>Ga0105240_10007251_pt1 | contig 16141 bp, 14 predicted proteins | sample KBSC54metaG_FD_80426 | JGI IMG/M metagenome (GOLD analysis project Ga0105240, IMG submission 80426) | Corn rhizosphere microbial communities from Kellogg Biological Station, Michigan, USA - KBS C5-4 metaG | ecosystem: Host-associated > Plants > Roots > Rhizosphere > Soil | place: Michigan, USA... | reverse complement strand
GGGCTGCCTTGCTGGAAATCGGTACGGCCGCAACCGCGGATCAACAAGCTGTCGCCGGTGAACGCCATGCGTTGATCGTCCAACACGTAAGTCAGGCAACCGTTGGTATGGCCGGGTGTGGCGCGCACCTCCAGATAGCGGCGTCCGAACCGGATACGATCCCCATGACTAAGCGGCAGATCGCTGAACGTCGCCCCGGCGACGGCTGCCAATGCAATCCGGCTGCCGCAACGCTCGTGCAGCCACCATGCGCCGGTCACGTGGTCGGCATGTACGTGCGTATCGAGCGTCGCGAGCAGCTTGAGGCCCAGTTCATCGAGCAAAGCCAGGTCACGCGGCGCCTGTTCGAATACCGGATCGATCAGCAAGGCCTCATCCTGATCGCCCATCAGGTAAGTGTAGGTGCACGATGCAGGATCGAAAAGTTGTCGAAAAATCATGTGTGACCCATCGTCGGGAAAATCAATCGCCGCGTTTTGCCACCAGCGCGCCTTCAATCTTGTGCTTCGCCAGCGAGGCCGCGACGAAGCCGGAGGCTTTCACGTCTTCCACGAATTCCGCGAGGTAGCTCGCGGCTGCTTCACCGCGCGCTTTGGGTACGCCCATGGCCTGGCGGATCACCATGAAGCGCTGGTCGAGAATGCGCAAGCCGCCGGCCTTTGCCGCGTCATGTTCAAGTTGCTGCTTGACGCCCGCGGCTACGCTCAGGTTCTGGTCGAGAAAGCCCTGCACGACGGCAGGCGAAGTCGGTATCCGCACGATCGTCGCGCTCTTGAGTTCGCGCGTGAGGAACAGGTCGTAAGCGCTGCCGTTGCCGACCGCGACGGTGATGCCGGGCTGGTCGACTTGCGCATTGCTGGTGATGGGCGAATCCGAGCGTACGGCGTAATAGCCTTCGATCAGCACGTAAGGACCGGTGAAACTGATTTCCTGGGCGCGTTTGGGATCGACCGCGAAAAAGCCGATATCGGCCTTGTCCTGTTCAATGTTTTCCACCGAAGCGCCGGCCGACTTGACCGCGACCAATTGCAAAGGCACGCCGAGACGCCGGGCCAGTTCAGTCGCCAGGTCCACCGAGACGCCGACCGGCTTGCCGGTTTTCGCGTCCATGTTGGCCAGCACCGGGTTGCCGAGATTGATCGAGGCGCGCAGGGTGCCGCCGGGTGCAAAAAGTGCGGCATTTGCTTGTTGGCTTTTTTGCTGCATGGCGGCTCCTGGTGTTTGCGCGTGTGCGCCTGAATTGAGGGCGAAGATCAAGGAAGTGAGCGCGGACAGCAGCAGATGCTTCAGCGAGACAGCCGGGATCCGGTTGATGATCGATGGTGATGGTTGCATGTTGTTTTTCTTCCCGACGTAAATTTATTTTGTATTTTATGCCGGTCCGTCCGGCTGCGCCGGAAAACTCAACACCACCATGAAGCTGCCCGCGCCGCTATAGCCGAAACGCAATTGGCCGCCATGTGCGCGCATGACTTCTTCGACAATCGACAGTCCCAGGCTGGCGCCCATGCGTTCGCCGCTGCGCGGGGAGAAGGGCTTGCGGATGCGTTCCCACTCCGCTTCGGGGATGCCCGGACCGTCGTCGATGACGCGCAGTTCGATCTGCGCTTCCTTGCATTCCAGCTGTACATGCAGGAAGCTGGCGGCGCCGTATTGGAGGGCGTTGCCGAGCACGTTCTTGACTGCTTCGCGCAGGCTGATTGCGTCGCCCATGATCAGGCACGGCTGCTCCGGCGCTTCCATGGCGAGGTCGAGCAGGCGCTCCTGATGCGACAGCATGTCGGCCATTTCCTGGCGCACCAGTTGGGCCAGGTCGACGCTTTCCAATGCGGCGGTATCGCTGCGGTGCTGCACCATGGCATGGTTGATCAATTGATTGACCAGCGCGCCGAGTTGGCGGGTGCGGGTGCGCAGGCGGTCCAGATGGTGGCGGCGGCCTTCTTCATCGTGTTGCGCCGACAGCAATTCCATCTGCGAAATCAGCGCCGTCACCGGGGTGCGCAACTGATGCGCGGCGTCGCCGATCACGCGGCGCATGGTGGCGCGATGCACCGCCAGCCGCTGCATGAAGGCGTTGATCGAACTGACCAGCGCATGCGTCTCGACCGGCACCGTGATCGACAACGGCGACAGGTCGTTGAGGTCGCGCTCGCGGATCGCTGCTTCGATTTTTTTCAGCGGCGAGAGCGCCTGGTAGAGCGTGAACATGGCGGCGATCAGCGTCAGCACACCCATCGCCAGGATCACCAGCAGCGCGCGCGTGCCGACGCTCTTGGCGAAGGACATGCGCGCATTGTTGGTCTGCGCCAGCACGATCACGGCCCAGGGATGCTCGCCCGCGACCGGCATGCGGCGGCCGATAACGGCCATGCGTACGGGCGTGTCGAGATAGGCGCCGTCCTGCAGCAGCGGACCGTCTTCCAGCTTGTTCCAGGGAATCTCCGGCTTGAAGTCGGGGTCACCGGCGACCGTACGGCCGTCTGGATCGATCACTACGTAGAACACCTGGTCGCCGGCAGTCAGCATCGAGAACGCCGCCAGCGGCACGTCGACGTTGACGGCGCCGTTTTGGTACCAGGTGTTCTCGGCGATCTGCAAGGCGCTGCCGGAGAGGATGCGGTCGTAGGCTTCGTTGGCCGCCAGTTGGGTGGAAATCCAGATGGCGATCAGCAGCGCCGCCGAGCTGATGGTGAGCACGATGCCTACCCGCATCACCAGGCGCGTGTAGAGAGAACGGCCGGCGACGATCATGGATGGTGGGCCGCGCCGGCCGGCAGCAGCACCAACTGGTAGCCGAGTCCGCGCAAGGTACGGATTTCAAAACCGGCGCCGGCCAGCTTCTTACGCAGGCGGCCGACGTATTGCTCGACGGTGTTGGCGTTGGGCGTGTCGTCGACGCTGAACAGCCGGTCGATCAGTTCATCCTTGCCGAAGATGCGGCCCGGGCGCGCCGCGATGATTTCCAGCAAGGTGACTTCGCGCCGGGTCAGCTCCAGCGGCCGGCCGTCCAGCACTGCCGTACGGCTTTTGCGGTCGATGGTCAGGTTGGCGCAGTTGAGCAGGTTGGTGGCCTCGCCACCGCTGCGGCGCAGCAAGACGCGGATGCGCGCTTCCAGTTCGCGGAAGTCGAAAGGCTTGATCAGGTAGTCGTCGGCGCCAAGGTCGAGTGCACGTACTCGCTCTTCGATTTCGGCGCAGGCGGTCAGCATCAGCACCGGCGTGGACAGGCCTTTTTCGCGCACGCGCGTGAGCAGCGAAAAACCGTCCTGCTGCGGCAGCATGACGTCGAGGATGATCAGGTCGTAAGGATCGGTGACCAACCGGGCGGCATCGTTGCCCTTGCTTTGCCAGTCCACGGTGTGGCCGATGCGCGACAGGTGGGCGACAATCGCTTCGGCGACGTCGGCCGTGTCTTCGACCAGGAGTATGCGCATGATGAATCCGTCGTAATGGGGCGAGCTTGAGTTCAGTGTATTTCGATATCGGCAAGATATCGGAAGAATATGGCAACCGATACTTGCGTGTATGTCAGTTTCGTTACAGCTTGCGAGATTAGCATCCTTCCAAGAACTTATAAAAGCACCTTCAGGAGATAGCTGTGAAAACTGATCAAGCCCTTGCGCCTGTCGATCCATCCAAGCCTTTGCTCGAGATCGACAACGTCACCCTGCAATACAAGACCTCCGATTCGCTCGTTACGGCAACGCAGCAAGTCAGCTTCAACGTCCATCCGTCCGACCGCTACATCCTGCTGGGCCCGTCCGGTTGCGGCAAGTCGACCTTGCTCAAGGCCATCGGCGGCTACCTGCAGCCGACCAGCGGCAAGATTCGCCTCAAAGGCAAGGAAGTCACCCAGCCCGGTCCCGACCGCATGATGGTATTCCAGGAGTTCGACCAGCTGTTGCCGTGGAAGACCGTGCGCCAGAACGTCGAGTTCGCGCTGCACGCCAGCGGCCGCCTGCAAGGGAAGGAAGCCTCCGACCGCGCCGCCTACTACATCGAGAAAGTCGGCCTCGCCAAGTTCATCGACAGCTATCCGCACACGCTCTCGGGCGGCATGAAGCAGCGCGTCTCGATTGCGCGCGGCATGGCGATGGAGCCGGACGTGCTGCTGATGGACGAGCCGTTCGCCGCACTCGACGCGCTCACGCGCCGCAAGATGCAGGATGAGTTGCTGCGCCTGTGGGACGACACCAATTTCACGGTGCTGTTCGTGACCCACTCGATCGAAGAAGCGATCCGCATCGGCACCCGCATCCTGCTGTTGTCGCCGCATCCCGGCCAGGTCAGGGCGGAACTCAACAGCATCCCGCCGGAAGAAATGGGCACCGCCAGCCAGGCGCAGCTGGAGCAGCGCATCAACGACATGCTGTTCGCGCACTGATCCATAAATATAAAGAAAGAGACATCGCCATGACCAAGAACAGCACACTCTTCGTGCGTCCGGAAATCGTCGTCGAACCGAACCGCAACGCCGTCGCCGAAGTGCAGCGCCCGCTGTCGGCCTTTGAAGCCATCTACCGCATCAGCTGGATCCGCAAGACCGCGATCCTGCTGGTGCTGGCGCTGGTCTGGGAAATCTACGGCCGCTGGCTGGACAATTCGCTGTTGTTCCCCAGCTTCAGCGAAACCCTGCACGCCTTCATGAGCGGGATCAGCAGCGGCGTGCTGCTGCAACGCGCGGCCGTCTCGCTGCAAACGCTGCTGATCGGTTACAGCCTCGGCATCCTGCTGGCCGGCCTGCTGACCACGGTGGCGATCAGTTCGCGCATCGGCAACGATTTCCTCGAAACCCTGACCTCCATGTTCAACCCGCTGCCGGCGATCGCCTTGCTGCCGCTGGCGCTGATCTGGTTCGGACTCGGCACCGGCAGCATCATTTTCGTGCTGGTGCATTCGGTGCTGTGGGCGGTGGCCTTGAATACCCACGCCGGTTTCCGCTCGGTATCCGCCACCATGCGCATGGTCGGGCAGAACTATGGCCTGCGGCGTTTTGCGCTGGTGCGCTACATCCTGATCCCGGCCGCTTTTCCCAGCATTTTGACCGGTCTCAAAATTGGCTGGGCGTTTGCCTGGCGCACGCTGATCGCGGCCGAACTGGTGTTCGGCGTATCGTCCGGCACCGGCGGACTGGGCTGGTACATCTTTGAAAACCGCAATCAGCTGGAAACCGCCAACGTGTTTTCGGGCCTGTTCTTTGTGATCATCATCGGCTTGTTTGTGGAAAACATGATTTTTGCCAAGATTGAAAAACGCACCATCCATCGCTGGGGCATGCAGCACTAAACCTGCTGGTGATCCTACTGCGAAGCCATGATCTGACGTCGGGCGGTGCTCGGAATCCTCATGTACTAAAGTACACTCCGGTTCCTCCGCTGCGGCCACCGTCAGCTGATGGCTTCTCGCTACGGATCACAAGCAGGTTTTGATATATAAATTAGAACCTTCCAAGGAGACAGAATGAAGCGCAGACATTTTTCCAAACTGATGACGGCCGCAACGTTGGGCTTGTCCATGCTGGCCGCGAGCATCCCGGCCCGCGCCGAAGCGCCGGTGGTGCGCCTGTCGCACGGCTACGGCTTGCTGTACCTGCCGCTGATGGTGATCCGCGACCAGGGCCTGATCGAGAAGCACGCCAAGGCCGCGGGACTGGGCGACGTCAAGACCAACTGGGTGCTGCTCGACGGCGGCAACGTCATCAACGACGCCATGCTGGCCGGCAACCTGGACATCGCCGGCACCGGCGCACCGGGCTTCATCACGCTGTGGTCGAAGGCGCGCGGCATCCCGCGTTCGGAAGTGACCGGCCTGGGTGCGCTGAGCACCTCGCCGCTGTGGCTCAACACCAATAACCCGAACGTCAAGTCGCTCAAGGACTTCACCTCCAAGGACAAGATCGCTATTCCGGGTATCAAGACCTCGCTGTCGGCGGTGCTGCTGCAAATGGCCGTGGCCAAGACCTTCGGCATCGAGAATTACGCCAAGCTCGATCCGCTGACCGTCAGCCTGAGCCATCCGGAAGCGCTCGGCTCGCTGTTGTCCGGCAAGACCGAGATCACCGGTCACTTCACTTCGCCGCCGTTCTCGTATCAGGAAGTCAAGGATCCGAAGATCCGCCGCGTGCTGAATTCGTCGGACGTTCTGGGCCACATCACCATTGACGTGGTGTTCGCGCTCAAGCAGTTCACCGAAAAGAACCCGAAGCTGACGCAAGCCTTCATGGAAGCACAGGAAGAAGCCAACGCCTACATCGCCAAGAACCGCAAGGGCGCTGCCGAGACTTTCCTGCGTGTGTCGAAGATGAAGCTGACGCAGGATGAAGTCGAGAAGATGTTGGCCGATCCGGATACCCAATTCACCACCACGCCGGAAGACATCATGCAATACGTGGTGTTCATGGACAAGGCCGGCACTATCAAGACCAAGCCTGCAGTCTGGTCGGATCTGTTCGTGCCGGCGTTCAAGACGCGCAAGGGAAGCTGAGTCGCAACCCGCGAGTCGGACCTGATGAAAAACGGGGAGCGCACTATGTGCCTCCCCGTTTTTTATTGCCTTGGCATCTGTTGATCGTCGTGGAAAAACCCCTGCGATACGCGCAATGACGAGTGATCTCCATCGTCAAGTAATAGGTCAAACCTAAAAGAGACTCCGGATCATTGTGTCAAATATGAAAGCGTCTTCAAAGTTTAACGATTTTTCTGCGCATTTCTGGGGCGGCGCTTCATCTCGCATTTACAGCTTCTGCATCTTCGCAGACAGTGACGGGCTGAAATACACCTCATTGATTCGTCCCAAGGAAATCTCATGTTTAACGTTGATCCCCACCAGGACAATCTGGCGGATTCGCTGGATGCTGCGCTGAGTGCAACTGAAAAGGAAAATCAGCGGCGGACTGGTAAGTCACCACATATCTACGCCCTGATTGACGGCGTATTTGATCAAAAATGGGGGGCGGCATTGTTATGGCAACAAAGCCAGGCAGTCAACGTCCGTTGTGTACGCTCGCTGTACACCGGGTCCCGGCTTGAAGCGCTGGAAGAATGCGCGCCGTTTCTGGTGATCATTGAACCAGAAGAGCGATGGTCTGCACTGCAAGGCCTGCTTGCCAGAACCGACCACAAACCTATGCTGACATTCGTTCAAAGCCCGCTGGATTTGTTTGCGTTGCAAAGACATCTGGTGCGCTTCAGTCAGATAGAGACGCCGGACACCTTGGTGTTTCCTCTACGGTTTGCCGATGGAATTTGCCTGCCCGAGATAATCGATGTGTTCACGGTGGAACAACGCGCAGCAATATTGAGCGGTGTCACTGCATGGCACTACGTTGACCGTCGGGGCGGCGTCGTTACCATCGCTGGAACTTGCAATGATGCTGATTTGTACATGACCCCCGCGTATGGCGAGATTGATCGCATTCCATTTTCCGACTCCCAATACGTACAGCTATTTGATAGTTCTGAGGCCGATGGAATATTGAATGCGTTGTCCGCGAAACACATGCCAATTTTCAAGCAAGTGAAAGTATCCATCTTGTTTCAACGCGTGCAAACCGCGTTGCAAGAAATGGATAGACGAAACATCAAAGAGGAAAAAAGCCGAAAGGAACTGGCTTACGTCTGTTTGCATTTTCCGGACAGTCACGCCGTCAACATCTTGCTCGATATCGCGCAAAACCAAGGTTTGGAAGCAGCACTAGAAAGCTGGTGATTTGAATGGGAAAAAAAATGATGAAGAAGACATTCCTGCTGGCGAGCATTGCTACTTTGACGGCTTGCAGTACCACTGCGCCGGTTGTGGCGGAGACGAAGGAGGCGAAGCCGTATGTGTACATACCTGAAGAATATGTGTCGATCTCTTGCGTGACACATGGGACAGGCTACATCCATTCTTTTTCCATTGAGGAGCCTGTGCATAGCGGACCGGTCGGCGGAAGGATGGCTGGTGGCGCAAGCTGTGGAGGCTTGATCGCCGCTGGTTATGCTTTGCCCAAGACCTGGTTTCCGGGCATGAAGGTCAAGGTGCGTTGGAAACCGAATGGGCGGGAATGGGTGGAAAAAACGACCAATATCATGCGGTACGGAGAAGCTGGAAATATCTATGTGCACTTCTTCCAGGGTGATCAGGTACGGGTAGTATCGGCACTTCCTTATCCAGAAAGTCCAAAACATCCCATTTCAGAAAATTCCATTGTCCCTCCCCCGGAGGAGCAATGACCTTGAGCAGACCTATCTACGCAGCACCGCTGACGATACCCGACAGATCCTCGTTTCTGCGAGCGTAAATGGCTCTCCTTATGTGTTTTCAATTGAATAAGGAAACAATTTGATGATGAAAACAATATTGCTGTTATTGAACATAGCTGCGTTGAGCGCCTGCAATACGATTGCACCTGTGACACAGGCGGAACAGGAAGAAAAGCGATATGTACCGTATATACCAGAAGAATACGTATCGATCTCCTGCGTTACGCACGGCACGGGATACATCCATTCTTTTTCTATCGAGGAACCTATACACAGTGGTCCTATAGGCGGACACATGGCTGGCGGTGCAAGTTGCGGCGGCCTGATCGCTGCTGGTTATGCTCTGCCCAAAACTTGGTTTCCGGGTATGAAGGTCAAGGTGCGTTGGAAACCAAATGGGCGTGAATGGGTGGAGAAAACGACCAATATCATGCGGTATGAAAAAGCTGGAAATATCTATGTTCACTTCTTTCCGGGTGATCAAGTGAGAGTAGTCGCTGCCAATTCAAATGCGGCAAGTCCTTATCATCCAATACTGGAGACTGTTTCAGTTCCTCCTCCGGAGGAGCATTAATCATGAGCGCATCAATTGATTCGGCCCCACCGACGATAACAGCCACGACTGGGCAAGAAATTGAATTGACGACACGAGAGTATGTGGCAATCACACGGCTTGATGACATGCCTGAGCAATATTCGCCTAGCGGTAACAAGATGCCGCCGTGTCAGAAACTGGTCAGAATAGGCTTGTTCTTCGATGGTACTGACAATAACAAGTACCGGGATGAGCCTATTCAGGGGCATACCAATGTCGTTAAACTGTTTAACGCGCATCAGGATATCAAGGGTGAAGGTGATCTCAAGGAATCGAGTTGTTTCCGTTTTTATGTTCCAGGTGTGGGAACTCGTTTTCCCGAGAATCAGGAATGGAAAGAGACGCAGGATGGCAAGGCGATGGGAAAAGGCGGACAGGCGCGCATTCTGTATGGAATTTTGCAAGTCTATAACGCTGTTTATCAAGCATTTAATGAGGGGCGTGACCTATACGAGCCATTTCAGCTCACCGCCAAACTAAAAAGCTACGCCCGCGATGTTGAGTTGAACTATGACAAGGAATATCCTGAGGAAGTACGCCGTCAACGATTGTTTACTGCGTTGCGCGATGAGTTGAATGACAAGTTGCAAGCCGCCCGCGACATCATCTTGCAACCGCGTATTCCGCAGATCCGTGTGGCGGTATTCGGTTTTTCTCGTGGCGCCATCGAAGCGCGCAGTTTCTGTTACTGGCTCAGTGCTGCGCTGGAAGGAAAATCTACCTTGGCAGGCATGCCTATCGAGATCAATTTTCTTGGCCTGTTCGATTCAGTGGCTTCGGTCGGCTTGCCGAATTCAGCGGCGCAAACCACACCATTTCGCTTCATCGATGGTCACTTCAGTTGGGCGGCAGAGACCTTGGCGCCACTGCCATCGCTGGTCAAGCAGACAGTGCATTACATCGCAGCCCACGAGCAGCGCATGAACTTTCCTGTTACGCGCGTCACAGGCAACAATGTGCGAGAGGTACTTTATCCCGGCGTGCATTCGGACGTCGGTGGCGGTTACCGCCCCAAAGCACAGGGTCGATGCATGACCGTGGGACAGATGATTTCTCAGGTGCCGCTGCTGCATATGCATAAGGCGGCGCGTCTGGCTGGCGTACCGCTTGTTGGCTACAGTGTGATGGCGTCCGATCTGCGAGCAGATTACGCTCTTAGTCCTGACCTAGCCAATAACTGGAACGCTTACATGGCTGCCTGGAGGGTGGCTGGTCCCCATCAGCAACCTCTCCATGATTCTGAGAGTGCTACCGGCCAGTCCTCCGATGGAAACCTCAAGCCGGATTCCGTAGGTAGTCGGGCCACTACCTACGAGGAGCAGATCGAGAAGCACATGTGGCTGTACTACTGTTTCCGGTATCGCTGGGTGGACCGCATGGCGCAATTGCCGGCTTGCCAGCGCGCTACGCTGCAAGAACAGCAGGACATGATCAGTTACGATCAACTGTTCAAGGGCGATATGGAACTGCTTCGTGAACGTGCGAATGGCGGCCGGCCAAGGAGGTTCAGAGAGAACGGGGATGAAATTAAATTATTTATACCGGGAAACAGCCACGTCGCCAATCAACAGCAGTTGCTGCGCGCAGATACCCGCGTCCGGCCTGATGCCAGTGAAGCTTTGGCACTGCAGGTGTTTGAGGAGCAAAGAGGCCTGTTGAAAGCCGAAGGTATCGCCTTACTGGAAGAGCAGGTGCACGATTCGCTGGCCGGTTTTCATATGGGCGGTTATACAAGCACAGAGGAGAAAGCCGAGAAACTGCGTGAATGGCAAACCAAGCCGCCGTCACCAAAGGATAGCTACAATCATCAGGCCTGGAAGAATTTTGAGAAGAGCAAGACCGGGAATTCCAGATCGCAAGCCATTTTGGACGACAAAGCTGCATTGGCGAAGCAGGCGGAGACCGCTCGCTTCAACGGACGTACTGGGGAGATGGAGGCTCTGCAGCGTAGAGTTGCGTTCACCGATGAGGAGTCTATGCTTTTGACACAGGATGCCAACGGTCAGTCGATCTTTCCGGTTCAAAAGGACGACGATGCCGCAGCTTTGAACAGTATCGTCATCAATACGCAGACGTCGACCTTGCGTGAAGGTGGCGGCTATCTGGTATCGCGTGTCATTTTTAACAGCGGACGATAGTGGCAGATCAAGTTTCAAGAAAACGGGAGAGTGCACCAAGGTGCCTCTCCCGTTTTTTATTGCGGTTAGCGTTCCTCAGCCGTAATACGGATACTGTTGCGACTTGTCCATGAACGCATGATAGTGCACCACCACGCCTGCATCGCGCAGGCTCAGCACCGCGTAGGCGGGCGGCTCCATCGAGGTCGTGGCCGGGCCGGTCAGCGCGAAATCGAGCGCGTGCTGATGGTTGGTGCCGGGCACGGTGGCGAACGGCGTGCCATACCAGGTGCCGCCCGACGGCCGATGCACGTGACCGGAAAACATGTAGCGCACGTTGCCGTGCTTCTTCACCAGCGCGCGCAGGTCGGCTTCTTCGCGCAGGCGGATCCAGTCCATCGACGGCAGGTCCAGTTCGAACGGCGGATGATGCGAGAACAGGTACACCGAACGTTCACCGGCTTCTGCCAGCGTGCGGTCCAGCCAGGCGAGGCGATCGGCGCACAGGCGGCCTTCGTGGGTGCCTGCCTCCTTGGTATCGAGGAACACCAGACGCGAGTCGCCGGCATCGTGTACGCCCTGGATGAAGCCATGATCGTCTACCGGCATGGCGGGGAAGACGCTGCGGAATATCGTTCGTTCGTCATGATTGCCGAGCAGCAGGCGCACCGGCAATTTCAGCTCCTTGAGGCACTCGGCCAGGATGCGATACGAGGCTTCGTCGCCGTCGTGCGTAAGGTCGCCGGTGATGACGCACAGGTCGGCGTCGGCATGGTGTTCATTGACGTGGGCGATGCAATGGCGAAAACGCGTGACCGAATCCTCGCCGAACAAGAGGTTCCCATCCGGCACCAGGTGGATGTCGGTGATTTGTATGACTTTCATCAGATGTGTTGTTTGTGTTGAGAGAGAGTTAGCGGATGCCGGCGCGCAGGAAGGCCTGGATGAACTGGCGCTGGAATACCAGGAAGCCGATCAGCAGCGGCGCAATCGCCACCAGCGTGGCGGCGCTGATGATGGAGATGTTGACGCCGCTCTCCGGCGCGCCGAACAGCGACAGCCCGACCGTCAGCGGTCGTGTCGCCGGCGAGTTGGTCACGATCAGCGGCCACAGGAAATTGTTCCAGTGCGTCGCCACCGACACCAGCGCGTAGGCCAGGTAGACCGGCTTGGCCGCCGGCACGTAAACGCGCCATAGCACGCCGAACCAGCCGCAGCCTTCGATGCGAGCCGCTTCTTCCAGCTCGCGCGGGATCTGCATGAAGGCCTGGCGCAGCAGGAAGATACCGAAGGCGCTGGCCATGTAGGGCACCGCCATGCCGAACGGCGTATCGAACAGGCCGAGGCGGGTCACCATGGCGTAGTTCTCGACGATCAGGATTTCCGGCAGCACGAACAGTTGCAGCAGCACCAGCACGAACACGATGCTCTTGCCGCTGAACTGAAAGCGCGCGAAGGCAAAACCGGCCAGCGTGCACAGCGTGAACTGGCCGACCAGGATCAGGCTGACCAGCACGAAGGTGTTGAGGAAATAACGCAGCCACGGCGCCGACTGCCAGGCGTCGCGGAAATTCTGCAGCACCAGCGGCGCCCGCCAGTCGAACGCCAGCGCGGCGTGGGACGTATGGAAGGCGGCCCACAGCGCAAACAGCAGCGGTGCAATCCACAGCAGCGCCAGCAGCCAGGCGCCGAGGGTGTCGACGATGTTCCAGAAACGGTCATGCGACGCTGCAGCGGGAGCGGATGCCGCCGATGGGGAAATGGCGAGAGTGTTCATCGGTAATGGATGCGACGGTCAAAGAACATGAATTGCAGCGCGGCGATCAATCCCAGCGCGGCGAGCACCAGCACGGTCATCACGGCGGCGCCGGCCTGGTCGAGGTAGGCGAAGGCCATTTCCCAGATCCAGTACAGGATCAGCTTGGAGGCGTTGTCCGGGCCGCCCTTGGTCAGGATGAACAGGTGATCGATCAGGCGTACCGAGTTGATCAGTGCATTGATCAGCACGAACAGCGTGGTCGGCATCAGCAGCGGCAGCACGATGCGGCGGGTGTAAGCCCAGCGGCCCGCGCCTTCGATGCGCGCGGCTTCACGCAGGTCGGGCGGGATCGCCTGCAGTGCCGCCAGGTAAAAAATCATGAAGAAGCCGGATTCCTTCCAGATCGTCACGGCCATCACCGACCACAATGCGGTGCCGGGCTGACCCAGCCAGTTGGTGGGACCGATGCCGAACAACGCGGTGACGTGATCGAGCAGGCCGAGGCCGGGCGTATAGAAGAACAGCCACAGGTTGGCCGCCGCGATCATCGGCAGCATGGTCGGGGTGAAGAAGGCGGTGCGCACCAGGCCGCGGCCGCCGATGCGGGCATTGGCCCACAGCGCCATGCCCAGCGCCAGCGCGATCGAAACGGGCACGGTCACGCCCGCGTACAGCAGGTTGTTGCCGGCAACTTGCCAGAAGGTCGGGTCGCTCAGCAGGTCGCGGTAATTCTCGATGCCGTTGAAGACGCTGGGGCGGCGCGCAGTGCCGCGCGAATGGAAGCTGCTCCACAGCGTCGCCAGCATGGGGTAGAAGGCGAACAAGGTCAGCAGGATCAGCGACGGCGTCAGCAGGCCCCAGCCGAACAGGTTGTGCAGGCGGCGTTCGACAGGATTTGCCGGCGCCAGTTGTGTTGCTTGGTTCATCAGGATCTTGTCCGGTGATCGGGTCTTGTCGCCATCGTCCCAAATCGGGACGATGGCAGTACAGGAGTACAGGTCTAGCGAAGAGCGTCGATTAACGGTAAGGCTTCAGCAAACGCTCGGCGGTTGCCTGCGCTTCATCCAGCGCCTGCTTGGAGGTCTTGGTGCCGGTCAATGCAGCTTGCACGGCGTTCGACAGTGCTTCGCGCACGCGGGCGGTCTGTTCGGTCGAGAACTCCGGAATCGCTACCGCCAGCTGATCGCGCGCCACCAGCGCCTGCGGGAAGGTCTTGGCGTAGTCGCGCAAGGCAGGCGTGTTGTACGAAGCAGGGCTGGTGCCGACATAGCCGGTCGCGATCGACCATTGCGCGGCGCGTTCCGGCGCCGTCATCCAGCGCACGAAGGTCACCGAGGCGGCTTGCTGTGCCGGCGACGAACCCTTGAACAGGTAGAAGTTGCCGCCGCCGACCGGCGAGCCCGGTTGCTTGTTGGCCGGCAGCATGGCGACGCCGAAATCGAACTTGGCTTCCTTCTTCACTGCTGTCAGGTTGCCGGTGGTGTGCCACATCATGGCAGTCTGGCCTTGCACGAACGCCTGGCGCAACGTGCCCCATTCGATCGCGCCGGCCGGGCTGACCTTGTGCGTGGCGGCCAGCGAACGCCAGAATTCCAGCGCTTCGACTGCGGCCGGGGTGTTGAAGTAGACCTGCGTGCCTTCCTTGTTCATCAGCGACACGCCGTTCTGGATCGCGAACGCCTGGAACATCCAGTACGGATAGCCGGTCGACGGAATCATCAGGCCGAACTTGTCCTTTCCGGTCAGCTTGGTGGCGGCGGCCAGCATTTCTTTCCAGGTCTTTGGCGGCGCGTCCGGATTCAGGCCGGCGGCGCGGAACATGTCCTTGTTGTAGAACATGACGATGGTCGAGCGCTGGAACGGAATGCCCCAGACGTGGCCGCCGATGGTGCCGTTGGCCATCAGGCCGGGATAGAAACTTTGCAGCCAGGCCTTGTCTTCGGCGCTGGTGGCGACCTTGTCGAAGGGCTCGATCAGGTTCTGGTCAATGAGATCGTAAGTGTCGAGCGCGCCCAGCACCGACAGCTGCGCAGGCTGGCCGCCCTTGATGGCCGACAGTGCGCGCACGCGCGTCTCGTCGTAGTTGCCGGAGTACACCGCCTTGACCTTGATGTCCGGATTGGACTTCTGGAAGTCATTGATCATGCCGTCGATCACGTCGGTCAGCGGGCCGCCGACGGCGATCGGATAGTACATGGTCAGTTCGGTCGCGGCACAGGCCATCGACGATGCTGTCAGTGCGCTGGCGAAGAGTGTCGCCAACGCTGTTCTTTTGATGAGTTTGCTCAGCATTGCTGTTCCTTTTTGAGGTGGTCGTATTGAAAGTGCAGGTGAAAAGCGTGGGTAAGTCCGGATGCGTTGAAAGCGCTCAGAGCACTGCGGCCAGCTTGGGCGCGACGCGGTCATCGACCTCGTTGTCGCGGTGGACCAGTGGCTGCAGGCGACGACCATCGTCGGCGGCGAATACGTGGGCATCGGCGGGATTCCAGCCGAGGCCGACGCGGTCACCGAGCTTGAGCCGGCTCTTTTCCGGACTGCGCACGATGATGTCGTCGCCGCCCGGCAGGTCGAGGTAGATATAGGATTCGGCGCCCTGGAATTCGACGCCGGTGACGGTGCCGAACAACTCGGTCGACGACGGCGCGACAATGTGGAAATGCTCGGGCCGCACACCGATCAGGGTCTTTACATCGCCGCCGATCGGCGCGATACCCGCACGCAAGGCCGGCGGCAATTTTTCGGCCGCCATCAGCATCATCGGCGGACTGCCGATGAAGCCGGCCGAGAACGCCGTGGCTGGCGTTTCATACAACTCTGCCGGCGTGCCGCTCTGCACGACGCCGCCGCCGTTCATCAGCACGATCTTGTCGGCCATGCCCATTGCTTCGGTCTGGTCGTGGGTGACGTACACCACGGTCATGCCGAGCCGCTGCTGCAACGCGCGGATTTCGTGGCGGACAGAATGGCGCAGCTTGGCGTCGAGGTTGGACAAGGGCTCATCCATCAGGCAGATCGAATGACCGGCGACGATGGCGCGCGCCAGCGCGACGCGCTGACGCTGGCCGCCCGACAGCTGGGCCGGCTTGCGTTGTTCGAGTCCCTGCAGGTTGGTGAGCGCCAGAGCGTCCTGCAGACGCTGGCGACGCTCGGCAGCATGCACGCCGCGCACGTGCATGCCGAAGCAGATGTTCTCGGCGATGTTCAGGTGCGGGAACAGCGCGTAGGACTGGAACACCATCGACAATCCGCGCGCCGACGGCGCCGCATCGGTGACATCCTTGCCGTCGATTTCCACGCGGCCGCTGTCCGGTGTTTCCAGCCCCGCCAGCAAACGCAGCAAGGTCGACTTGCCGCAGCCGGATGGGCCGAGCAGGGCGACCAGTTGGCCGCGGCCGAACTCCAGATCGAGCGATTTGATGACCTGATG
>Ga0105240_10007249_pt1 | contig 16144 bp, 18 predicted proteins | sample KBSC54metaG_FD_80426 | JGI IMG/M metagenome (GOLD analysis project Ga0105240, IMG submission 80426) | Corn rhizosphere microbial communities from Kellogg Biological Station, Michigan, USA - KBS C5-4 metaG | ecosystem: Host-associated > Plants > Roots > Rhizosphere > Soil | place: Michigan, USA... | reverse complement strand
GACGTCGGGGCAATGCACTTCGTGCGCTGCTGCCATCGCATCGATATCTTGGGTGAACTCATTCCCGCAGATAGGGCACCTGATTGGCCAAACCCTTGACTGATCCAATTTGCTACCTCGTTGGCAGTCTAAACTCAAATCGACCTCGGAAGTTCACGCTCCCGCGCGTGTTTACAGCTAAGTAAAACTCCGTGGCGCATAGGTGACAACATCTCCTGTATTGACCAGTAATGAGAGCGAACTTGCCGCGCGTGGTCCGGTCCGCGATTGCTCACCCCCCTTTGCCGAACCCCTTTCAGATTAATCGTTGGATTTACAGAGAAGTAAATTTGGGTGCGAAACTGTTTCCCTCCTCGAATTGTTAAGCCGGTTACGGGCTCAACCGATACATCCGCTCTGAAGCGCATGTTACCTAAAGGAGAAACACAATGAAGAAAGCGATCCTAGCAGCTGTCGCAACCGCCGCACTGGCGATGACGGCTCTTCCATCGATCTCGAACGCCGACCAGCTTCACATTGGCATCGGCGTAGGGGGCGGTGGAGACCGCTACGGCTATCCTCATGATAACGGGATGCATATGGGCTGGAGGCGCCATGGTTGTCATTGGGTTCGCGGATGGCACCATCATCACCCCGTCATGATCAAAGTTTGTGGCGGCGGTCACTGGCACGGATACTAAAATGTCTCGGGGGACTGACTGGGAGAAGCCCACAGTCCCCCATCCTCTCACTCGAAATCGAGGAATCGGCCATGGTGATGATATTTGGTTTGATTGTAATCTGCGTGGCCTTCGGCAGTTGGATTTTAGAGCAACCGCACTAGGTCACCTTTTTTGCCGACGCACAATCCACGTGCCAAGCTCTTCATCAAGCAATCAGGCAGAAGTGTTTAAGTGCCATTGCAGTTACCTTCGGGGTGGCAAGGTAAGTGTCATTGTATTCAGTGCGCAGAGGCAAGATCTAGCCAGACATTGAGCCCGCTGACTGTGAGAAGATTAAGCGTGCTCTTAACCCAGGCTCGTTGTCCGATAGTCGGAAATCTGCCTCGTGTATTTGTGCGATGGCGGCCACCAGCGCTAAACCAAGACCGTTGCCCGGCGCTGAGCGCGATCGGTCCAGGCGATAGAACCGCTCAGTCACCCTGCCGAGCTCTGTATCTGGTATTCCCGGCCCGTCGTCCGAGACTTCCAATTGGCAGGGTGCAACCACCTTCAGCCGAATTGTAGTTCCTGACGGCGTGTGCTTGATCGCATTTTCGACCAAATTTACACACAGCTGAAGAAGCAAATCTGGATCACCTTCACAGAACACTTCGGGAGTGATTTCAGCTTCAAGAATTTTGCCCGCATCTTCGGCAACCGCTTGGTAGATGGCAAAAATCCGCAAGCCCATGTTGGAGAGATTGAATCTTGTAAAGCCTTGGCGGCGAGTACCCGCTTCAATTTGCGCGATGCGCATCAATGCACCAAAGGTCTGTAGAAGCTGCTCTGACTCCGATAGCGCCGCGTCGAGTTGGGACTTGTGGGTGTGACTGAGCCGTGGCTGGTGCCGTAACTTCTCAAGAGTGTTGCGCACTCTCGTAAGCGGGGTGCGCAAGTCGTGGGCGATAGCGACCGTCACCTGTTTCAGTGAATCTAAAAGCTTTTGATTATTCTGGAACAGGCGATTGAGATTGACCGACAGGCGATCAATTTCATCGTTGGTACCGTTGACTGGAATTCTCTTCGTTAAATTGCCATCAATGATGGCCTGACTGGTGGTGCTGATGTCATCAATCTTGCGAACCAAACCGCGACTCAGCAGAAAGCCTGCTGTCAAGGCAAGAAAACCTGCAATCAGCGCCGATCCCAGATATGAAAAAATAAGTGTGCGCTCCGTCATGATGAGTTGTCGCGCATCCTTGCCAACGAAAACAAAACTTTGGTCGGGAAATATTTGTCCCTCGCCACGGATCGGGACGGCCTCTGACGGCGCCGATGGATCAGCATCTAGTGATAGGGTTTGCCATCCGTTTTTCCGCTCCACTTCGTCCAAATTCCCAGCGACCTTTTGCCCGGTGCTGTCACTGGCGAAGAAATATACCCCATTGAAGAAAGGTTCAGATATGCGCTCACTGATCTCTCGGTTGATGGAATCCTGGTCCTGTTCCTTCGCCAACTGGGTGACGTCGAGAAAATCATCGTGGACGCGCGATTGCAGCTGTTCTTCCAGGGCGCGCTGAGTGACCACATAATTGATCGTCATCAGCACGCACAGGACAATAAGAAATTGCAAAGCACAAAGGAGCGCCAGTTTGAAACTAACGGTGTTGAATAAGCGGCGATTAGCTAACAAGCGAGTAGCCTAAGCCACGATGTGTTTTGATCAACGGCTTTTTGAAGTCGAGATCGATCTTGGCACGCAACCTACTGAGGTGTGTTTCCACTACAGTTGTCTTGGGGTCAAAGTTAAATCCCCATACATGTTCCAGCAACATAGATTTGGTAACCGGCCGGCCCTCATTGCGCATGAGATATTCCAGCAGCTTAAATTCTTGTGGATGCAACTCAACCAGCTTGCCTTCACGGCGCACTTCTCGTTTCAGCAGATCCATTTCTATGGTGCCATGGCGAAGCTTAGTTCGCAATTCCGTCGAGGCAGACCGGCGGACCAAGGCATTCATGCGAGAAAGGAGCTCGACGATTGCAAAGGGTTTTACCAGATAGTCGTCCGCACCAGCATCAAGGCCCTCAACCCGATCATCAAGGCCGTCAATGGCGGTCAGGAAAATTACTGGTGTTCGGTTTCCCGCTTTCCGGATTGTCTTGAGAAGGCAAACTCCGTCCATATGAGGTAGCATGCGGTCCATCACTATCACGTCGAACACTTCAGACATGGTGAGCCCTAACCCTGCTTCGCCGTCCGTCGCGGCGGCAACAGTATGTCCCTTGTCCGAAAGCCCACTACAGATGTGTTCCATCGTGGACCGATCGTCCTCAACGACGAGTATATTCATGCAATGTTGCCTGATTGGCGCATCTGGATTTCCTCACTTCAGCGGATTGTTCGGCTGCTGTATTTTGAGCCAATAGTAGTAACTCCTACTATCCAAGCAAAGTTCAACTTTTACAAAAGTGTAAGGCATGGCCCGGGGGGAACTGATGGACTCGCGAAGGTGTATAGGAAATGGCTCGGTTTCGGCGGTTCATTGGCACTGTTGGCGATGAATGCCCTGCAAGGAGGCCGCGATGTTCCTAATTTGGCCCGGCAAGGCACCGTTAGCGCTGTTGCTATTGATTCCGATTATCTTTTCAACCGGAGCCTTTGCAGGAAACAGCAACGGTAACGGTATCGGCAACACTGGCGGCGCCGGCAACGTCCGTGGAAACGGCAATGACAATGCCGGCGGCAACGGCAAGGGGAACGCCGGCGGCGGGAAAAATAGCAACGGTAACAACGGAGCCTCAAGCCAAAGCCAGGAAAATGGTGACACAAATGGTGGTGATGCGCCTGTAACACTTCCACCAAACGAGTCCTTCGCCAATGCGCCTCCAGATTCCCCTGTGGGTAAGTTGAAAACTTACTACACCGCAGAAGTAGCGGCCTTTGCGGCGGATGCAGCCTTGAAGAAAGCGGAACTCGCCGTCAGTGCGGCCAACAAGGACTTGCTGACCGCTCAAGCAATGGCCAAGCGCAGTCCTTCCGATCCTGTGCTTGCCCAGGCAACGATTGCCTCTAATGCTATGCTCAATGAGGCAACAGCTACTCTCGACGCAGCGCGGTCAAATGCTGTCCTTGCGCACACCACAGCAGATACCAAACTGGCCGCTGCAGTCAGTAAACATTTCTCGCCTAACGCCCGCGCTTGGCTGGACACCAAACTCGCGGTGATGTTCCACACCAAGTAGGCCACTTAACTCTGGCGATGTTTGATCACCGCGCAAATGACCTTGCCTCCGCCGTCTTGGGATTCAGGCGGTGAAGTGCCTTCGGCCTCCCCCGGGATGGATCGCGAGGCAATCAAGGCATTGCGAGCGCCTAACGTGTGGAGACTATACAGAATTGTAAAAGCAGGGAGTGGAACCTCATTTCTCTGTAAATAGTTGGGCTAGCTCGAACCAACTTTTGTGGAGCAATCCTCATGAAATCATCTCTTATGCGCGGCCTCGGTATTGGCGCCCTTCTGACTGTGGCCTTATCGTTGCAGCCCAATGCTCAGCTGCTGACGACCGTGGCGCAGGCTCAAACGAGTGTTTCCGCATCGATTGATTTCGGGACGTTTTACACGGGCCTGTCGTCTTACGGCACATGGACTTCATTTGATAATCAATATGTCTGGGTGCCGGGTGACATTGACGCGCGTTGGCGTCCCTATTCGCGCGGCCATTGGGCCGCGACCGACGATTATGGTTGGATCTGGGTATCCGACGAGCCATTTGGCTGGGCCACTTATCACTACGGACGGTGGGGCTATGACGATGCTATTGGCTGGTACTGGGTGCCGGGCCATCGCTGGGCTCCCGCATGGGTCGCCTGGAGCCGCAATGACGAAGACGTGGCCTGGGCGCCGTTGCCCCCACGCACCAATGACCGCGACAATGTTTCCATCGACATCAGCGTCGGCGACGTGCCTGATTACTACTGGCAGGCGGTACCCGCCCGCTCCTTCCTCTCAATCAATTTCTCCAATGACTTCATCCGCGACCGTGGGCGGGTTCACTCCATTGTGCAGGGTGGTCAGCCGGGCACTGTGGTGATCCAGAACAACATCGTCGTCAACAACGCCATCGACCCTGCCTTCATCGAGCAACGCACGGGCGGCAAGGTTGACCGTGTGAAAGTCGATGTAGTCACTTCACCAGACCAGATCACAAAAGCTGGCACCGCCAAGATCGATACTGTCACAATCTTCAATGGGGAGGTGAAGGGCCAAGCTGATGCCAAACCGCAGGCGGTAGAGCCGCCGGACGAGATTGCCAGTGACCGAAAAGCCAAGGGCATCCAGCCGCTGGATAAATCGGGTCAGGATGCCGGCGGCACGGCATCCAAGCAGGACAATTCCGCTACGCCGCCTGCATCAACTAACGAGAATAACAATACGACCGTCGTGCCGAAGCAGAACAACAACACCACTACCCTCGCGCCGCCCAAGACGCCGACCAACGATACGACGAAAACTGACCTGAATAAAAATACAACCATTGAACAGAATGCGCCCACCGCGACTGACCAGAACACGGCACCACAAAAGGCCACCGTGCCAACCGACAAGCAGCTGAACGGCAAGAAGATGAAGAAGGTGCCAACACCGTCGACCGGCACCGGTAACACAGGCGGTGTGACCACCGAGCAGCCTCCGGCGGCACCGAACAAGAAACTGCCGCCTGATACCAATGGCGCCGACTCCAAGATGAAACCTGCAAAGCCAATCCCGCCAGCAGCACCGTCACGTCCGTCAGTGGACGCCAAAACCAAGGTTCCGGCTCCACCTCCGTCGAAGGCAGATCAAAACAATACTATTCAGAAAAACCAGACTGCGGCACCACCGGCTGCCAATCCGCCAAAAGACCAGGCCCAGAAGCCCGCAGCTAATGGCAAGCAGCCAGAGAAGCCAAAGGCCGCTTGCGATCCACAAACGCAGAAGTGCGATTAGTGCGAATATCGAGGTCATAGGAATGCCGGTGTCGCAGGGCATCGGCATTTTCTTTGGCGTGCGGTATTTTATTTGAGAGGCCGGCAAACAGCGTTTATTGCCCACAAGAAGTCGGCCTTCCCTGGAAAAAGTGTATCAGCACCTTCGTGTTGCGCCGATCATGCTAGCGGAGGGTAGGCGTATTCTTGTGACGTCTGCAACTTGTGGCAAAAGTGGACATCTACCCTAAGTCCTTATTTTGCGCCCGGCATAGCCTTACTGCTTGTTCAGCTGCTTGGTGTTTGCCTTACCTTAGTAGCCTTCCTCTTTGCCTGTGGGCGGTACTGCCATCCAATTGGCAGTGTGCATGAGGAAAAATTTCAGAACCATGAGCCATTCCTGCCGCCAAAAAATGTTTCTGATGGCGTTGGCATTTGCAAAATCTAGATAAATCCTCCCACGTTGCCGGTTTGTAAGAGTATCTGATGCAACCTACCTGTCAAAAAATACGGACTGTTCTGAATTATCTGGCTGAAACCAGTGGAAGGATCGTACTTCGTGACGGCAAACGTTAAAGCGTTTCTTTCCTAGAGTCGCAGTGTGCTGCCATCAGAATAAGCTCCCAATCACGTTCAGCGATCAGGTGGAACGATCACCGCTAATGCCCTTGGACAGATTTCATATTGAAGGGGAGGCACAAGTTTTCGGACCTCCCCATCAGTGGCAACACCCAGGATCTTCTTTTTGCTCGTTACAGTAAGCGAAGTGGCGTCGAACTGAATGACATCAGCCAAATTGTCCTTTCCCAACATCATGGCTACAAAGCTTTTGACCAATCCCCATCTGCTTTGGGAGGTGGCGACCGTTACCGAAAGCGTCCCTCCCTTCAGCGATGGCCTGCTTCCAATTTTTGTGCCGGCAGTGATGTAAGCGTTGTTGCCCACGAATAGTAATGATGTACGCCGTCGTATTGTACTGCCGTCTTTTAGTTGGATTTCGACATGCAAGCGTCGGAAGCGCTGGATGGCCCTCAGAGACGCCCCCAGGGCTGCCCACCATTTCCCGCGACCGTGCCGTTGCAACTTTTCACGCAGTTTCACCATGACTGGGTAGAGGCCGAGGCTAGAATTGTTGAGAAAGGGCACATGATTGACCACAGCCACGTCAACGGCATCTTTGTGACCTTGGCAAATTATCGCCGCGGCATCGGCTGCGATCAGCGGGATCTTTAAATCCTTTGCAAAATGATTAAGCGTACCGAGAGGCAATATTCCCAGACAGCCGGCTTCCTGACGCAAGACTGCTGCGGCCACCGCGCTCACCGTTCCATCCCCGCCGATAGCAACGATTGTTGTGACGCCCTTCGACATAGCCTTCTTCACCTCGACATCGATATCTGTGGAGGGTTCGAGATTGACGACTTCGGCCCCAACGCCATGGACCGAGAACAACTGCTGGAGCTCCTCGGGCGTCGGCCCAGCGGATGGCCCCGATTTCGGGTTGAGGATGCAAAAGACTAGCTGCTTCTTCATTTCACTGTCCTGCCACCATACCAACTGACTTAGGCTAGGTAAGTCTCGGGCTTGTCTCTCGCAATCAAAAAAGAGGAAATGAAAAGCTATCTACTGTCTTTGTAACGCTTGTGAGGTCCCACAGTTGTTGGCTGTCCAGATTAATTAAGCGAATGTAGAGCGACCTCATTGAGTATTAGATTGGATCCTTTGGAACTTCGGACCCACGGTTTTTTTGTTCCGTTGTTCGACCGTTCTCCCCGCAAATGACTTAGCACATACGGTTTCTAATTCCCTGCGAAAATCTGGCGTCAGAATGTCTTCTAAGTTGTCATCTTTGCCCTGAGCAATAAGACGAGCTTGAATGGCCAACATCCCTTTGTATCTTCCTGAGGCGGCCATTTGGCGAAGCAATAGTGAGACACTCGTAGCTTTCACATTCTTTGACATTTTCCTTTCCCTCTCGATTTTTGCTAAATCATTTTCCGAAGCCTTTTGACGTCAATCGCTGGGGGTAGATTGTCAAATTATCAGTCCTTCCCTTCCCCCTCCCATTTATGAAATGTCTGAGACCTCTCGTGCTCGCGCCTCTGTGCCTCTCCGACAACCGCCTCCGCGACGATGGCCAGACAACCCAAGAGCAATAAGACACCTGGCATTGTTGACCCAAATATGCCCCATGCGCAAATCAATGCAACTAAGATCACGAGGGCGATGACTTCGATTGTCAGCTGCGCATCTCCAGCAAACATGCTAAAGAGTTCTGCTACCACTTCCCTGAGTATTTTCATGTCAGGCTCTGTCGTGAAGCCCGGCGCAGTTTGCCAGCTAGTGCAAGGCCCAGTGCCAGGAACAACGTGGCGAAAACCAGGAGTACTGCATCTTGTCCTGGCCAAGTAATGCCCAGGCCTTCACCAGTCCAGAATATGCCGAAGGAGGAAAGGATCACGCCGACCGCGAACTTCAGAGTGTTCTCCGGAACGCGCGACAATGGCTTGTGGATGATGAAGCCAACAGACAGCACGGCAATGCAGGCGGCAAACGCACCCATCGCGGCGGGGAGCAAAAGCCCACGCCCTGAGCCCACGGCGATGACAATGAAAACGACTTCAAGGCCTTCCAGCAACACCGCTTTGAACGATGCGAGGCCGGCGATCCAGTTTTGGGATCGATTCCGCTCAAGCGCGGCAGCTTCCTGGGCGAAGATTGCCATTTCGTCATGCAGCGCGATCACACCGCCTGAGCGCAGGATCGCTTTGCGCAACCAGCCCATGCCGAATAACAAAAGCAGCACACCAATAACCAGTTGCAGATCCTGCAAGGGAAAGCGATTGAGGAGTGGCCCGAGCAGCGCCACGATCAGCGCAAGCACGGCGAGGGCAGCAACTACACCGCTCCAGGCCGGGCGCCAGCCTCGAATAGTGCCCACCGCCAGCACAATAGTGAAGGCCTCCACCACCTCCACAGTGGAAGCGAGGAAGGCAGCGAGAATGGTGGGCGCCGCCACGTTCCATTGAATTAGGTTCAACATGTTGTGCTATGGGTCCGGAAGTGAGGCAGGTTGTATTTCAAGCATCAGGCATAGCCACATCCAAGCTAGCAGATAGCCGCCTAAAACGTCAGAAACGTAGTGAACACCCAAAAAAACCCGTGATGTCCCGATACAGACGGCGAGCAGCACGGCGAGCAATGCGAAATACAAATTCAATGAGGCCCGGAACAGCGGCCGCAGCGTAGCAAAAATTGCGCTGTAAAGAACCAGGCTGTAGAAGGCGTGTCCGCTCGGAAAACTGTAACTGGCCGGCATTGTGCCAGGATAAATTTCGTCAGGCCGGGGCCGATGGATGAGCCACTTACCAGTGATATCCAATACAATTGCACCGAGCCCCACGCAACTGAGCCAGAGTGCGACCTGCCAGCGCCGCTGCGATGCCAGAGCCGTAATGCAAGCAAGCGTCACAACTGTCAGAAATCCGGTGGAACCGATAAATGAAAATCCCTTCCAGATATTGACCAGCGATGGGGTGTTAAATGCGATAGCCCAATTGCGCGCAGCATTATCAATCGCACTTGTCGCATTGCTGGACACAGCAAAAACTAGGATGAGAAAAGCTAGGCCACTGATGCAACCTGTGACACGTCTGGAATTGCTTTGAAGGTCGAGAGGGCGCATGCGATGTTCTTACCCGCCACCGTTGTCTTGGAACGGCCAAGTGCCCGCTGGATAAAAGCGCACTGCCAGTCCGCTGAAACCAAGCCCAATGCAAATACCACCCACGATGTCACTCACGTAGTGGACACCAACATAGACACGTGCGACGCAGATCAGCAAGCCTAGCGGTACACCAATGGCTAGCGGCCAGCGAATGCGGCGAAACCACAAGGTACCAAGGATGGCAAAGGTTGCGGTGGCATGATCAGATGGAAAGGCCCAATCGGAACTTGGCCGTATGATTAGATGCGTGAGCCCCACTTCATAGGGGCGGATTCGGTGAATGAAGAGCAGCAGAACCTGATTGGCCAGAAGACTGGCACAGAAAGCGATTGTTGCGACAATGCATGTATGGCGGGCGTGAATTCTTGATCCTGGCATCCACCAGAGTAATGCAACACCAGCAATCAACAAGGGGAGGCCGTAGACCGCCATGAAGACCATGATGAGATCAAGGCCACCGGACTGATCAGCGGCCGCATTGATCCATTGGGTGAGCGTGAGGTCGAGTTTCAGCATCAATGTTGAACCGAGGAAGGTGCGCCAGCCGGGACTGGGGGAACCAGCGCACCCACCTGGCCTACTTGGTCAAATCAACGTCAAGTGCGGTGAGCGCATCGGTGCTGGCTTTCGGGTCCGGCTTGGAAGCGCGCAATGCGGTGAGGGCGGTGTCGATAGCGTGGTCCAGCTTGTCCCAGGCGGCAGGGTCCTTCTTCTGCAGATCCGGATGCGCCTTGTCCCAAGCTGTCTCCAGATCAGTGATTCGCTTGCTTGCGGCGGGCATGTCGCCCTTCTTCACAAAGGCCATCGTGTCATCAACGATCGTCTTAAATGGCGAGAGGTCACCAAGGCCAGCGCCGGTTGACATAGCGGCATCAAGTTTTCCTCCCGCACCAGCAAGAACATCGGTAATTAGCTGATGACAAGTGGCATCGTCGTCCTTACGCAAAGCAGTGGATGCCTTTGTGCCGACATCCTGCATGGCCTTCAATTGATCGGCCTTCAAGCCGGGCGCTTTCATTGCAGTTTCGAGTTGGTTGAGATCAGCCTCGCAATCCGCAGAGGCAAAAGTCGATGCGCCACACAAGAGGGTCGTGCCGACTACAGTCAATTTGAGAAAATGGGAAATCATAGAAAAGCTCCATTGGGGTGGGGAAGGATGACGATGGCACAGGGTCACGCTTTATTTGGCACCTCTTCCTGATCGATACGCGTCGCGGTGAGGTAAGCGATCAGCGCTGCGATCAGACCCAGGAAGATGATACTGGTGGTGACGGTGCCGAGGCCTAGGCCGCCGGCAATATTCGGCTTAGAAAGGAGATCGCCGATCGATGCACCGAAGGGACGAGTGAGGATGTAAGCAATCCAGAAACAGGTGACAGCGTTCTTGTCCAAGACATAGTAGGCACCTGCGGTGAGCAGGATCATGGCACCGAAGATATTGGCTGCGGCGAGATAGCCAAGATCGAGGCCTTCCGCGACAAGGTCGCCGGCCGAAGTTCCAAGCGCGAAAGTGAACAGGATCGCAAGCCAGTAAAAACACTCGCGGCGAAAGGTGACAATGGAATGGATCGAGAGAGTGTGTTCCGTGCGGTACCAAGTCAAGAAAACGACGGCGAGGATAGTGCCGAAGACAACTGTCGTGGTTGTCAGGCTTATCCCGAAGCCATCGACGAGGTTGTCGGAAATCAGCGTGCCGACCACACTGATCAGCACCACAGTCACCCAGTACAGCAAGGGTACATAGGCCCTGGCACGCATCTGCAGAATAAGGAAAATGACAAATACGCCGGTCATAATGAGAGATGTAATGCTCAGACCGAGGCCGAGGCGCGCGGACAGAAGATCGGCCGCGGTCTCGCCCACTGTCGTTGCCATGATCTTGATCAGCCAGAAAGTTACGGTAACCAGCGGAACTTTGCTCCACAGCTGCTCCATGCTTTTATTATTTGCAAGCCCTATTGCGTTCATTCTTATCTCCTAAATTGCAGAAGAACTGTCAGGTAAAACTTAGATCAGACTTAGCCTTGTCGATTTTGTTTTCTTGCATCAAGCGGCGCTACCGCACATGTTTCGCCGCGCATGCGTGTATTGGTAGTCGAAGATGATTTGATGATCGGCCAGAGCTTGAAAGTGGCTCTGCATGACGAAGGCATGGCCGTAGACTGGCTGCTGTCCGGCAATGACGCGAACTCGGCGCTTGATAGTTCAGAATACAGCGTGGTGCTGCTCGATATCAATCTGCCCGGCACATCCGGTATCGAGATCCTGAAGCAACTTCGCCTGCGCGGGAGCAAAGTGCCGGTGCTAATTATTTCCGCGCGTGACCGGATCGATGACCGGCTGAACGGACTCGATCTCGGTGCGGATGACTATTTGGTGAAGCCCTTTGACATGCGGGAGCTGGTTTCTCGTATGCGGGCGCTGGTTCGGCGTGGCGCAGGCCAGGCCGATTCGACTTTAACCAATGGCGAAATCACGCTGAACCTTGCCACGCACGCCGTTACTTACAAGGGTGAGAGCGAGCAACTGAATGCTAAGCCTTTCGCCGTACTGGCAGCCTTACTCAAAAATCCGGGCCATGTGTGGTCGAAATCTCGGCTCGAAGAAATAATCTACGGATGGGATCAAGATGTGGAGAGCAACGCTATCGAGGTTCTGATCCATGGCATCCGAAAGCGCTTCTCCAAAGACATTATTCTAAACGTACGGGGTGCCGGCTGGAAAGTGCGTGAGGGAAAACACAAATGAATTCGCTGCGCCGCGCGATTCTGTTTCCGATGGGTGGCCTACTTCTGTTAGTGGGTGTGATCACCGCCGCAGCTACTTACGCCTATGAAAATCAGGAGGCGCAGCTTACGTTCGATACCGAGATCCGGCAGTTCGCGACCTATATTGACGCGCTCAATCCGACATCCGACGCCCTAAAGCTGCCAGCTCCACCCGCGGGGGTGGAAGACTTATTCCTACTGCAGTGTTGGGATGACAAGGGAAAGCTTAACTGGTCGTCCGGTGGACCGAGCGATGCTGCCCGGCCGACAGAGGCGGGCTACAGCGATCCGCAGATCGGTGGACTTCATTGGCGGTCTTACACGCTAATCAATGCCAAGCACACGATTCGTGCATCATTGCCGCTGGATGAAAGCAACGAGCAAGCGGCAACGGCGGCGATACAAATAGCTATCCCCATCGCCCTGATCATTCCCCTGTCGTGGCTGATCCTCAGTGTGATGATAGACCGGATGATGCGCAGCCTCGACCGAACGGCGTTGCACATTCGTAACCGCAAGCCTGATGACGCTATGATGATTTCCGACGAGAACCTGCCTTCTGAAATCAAGCCCTTTGTAACCAGTATCAACCAGCTGGTGGGGCGCCTGAACGAGAATGTGGAAAAGCAGAAGCGTTTTGTGTCCGACGCGGCGCATGAGTTGCGCACACCGCTCACTGCTATCGGCATTCAAGTCAATAATCTTGGCAATGTGCTTACCACTAAGCCTCAGCGCGAGCGCATCGCGCCATTAAAGGATGGTGTCAAGCGGGTAAGCCAGTTGGTCGAGCAATTGTTGCGGCTCGCACGTGCCGAGAATGGTCCGGCTGTCGAGCAGTCCCGCATCGCTCCTGTGCAAGAAGTGATTGAAGCACTGCGCTTGGCCTTCTCGCCGATCGCGGCGGAATGCAAAGTCACCGTGACGTATGACATTGGTCATGACTCTCAGAATGTAGATCAACGTGACGCGCTTCATGTGCTGGGTGCACTCGTCGAGAATGCAATCGCCTATTCAACTCCAGAGAGCCGCGTCTCGGTGACGTTTGCCAATGGCGAAGTCGTGGTGCTGGACGAGGGGCCAGGGATCCCGCAGGAGAAATTGCCGCATGTTTTCGAACGCTTTTACCGCGCCGCTAACACGCTGGTGCCGGGCACGGGCCTCGGCCTATCGATCGCCAAGGTGATCTGTGACCATCGCGGTTGGAATCTGAAGGTCGAAAACCGTACCGACCGCCCTGGCGTGCGCGCGGTATTGGAGTTGAAATCGACGCTAGCCTAAGTTTCTCCTAAGTGTAAACGCCGAGTCTGCCTTCATCGATATGAATGGAGGTCATCATGAAACTGGCACATCTTACCATGCTTGCAGCCGTCCTTGCGACACCGGTTTCCGCCGAAACGCCAGTGGTGCCGGAAGTCAATCCGCCGGGCGACATTCCGGACAATCAGGTGTTCATCGATTTCGTATCGCCCAATGGGTTTGCCATCAAGATTCCGGAAGGCTGGGCGCGCAAGGACGATGGCGCCACGACCACGTTCAATGACAAATACAATCACATCGTCTTGACCACTGTCCAGGGGCCGACGCCCAACGACCAGACGGCGCTGGTGCATGACGTGTTGACCAGCGGCCGCGCCGTAGCCGATATCTCGGCCAAGTCGATGAAAGCGGCGGGAAGCACCGCATTGGTGATCACCTATAGTTCAAATTCCGAGCCCAATGCAGTCACCAACAAACAGGTGCGTGAGGAAAATGAGAAGTTGATTTTCGCCAAGGCCGACAGGCGCGTCGAAGTCACGCTTTCTGCCCCGAAGGGTGCCGATAATGTCGATCAGTGGAACCTGATCGCCAAGAGCTTCCGGTGGAGGTGATGGTTCTGGAAGCTCAAGAGCTCTACCGTTTCTTTCATTCCGGCGACGAGGAGATCAAGGCCTTGCGCGGCGTGAATGTCGCATTCAAGGCTGGCGAGCTCGTAGGCTTGATGGGGCCTTCGGGCAGCGGCAAATCCACTTTGCTGCACTGCCTAGCGGGGCTCGATGAGCCGGATGGCGGCATGGTCAAGGTGTTTAATGAGCCGATGACGCGACGCCCGGAACGCCAACGCGCCGATCTGCGCGCCAGATATCTCGGCCTGATGCTGCAGAAAAACAATGTGTTCGATCATCTCACGGTTCTGCAGAATATCCGGTTCGCCCAGTCGAAGCGTTCGCGCGCCGAAATCGATCTTGATGAGGATATTGCCGAGCGTGTAGGCCTGGCCCAGCGCAACGATTTTCTGCCGCCGCAGCTTTCCGGCGGCGAACGGGCCCGCGCGGCGCTTGCGATGGCGATTGCAGCCGATCCCGAAATTTTCCTGCTCGATGAACCGATCGGCCAAGTCGATATGGATACCGAAAAACATCTCACCTGGATGTTCAAGCGGCTCTGCGAAAGCGGACGATGCGTGATTGTGGCCACACACAATCCTTCTTTGGCCGCGGCTTGCGACCGCGTCATCACCATGCGTGACGGTAAGGTGAGCTGATGAGTTCCGACCTGGTCAACCTGTTCCGCGTGAGCCGCACATTCGAAAGCGGCTCCGGCACGGTAAGGGCGCTCAACACCATTTCCTGCGTGGTGACGCAGGGCGAGCATGTGGCGCTAGTCGGTCCTTCCGGCAGCGGTAAGACCACGCTTCTGGCCTTGATGGCCGGCCTGGAAAAGCCGGATACTGGCGAGGTCAATTGGCCCTCGTTGCAGGCGCCGCTGCGGCCGCAGCGCATTGGTATGGCCTATCAGGGTGCGAGCCTCCTTCCATCATTGACGGTGGCCGAGAATGTCGGCGCGCCGTTGCTGATCGCGGATGACCCGTCGCTGCATCCGACAAAAATATCCGAAATGCTGACGAGCCTCGGCCTTGCTGGTTTAGAGAGCCGCTATCCCGATCAGCTATCCGGCGGGCAGGCGCAACGCGTTGTACTGGCGCGCGCCATGGTCATGCGCCCCGCTTTGCTTCTGGCGGATGAGCCGACGGGCCATCTCGACCAGAATACCGGCAAGGCCATTATGGCGACGCTGTTTAACTGGGCACGCATGCAAGGCGTGACGCTTGTGGTGGCCACGCATGATCCCGCCGTTGCCAAGCGCTTCGACCATGTCTGGCGCCTGGACCACGGTGAGATGACGAAAGATACCGAGTGATGATGACGACATGGACGATGGGAGTGCTGCGCGCCCGGTGGCAAATGCTTATCGCCGCGGCGGGCGGCGTAGCGCTGGCTGTATGCCTGCTGGCCATCCTTGGAGTGTTTGTGACGCAGAGCACCAGCACAATGACGGGCCGCGCGGTAGGCGCCGTAGCGCCCGATTGGCAAATCCAGTTGGTGGGTACGATCGACGCGGCCAGTGCGCTCGACAATCTGAAAACGGTGACGGGCAACCCGCGCAGCGAACAGGTTGATTACGCGGATGTGCCGGGCCTATCGGCGACAACGGGCGGCACGCAGCAGAATACCGGGGCCGGCGAGGCCGTGGGCATCAGCGCCACTTACTTCCAGACATTTTCGAGCCAGGGACGTTTGTTGGCGGGCTCGTTTGACGGTGCGGTTCTCGCACAGCAAACTGCTGCCAATCTCCATGCTGGACCAGGGGATACGGTTACTATCGCACGCCTCGGCCAGCCGCCGGTCGAGGTGAAAATAGCCGGCGTGGTCGACATGCCAAAAGCCGATCAATTCTTCCAGATTGTCAGCTCCACGCCGCAAACCACTCGCAACGCGCCACCAGACAATGTGATCCTGCTGCCTGCGGACCAGTGGAACAGCCTGTTCAGCAGCCAGCTCGAAACGCTTCCCGAAACGGCTCGGCGGCAGATCCATGCCAGCATTCCACATGACACCCTTTCCGGTGATCCGGTGCAGGCCTACGTTAATGCGACCGGGCAGGCCAATAACATGCTCGCCAAGCTGGCGGGCAGTGGTGTCATCACCAACAATCTCGCGGCGCGTCTCGATGGCGTGCGGCAGGATGCGCTTTTTGCCAAAGTGCTGTTTCTGTTTCTCGG
>Ga0105240_10007248_pt1 | contig 16145 bp, 10 predicted proteins | sample KBSC54metaG_FD_80426 | JGI IMG/M metagenome (GOLD analysis project Ga0105240, IMG submission 80426) | Corn rhizosphere microbial communities from Kellogg Biological Station, Michigan, USA - KBS C5-4 metaG | ecosystem: Host-associated > Plants > Roots > Rhizosphere > Soil | place: Michigan, USA... | reverse complement strand
TCAATTTGCGGAGTTGCCGCGCCTGCGAAGGCTCCATGGCGACGAGCAGGTCGCTCGGGCTGAGCGCCACATTGAGGAGTGTGCTGGCGCGATGTTCGGCAAGCTCTACGCCCCGCAAGCGGGCAAGCGCGGCCACGGACGCATTAGCCGGACTATTTTCTTCGGCGGATAAACCCAGCGATGCGGTCTGCAATCCCAAAAGGCGGCCGCGCGCTTCGCAATAAGGGCTGCGGCAAATGTTGCCATGGCACACAAAGATCACTCGTTCAACCCGCCGCCAGTCAATGCGACCATAACGACAAAGAACTCCAATCCGGTACAGGCAGAGGGCCTGCTGGTGGCGGAGAAACGCGCGCTTGCCGCCATATTGACCGGCGATTCGCCTGCTCCAGCAGGCGTAACGGCCCACCGCGGCAACCGGCGCACCAGGTGCGGCCTGCCCGCCACCTCCGGACTGGCGTTCTTCGCTAAGAGTTTCCATGGGAATGGCTGGAGATAGCGAAACGATAAACGTCTTCATACCGTCGCACCAACACCTTCCAGTCTTTCTCCGCAAGGGCAGTCTCGCGGGCCTGGGCCGAGAGCTCGCTGCGCAATCCAGCATCGCTCATCAAGCGCCGAGCCTGACGGCAGAAGTCATCCACATCGTCTGCACGAAACAAGAGTCCCGTTTTTTCGTGTTCGATCAGTTCCCGGATGCCGCCGACGTTACTGGCCAGAATTGGCTTGCCCAGCGCCATGGCCTCCAAAGGCTTGAGCGGCGTAACCGTCTCAGTAAGACGGCTCTTGCGACGGGGATATACCATGACGTCCATCAGCGAGTAATAGCGCTCCACCTGGTCATGGGGCACGCGGCCGAGAGGCAGGACCGTATCCTCCAACGCAGACTGCCGCGCCACTTCGCGGATGCTGGGCAAGTCCTCACCGTCACCCACCACTAGCAAGCGGCAAGCCAGGCCTGAGCGTTTCAGTTCGCTGAGCGCATTTACCAGCCAGGAAACACCTTCATATTCATAAAGAGAACCAATAAAGCCGAAAACCATGCGTCCATCGAGCCCAAGCTGGCGGGCAAGGTCGCTATCCCGCTCTCGCGGCGCGAAACGCTCAGCATCTACGCCGTTAGGAACATGGAACAGCTTGCCAGAGGCTACGCCACGGTGCTCCAGGTCCTGGAGGATGTGACCGGCAATGCCGACCACCGCGTCCACCTTGCGCGCGACATGAATTTCGAGATCACGGGTGAGACGGCGGCGAAACGATTTCCACAGGTCACTTCCCGCAGCGGCAGGACCTTCTTCCCAAAAGGCTCGGATCTCGTAAACACAGGGAATACCTTTGAACGCCGCGGCCTGGGAGGCGGCCAGACCGCAGAGTGCGGGCGAATGGGCGTGAATAACGTCGAATTGTCCTTCCTCCAGCAGCTGCAGAATGCGGCGGCGGAGCAGCCTGACTACCGCGGCTTCGCGCAGGAAGGGCCAGCGCCCAGCAATAGCGCGGCGGCTCAGGCCAGCTTCCAGCCGGGTGCGGCGATAATGCGAGCCGTCTACCATCGCGTCGAACCCATTGTCGGAATCCAATTGGTGAAGGGGACTCGTGACAGCCATAGGCTCATACCCCAGCAGGTGCTGGGCGCGAACCAGGTTGCGGCTGCGTATCGTGTAGCCGCTCAGCACCGGCCAGGAGTGATCGAACACGTGCAGCACGCGAAAGCAGCCCGTTTTCGCCGTCGGAGTTTGTAGTACCGCGGTTCCCATGCGATTCAATCCACTAAAAGTCGGGGGTCAGCCCTGCACCGCAACCGCCTCAGACCGTTGTTTGGAGAATGAGTTGGTTCCCCGCTGCGAATACAGACCCACGCTCAAAGCAATGCTCAAGACATCCACCAGGCGCGAATCGCCAGCTTGAAACTGATCCCAGGCCTGCTGAACTCCGGCGCGGTCAAGCAAGTTATTGGAGCCAGAGGTAGGGAGAATGGCCTCGCGCACCCAGTCGCGCAGGTCGTGGCGCATCCAGGCAGCCATGGGAACGCGAAAGCCCTTCTTTTGCAGGGCAAGATGCGCGGCGGGAAGGTGCCGGGCCGCGACTTTGCGCAGCAGGTACTTGCCCTGGCCGTTTCGTATTTTTAAATCGAGGGGGAGCGAGTGGGCAAATTCGACCACCTTGTGGTCGAGAAGGGGCACGCGCACTTCGAGCGAATTCGCCATGCTGGCACGATCCACCTTGGTCAGAATGTCGTCCACAAGGTAGGTCTTCAGGTCCAGGTAGAAAATCCTGGAGAGAGGATCGGCGAAAGGCGCGTGGTCATAAATCTGCCGGAAACTATCCAGGGGATCATAGCCGCGAAGCTCGCGCTCGAGGTCGGGGCCAAGAATCCGTGCCCGCAGCTTACGGCTGGTGATGGTCATGGCATCCAGGTATCCCTCGCGACATCCCAAAAGAACCTGCTGCAGGACCCGTCCCAAGCGCTGGGGCAAGGCGTGGCCGTTGCGAACGCCCTCCCAAGATTGCATTGGCTTGCCCAGAGCGGATTGCAGAAATGCGGGCACAAAGCGACGCAGCTTCTGCAGAAATAAATGACGGCGGTAGCGACTGTAGCCCGCGAAGTTTTCGTCACCCCCATCGCCGGACAGAACCACCTTCACGCGCTCGCGGGCCAGGCGCGAAACGTAGTAGGTGGGAATCGAGGAGTGGTCAGGAAAAGGCTGATCATAGTATTGGACCAGCTCGGCCAGTACTTTCGCTGGCTCGGAGGCCACCACCTGCTCGTGGTGATCAGTATGAAACGCCTGGGCGACGGTGCGGGCCCGCGGCAGCTCATCATATTCGCGATCGGGGAAACCGATGGAGCAGGTCATGACCGGATTGGGAATAAGGCCTGCCATGAGCGCCACCACGGCGCTGGAATCCACGCCGCCGCTCAAGAAAGCTCCCACCGGAACGTCGCTGAGAAGGTGGCACTGCACAGTATCCTGCAGGAGACCGTGGAGCTGTTCCTCATAAGCCAGCTGGTTGGGCAGGTGGAGCTCTTCTCCGCTCAGGTCCCAGTACTGGTGCTTGCTGATGCCTTCGCGGGTTACAACGAGAGAGTGTCCCGGCTCCAGCGAATAGGCATTGCGATAGATGGTCTTCGGGCTGGGAATGTAGAAAAAGGTGAACAAATCGGCCAGGGCGGTACGGTCAATTTCCAGGGCGACCTTGCCGGAGTCGACCACGCACTTCAGTTCCGAGCCGAAGACGATTCCCTCGTCCCCCAAGCCATAGAACAGTGGCTTGATTCCGATGCGGTCGCGAGCCAGCACAAGGCGCTGCCGGCGATCATCCCAAATGGCCAGGGCGAACATGCCACGAAGTCTCTCGAAACAGCGGTCGCCATATTCTTCGTAGAGGTGAACGATAGCTTCCGTATCGGAATTGGTGCGGAAGGTGTGACCGCGGCTCAGCAGTCCGTTGCGCAACTCGGGAAAGTTGTAGATTTCACCGTTGAAGGTGATCCACACAGTTCCGTCCTCGTTGGACATGGGCTGGCGGCCGCCAGCCAGGTCAATAATGCTCAGACGACGGTGGCCGAGTCCGGGGCCGGGCCCGAAGTAGTAGCCGTCGCCATCAGGGCCGCGGTGGGCAAGAGCCTGGGTGATGGCCTGCAGGCGCTCGCGCTCGGCGGGCCGGCCGCTCTTGTTATTCCAAATTCCTGCGATTCCGCACATATTCAATGACCTTCTGCCAGCCCCGTGGCCGGCAGAATTCCTAGCGCACGCCGACTTCCTGCCCGTTCGGCGCCAATCCGTTTGCCGAAATTACATCCGAAATAACGTAGCGAAACTTTCCGCTGGAACTCGGCGCGATAGCAGCGGGATATGTCACGTTCACGGCCACAGGATGGCGCAGTCGCTGCGAGAAGCCATCGCGTATTTTGGCTTCGCTGCCTCGATCGTAGCCGGGGGCGGTGACAATCTCAACGTCAAACCGGTCGAGAGCTTTTTGCGTGATGCGAAATTGTTCGATGCCCTTGAGCTCGCGCAGCACGTAAATGAGCGAGAGCCCGTGCAGAGTGCGGCCATCCGGGGCAAGCACAAAATCCGTCTTGCGACCCTCGATACGCTCCAGCAACGGGAGAGTGCGCCCGCACCGGCAAGCGGCGGCGGAAAGGGCGCCCACGTCGCCCGTGCGATAGCGAATAAAGGGCATTTCCGGAGTATCCAGATGGGTGACTACAATTTCGCCGCTCTGGCCGGGAGGCAAAGGCCGCCCCTGCTCGTCCACGATCTCGACAATGATGCGATCGGCGGTAATGTGCATGCCGCCGGCTGGACACTCGTGAGCGATGAATCCGCTGTCGCGGCCGCCGTACCCGTTGGCCACAGGGCAGCCGAAGGTATCGCTGATGACCTGGCGCCAATGGTCCCACAGGTATTCGGCGGTTACAAAGGCGGCACGCACCCCGAGCTTACGCAGGTCCCGACCTTCCTTCTGCGCATGCTGGCAGAGCAAGGCGATGGAGCTGGGATAGCCGAACACCTTCTTGCAGCCGCGCCGTTCCATCTCATCCAGGAAGCGGTTCATGACCGCCGGGCTCATTTCGAACGCGGAGCACAGCTGGGTACGGAAAATGCGGTCGCGCAGTTGACGGATTCTGTCTTGCCTCTTGAGCTCGATGGGCGAGCCCCAGAAGACAAATTCCTGGTCGCCCATGCCCAAGCCCCACCATCCCTCAGCCCGGCAGCGAGCGGCAACATCGCTGCTGACCCGGGTAGGGCCGAGATAAAAGATGAGAGGTTTGCCGGTAGAGCCGCCGGTCGCCATACGCTGCACGCGGGCTGCATTGGAGCTTTTCAGGCGGTCCAGATTTTCGCGGATTATGTCCTTGGTCAGAAAAGGTAACCGGGTGAGGTCGGAGGCAGCCTGAATGTCCTGAGGCCGCAAGCCCGAGGTCTGGAACCAATCACGATAGTATTCGACTGTCTGGAAAGCGTGAAGCAACAATGACTGGAGACGCTGCTGCTGAAGGCGCTGCAGATCGGCTATCGGCAGGGTTTCCGCGGCCTTCATTTCCCGGATCATGCCCAGGGTGCGGTGTCCCTTGCACAGTTCCTGCAAGGGGAAAACGACCCCGCGGACCAGCGACCCGTAAGCTTTATTCAGCGGCTCCAATTCATGCTCTCCAAGTATTCCGTGCCTCCCTTAGCGCACTTCACTGCTTTCCAAGAGGGATATTGCTTCTTCCCGCGGCGGCACCTGCGGCAACGAGCCAGCCATCCCATAACACTCCATGAGCCGAGGGAAAACGTTGGCCCAGGAAAATTGTCCAGCCCACACATGCGCAGCTTGCGCCAGTTTGTGAGCGAACTGCTGGTTCCGCAGACACTCAAGGGCCCCCTGGGCCAGAGCCTCATGATCATTAAGAGGCACCAGCAGCGCCCGTTCCCGGTCGGGCAACATGTCAGGAATGCCGCCGGCCCTGGTGGTCACAATGACCAGGCCCGAGCAAGCGGCCTCGACCAGGGCGCCGGGAAAGTTGTCCACCGAGGAGGCATTAAAGTAAATATCGTGTTGCGCGTAAATGGCGGGCAGATCCTGGTTGCGAACAGCGCCGTAAAAGGTGACGCCCCCGAGACGCAACTCGTCCACTAGATGGCGCAGGCGAGCCTCCTGGCTGCCGCTGCCGACGACACCGAGCACCGCTTCCGGACATTGAGTTTGCACAATGCGGAAAGCGCGCAGAACGCATTCCAGGTTGTACATGGGCTCTAAGTTGCGCGTGACCAGCAGCCGCGGAAAGAATGCCTTCCGTTCACAAAAAGAAAAAAGGCCGCCTTCGGCAATATTGGGCAGCAGCACGCTGCTAATCCCGTAGCTAGCGAAAACGCGCTGCAGAAACTCCGAAGGCACGGCAACCTGATCGGCGAGCCGCATGAGGGGCACAACCAGCCAAGACCAGGCGCGCAGGAAATCGGCGGCGCGGCCGCCCCGGTAATTAAGAATGGCCCGCTTACCGGCGATGCGCGCCAGCATCAGCACGGGGGCGGAGTGGAGAAAGAAATACAGCCCGGAAGCCGACAGGTGGTGCACAACGGCTACGCGCCGGTAAAACAACCGGCACAGAGAAAATAAATACTGAGCTTCCCGAATTACGGTGCGTAAGACCGGGATGCGGTGAAGAAGGCCGAATCCGGCTGGTGCCTGGGGGTTGGTTGGGATAACCAGCAGTGATACGCCTTCAGCCAACAGCCGTGACCGCAGTCTCTCCGCCTGCAGGGTCATGCCCCCGTAGGGTGGAGGAAGGGGCGCTACGAGCGCAACCACGGACCGGGATGTAGCTGGCCGGCGCGTCATTTTTTGACCGTGGCAGATTCTGGGGACAAGATCATGTGGGCCAGCTTTAAGCGATGTTTGGCGACGTCAACGTAAGCGACGTAGGGTGTTCCTTGCGCGTCCAGGAACAACGACGGGTTCAAACCCGCATTGCCGCTGCGGTCCACAATCTGGATCTTCCAGCCATCTGCGCCTCGAACCGCATATTTCAGCACACCGGCGCCGGCATCGTAGTAGGCAAGATGAGGATGGCCCTGGGCGTCCACCTTTAAAGAAACGTGGTCCAACTCATTCTTGTCGCTGAGTTCGTCCACGGTTTCAGCTTTCCATTGCTTGCCATCCCAATAGGCATAGCGAACCGCCTTTTTCGTCAGGTCAAAAGAGGCGACGTGAGGATTTCCTGCCTGGTCCACGTCAATGCTGTTGCCGTAACCTACATAGCTGCCAGACAAGCGCCTGGAATCAGCATCCCCATACTGCCATTCCGAACCATTCCAGTGGGCATAGAGGAGATCACCGAGGCCGACATGGGAGTAGGCGATGTGGGGATTGCCGGCACGATCCACAGCCAGAGAATTCCACTTGCCTGTCCCCTGATGGCGGTCCACCGTCTGAATAAACCATTTATGGCCATCGAAAAAGGCGTATTTCAAGTGCAAGACATAATGGCCTTCCTGGTTGTGGTACAGGTAGTAGCTGATTCTGGGGTGGTCATTGGCGTCGAGCTGAATGGAATTGTAATAGTCTACGCGCAACGGATCAATGATCTGTCCGTGCCAAGTTTTGCCGTCATAATAATCATAGTGCAGGCCGTCCTCCCACTTGTCCACGCAGGAAATGTGCGGATGACCCAGGGAGTCCAGCGCTAGAGAGAGATAGGAACCTGTGTGGCCTTCCACCGGCATTTTGGACCAGCGGTTACTGTCTTTTTCGCGGAACGCATACCAGAGCGTGTCGCGAGACATGTTGTAATAGGCAATGTGCAGGTTGCCACTGCGGTCAAGGGCCAGTGAGGCCGAGCGCCCTACATCTTCCGTGCCGCCGCCATCATCCACCACTTCCGTCTGCCAAGTAGATTGCGACCAGGCGGGCAGGGTCAGGGCGAGCACAAGCCACGAAGCAAACATAGCAGCCAGCAGTGGACGCGCACACGTCCCGGTGAGGCGGTCAAGCGAGAGAGTGAACTTAGTGAGACCGAACTTCATTTCCCTTCATTCCTTTCCAGATTTTCCCGCATGCTGCCTTGACCAGCGTAGGCACCACGCTGCCCGCAAAATAGCTGATAAATGGCAGCGGATCCTGCCAGCTGAAGATCCCATACATCTTGCGGCCTGAAAGTTGGTGGCGTAGCTGGGAGAGGCGCAGGTCACGGTGCCACAGACCGGCAGCGGCGTAGAGCAGAAACGCGTCCTCGGCAACCCATTTACGACGCTGGATGGGGCGCGGCTCGGGCGATACCGCCTGTCCAATCAGGTGGGCATATGCAACCCAGGTTAGATTGATACCGCTAGCCCGCCCCAGTTGATGCTGGTCCCAATGACGGGTGTTGATTTCAATCAATTTGAATTCCCCCGTGACCGCATCGCGCTTGTATTCCACTTCGGCCATACCCGTGTAGTCGAGCGCCTTAAAAAGGCGGACTGTGGGCGCCAGCAATTCGGGGATGTCAATGCTTTCCACAATGCAACCGGTGCCGCAGTCTTCCGGAGCCTGAACAATTTTGTGAGCGGTAAAAAAGGCCAGCGGCTGGGAGTTGTCGCCCACGTATCCGCCCAGAACAGCGATGTGGTCCACAGGCCCGGCTATCCACTCCTGCACCAGCAATTGGGGGTGAATGGCAGTGAGGCGCTGGTATTCGGAACAGAGCTCCTGAAAATCATTTATCCGAAAGCCCTTTTTGCCACCCACCAGATCCCAATTGCCGCCCACGCGCCAATGCACGGAACTGACGGGTTTGACGACGCAGGGAAAGCCGACCTCATGGGGAACGCGGGCTAAATCTTTGGCGTTCTGCACCGTTACTGTGCGCGGGACGGGAACACCTGCCTGGAGGGCAGCCTGGACGAGCAAACCCTTATCGGTGGCGCGCCGCAAGCAACGGCGTGGCGGAATTGCCAGGCGATACCAGCGCTCCAGTTCTTCTCGGAAATCATCCAGGAACATGACATCGGCGTCGCGGGTAGGAAAAATAACCGCTCCCTGTAATTCAGGGCCTTTGCGCAGCAGAAACTCAGCCAGCTGCCGCGGTTCCTCCTGCGAGTTGGGGCAGAAAAGCACTTCGCAATACCGGGACCGATTCCCGTAAATGCCGCGATGGGCGGACAGACCGATGACGCGCACCCCACGGCCGGCCAGGTCGCGCGCAATTCCCAACCCACTGTAGAAAAGGTTAAGAATCAGCACTGGGGGCTGGCCGGATGATGGCCGTCCCGTGGCTTCCACCTGTGGTTCCCGCGCCGAGTTCAGGAGCACATCGCTCATCGCTCAGAATTCCGCCCGGCTATAGCGTTTCTGGAACACCATCACCGCCGAGCAGCAGTATTTCTGCAGGCCAGGGAAGCGCTTCAGCACCGGCTGTTCCCAGCGCTGAACGACGGCCGTTGTTCCTGGTCTATCGTGCTTCATTGTGCCCTCGCCCCTTGTTCCGTATCGTCCGGCGCACTGCCGCCGCCCATGCGGTACCAATCCAGCCGCAGGCCAAACAGGCCCATGTCGCGTTCCCACAAACCCAAACGCTTGAGTTCAAAAGGGTCATCTTCCTGCCCGTTAATGCCGAAGACGGTAGTGGCGGCGGTCTGGAAGCCCGCTTCCTGCACCACGCGCTTGGCGTGGGGACCGAAATCGGCGTGCTTTCCGAAGGGGTAGGCAAAGTGCCTGACGGGAAGCTGTAAACGATCTTCGACCATCCTCTTGGATCCACCAATCTCCTCTTGCAGTCGCTCTAGAGACAAGCCGGCCAGCACAGGGTGAGTAATGGTGTGGGCGCCGAAGGCAATTCCCTGCTTTGCCATGAGGCGGATGTCCTCCCAGCGCAGCATCGTGTTGCGCAGGTTAAGGCCGGCGGGGACACCAAGTCCGCAAAATACTTGTGCCAGGCCGCGGCTGCGGCCGGATTCATCCAGTCCACGCAGCCAGGCCAGCGTGCGCTCAGACGCTTCCACTCTTCGGGAGGCAGTCTCCAGGGAGGCGCTTGGCCCGCCAACCGCGTCCAGGGAAAACCGCGGGCGCATGGTCAACTTGAAAGCCAAACGCACCTGGTCATACCAGGGAATCTCGCCGCTCTCAATGCAGCCGGTAGCAAGAAATACCGTGGCTGGGATGCCCAGCTTCTTCAGAATTGGAAAAGCGTACGTGAAGTTATCGCGATAGCCATCGTCGAAAGTAACCGCGACGCAGCACTTATGCCCATTCACGGGGAAGCTCCCGCCGGCAACGTCGTCCAACGAAGCCATGCGGAAGTTCCTGGCCAGATATTCCATCTGGCGCTCAAACTCGGCCACGGGAGTGGCATAGAAGAAGGGGTCGCGGTCATCGTTGACCCGGTGATAGACAAAAATCTGGCATCCCGGCATAGCGCGCCGCTGCAAGCCCATGAATCCGTGAGCGCCAAGCGTGTACCGACTGGAGATGTGCCGTGCCGCCGAACCGAGCGGCGTATTCCGGTAGGCGCACGCTGCCGTGCGGAGGACCAATCCCTTCAAGGTGGCCGGCGTAGCGCTGAAACCGGCTTCGTTGCTGGAGATCGGTTCCCTCTTTCGGACGCGCAGAGGCTGTCGCGCCGAAAGCAGCACCTCCGGAACTATGTCGCGGATACGATCTTTTAAACGGCGGCGAAGCTGCGGCCCTTTGAGGCACACCCAAGCCGCGCTGGAAGAGGGTGCCACCACGACCCGGACGCTCATCTTCTCCCGCGAGCCCCATTCCATCTTGGCAGGAGTGACACCGGCAAGAAAGTCGTATTCCGCCAGCCCCGCTTGAATCCAGTGGCGCATGAGCCAGGTGCGTAGAGCCATACCTGGCCGCACGGTTTCAAACGAGGGATCGTAACCTTCCTGCAGCAGGTAAAAACGGTTGGCATAACGGAAACCATACTGCAGAGCGAGCGGACGCCCGGTCCAATCGAGACGATGGAAGGCCAGCCAGCCGCGTTTCAGGGTGGAGCGGGAAACATCGCCATAGAAAGAACGCTTAGCGGCAGCGCCGAAGACGCCGGACTGGCCTTTGGTATTCCAGCGGCGGGCGTGCAGGTCGAACAATTCTCCCAGCCATGAATCCAGCTCGGCTTCCGACGTGCATTCCCGGGGTACAGAGCGGATTTGCTGCTCAAGTTCAGCCAAACAAGAACGAACCTTGGTGCGGAAACGCGGGCGCAGGCCGGCCAGAAAACCTTCCCAAGACGCCGGCAGCGGCAAGGTAGTGCACGGAATGGATTCGCTGGCGAAATGCCAGCCACGCTCACGAGCCCCGCTGGTCAAAAAATTAAGGCAGATGGAATCGGCAGGAGTGGCACTGGTCTCCAGCCAATCCCACTCGGCGCTTTCCGCCTGCAGGTAGTCCATAAAGGCGCGCATGGTCTCGGCTTCGCGGCCCTGAGCCGCAAAGCAATCGAGGTAGTCGGAATCATTAGAACCGTCGCCTATAATTCGCAGGCATCTCCAGTTTGTGCCCCAGCGTTGGACTCCATCCACGTAAAAGGGCGCTACCCCAAGCAGGCGATCCTCTTCCCAGGCCGCCAGTACAAACAAGGGACGAGCGGCGCCGTAGTTCTTCCACCAGGCTTCGCACCACTCCCAGGTAAGGAACAAGGTGTCGCTGCTGCTGGCCGAGAGAAGCTCGTTCCAGCGCGCGGCAACCGGCTGCAGTTCCTCCCAGGCACGATAGCGAACCACTCTCACGGCCGTGCCCCTTCCATGTGGCGGCGGTGCCAAAACTCGAGCATGAGAAATACCCAGAGCAAGTCGCCAAAATAGGGCGTGTCGTCGCGCTCCAGTTCGGCAAAAAAATGCTCAACCAAAGGACGGCGGAAGTACCCACGCTGATAGGTGCGGGGATCGAGTAAAACACTGCGCGCCATTTCCCGCAGTTTGGGATCAGTTTTCAACCACAGGCCAATGGGCAGTCCGAAACCATGCTTTTTCTTTTCCAGAATGGCTTTCGGCAGCAGGTTGCGGGTGGCGCGCTTGAATAAATAGCGTTTCTGCAGACCACGCACTTTAAGGTCCGCCGGCAACTGCCCGGTGAACTCAGCCAGGAGATGGTCAAGATAGGGGAAGCGCACGGCAATGCCGGCCAGTTCCGCGGTGCGAACCACCTTGGGCAAATCCTCGTCGCCCAGGGTCATCTTTACATCCACGTACAACAGCCGGTTCAGCTCCGACTTGGCCGGGGCAGCCTGGTAGTGGCCGCGAATAACTGCCAGCAGATCACGATGCCCGTTACCGTTCCCATTCATGCTTTCGCCCAAAACTTCCTGCGGAGCGAATTTCTGCAGCAGTCGCCACTGGCAGTAGCGCTCGGGGTTACCTGTATTCGAGGTCCGGATGTAATTTTGAGCTTTGCGGAACAGAGGCAAAGAACGTGGCGCAGCAAAAACCGCGGGCTCCAGCAGGCGCCGAAACGCACGTGGAACATTTTGATAGAGGAGAAAAATCTGCTCGGTACGGTAGCGCTCGTTGCCGCCAAACAACTCATCGCCACCATCTCCGGCCATCAGCACGGACATGCCGTGCTCGCGTGCGAGTTTGGCGCACCAGTAGGTCGGGATAGCCGACGAATTGGCAAAAGGCTCGTCGAAGGCTTCGACAATCTTAGGAATGATCTGGTAAGCATCCTCGGGGCCCAGTACAAAATCCGTGTGGCGGGTATGAAAGTGCTCGGCCGCTAGATGAGCGTAATTCAGCTCATTCCAGCGATTTTCGGCAAAACCGATGGAGAACGTGTTGGCGGGATGCTGCCTGATTTGGCCCAGAAGGCCGGCCACGGAGCTACTATCGGTACCGCCGCTGAGAAAACATCCCGTGCGCTCTGGTTCCAGGCCGTCGGAGGTAGCGTCCACTGCGTCCTTCATGCGGGAGAGCAGTTGCTGGGCGAGCTCCTCTTTAGAACCTCGCGCGTCCTCGGGATAGCGCATCTCCCAGTAGCGGGCTAGCTGCTCGTGGCCTTCCCGCCACAACAGGTACTCTCCAGGCTGCAGCTTCGCGATGCCGGCAAAAGCCGAAGCGGGTGCGGGCACAACGCTGTAGTTGAAGTAATCCACGATGGCCTGAGGATTGACCTTCTTCTCCACCCTGCCACTTGCCAAAACGCCGCGCGCGTAAGAAGCAAAAATGATTCCCGAAGGAGTACTAGCGTACGAAAGTGGCCGGATCCCTAAGCGATCCACGGCCAGCAGCAGGGTCTTGCCGCCGTCATCCCACACCGCGATGGAAAACGGCCCCCGCAGCTTGTCCAGCATGGATACGCCATATTGGCGATAAAGCGCGCCGATCAGAGCCGCAACATTGTCAGAGCCTGAAAAATGAGGAAGGCCGGCCAGAATCTGGCGACGATTGTAGATTTCGGCATCGCAAGCGACCGTGAGCGAATCAGAAGACCACACCGAGGCAGTGCCGGTAGACGACACCCCGCCCAACCCAAACTGCTGGCGGAAGTTCTGCTCCCGTTGCGCCTGAGCAGTGCCGGCCAACTCCGAAAGCATGGCGTTTAACACCGTGCCCTCTACCGGTTGAGCATTTCGCCCATTAGCTATGCCACAAATGGCCATGAATTAAACACCTTCTCCTACCGTGCTCGGCTGCGCGACAGCATGGCTCGGCCCGAAGGTTTGCCAATTCTGTCCGCGGCCGAAGCGTCCCTGCCACTGCCGAAACATAAATACCGCCCATAGGAGCGCCGAATGGTCGCGGCTTCCCTGCTGGTGTTGATCCCATATGCGCCGCAGAGACTGGTGGTTGAGGATGCCATCCTCCTCGAACAAAACTGCATGCGCCATCTCGCGCAATTCGCCCCGGAACCACTCGGCGACAGGAACGGCGAATCCCTGCTTGCGCCGAGTGACCACCGAGGAGGGCACCATGTCCTGAATGGCTCGCTTAAAGATGTACTTGCCATTTCCCTGCCGAAGCTTAAGCCGAGAGGGGATGCGGGCCGCTAGTTCCATGAGGCGATGGTCGAGAAGCGGGGCCCTCACCTCCAGCGAAACGGCCATGCTCGCCCGATCCACCTTGGCACAGATGTCGTCAGGGAGGTAGGTCTTGATATCGAGATACTGGACGCGCGAGAGCAGGTCCGCGGTGTCGGCGCGGTGATAGTGCTCGCGCAGCTGGTCCAGGGGATCGTAATCGCGCAGTTCGCCTAGAAATGCCGACGAGAACAGCGCGTCACGGACAAAAGCGGGCAGTGTGATGCGCGTCAAGTAGGCCTCAAGCGGGTCCTGGGCCAATCTCTCCAGCAGCGATTTGGCGCGTCCAAAGCGGGCCGCCTTCTGAAGCAGCGGCCGCAGCACGCGCCGGCGAAAGGGCGCAGGCAGCAGTGAGCGCCGCTGGTTATCCTGAAGGTCTTGCGCGTACCGCCGGTAACCTGCAAAAGTCTCGTCCCCGCCATCGCCGGACAGGGCCACGGTGACGTGTTGCCGCGCAGCCCTGGAGACATAATAAGTAGGAATAGCGGAGGAATCAGCAAAGGGCTCGTCGTAATGCCAGGCCAGGCGGTCCACAATTTCACTGGCTTCGGGGAGCACCGTGTCTTCGTGATGGTCCGCGCCTACATGCTGCGCCACCTCGCGGGCGAAGCGAACCTCGCTGTAACGCTGTTCGTCGAAGCCAACTGCGCAGGTCGTAACCGGGTGGTCGAGAAGACGGCTCATGCAGGCGACAACCGCGGAAGAATCCACACCGCCGCTGAGAAAACTGCCTAGTGGCACATCGCTGATCAGGCGCACCCGAGTGGAGTCCAACAGGGCCTCGCGCACCTCGTCACACCATTGCCGCTCGTTTCTATCCTCCACTGCGGCAAAGCTCAAGTCCCAGTAGGCCTGCTCGCGAATCCCATTACCATTCACGACCAGGTAGTGAGCGGGACGAAGCTTGCGCACCGTTTTGTAGATGGTCTTGGGCGCCGGGATATATTGCAGGGCGAAGTAGTCAACCAGGGCGGTGTGATCCAGGGTCTCAGGCACGCGCCCGCTGGCGAGTACAGCCTTGAGTTCGGAACCAAAAACAAGGCGCTGGCCGTCATAGTAATAGAACAGAGGCTTCTTGCCAATGCGGTCGCGCGCCAACACCAGCTTGCGCCGGGGGCCATCCCAAAGAGCAATGGCGAACATGCCGCGCAATTTGCTGAAGCACTCCTCGCCGTACTCTTCGTACAGGTGAACAATCGCTTCTGTATCGGAGTTCGTGCGGAAGATGTGCCCCTTGGCCACAAGCAAGGTACGCAGCTCGAGAAAATTGTAGATTTCGCCGTTGAAGATGATCCAAATGCTTCCGTCCTCGTTACTGAGCGGCTGGTGCCCGGAGTGCAGGTCAATGATGCTCAAGCGGCGGTGGCCCAGACCGAGGCCAGGTTCGAAGTGGTAACCGGCATCGTCGGGACCACGATGGCGCACACTATCGGCCATGCGCGCCACAATCTGGGGCGGCACTGAAGCGTCGGGGTCGAGTTCAAGAATTCCGCAGATGCCACACATTGGTTTATCTTCAGGTAGTAAGCGCCGGCTCCGCCCGGCCTGTGCTCATAACCACATCGTTGTACATCTGGGAATAGGCCTGCATCATGCGGCTCAGCGAAAACCGGGCAGCCACGCGCCGCCGGGAGTTCTCACCCAGTTGCAACCGCCACTCGGGCGCGCTCGCCATCTTCTGCAAGCATGCCGCCAGCGTCTGATAATCGCCGGGGTTGAACTGAACCCCAGAGAGTCCGTCCTCAATCACTTCGGAATTGCCGCCGACACGAGTCGCCACGGGAGGCACGCCGACGGCCATAGCCTCCAGCAGGGTGTTAGACATGCCTTCCGAAAGCGATGGCAGAGCAAAAACGTCAAAGCTGTTCAGCCACTCGGCCACATTGCTGACTTCGCCGATGAACCGAGCGCGTCCAGCCAGGGCTGGTCGAGCCGCCAGTTCGCGCTGCAAAGCCGGGCGGCAGACACCATCGCCCACGATTACCAGGCAAAGATCAACGCCCGAATCAACGGCCAACTCCGCGGCACGCAGCAGGGTGAAATGATCTTTCACTGGATCAAGCCGGCTGACAGCGCCTACGACCAGGGTTTCGGGGCCTACACCTAGGCGGCGCCGAAATTCTACCCGCCACTCGGGACTGGGCCGAAACTCGGCGGTATTGACACCATTGGGCACAACTTCCAGGCGTTCTAGCGGAATGTTTAGCTGTGCTGAGTAAAATTCCGCCAATTCCTGCGAGACCGCAAAAACGCGGTCAGCCCAGCGATAACATGCGCGGCGAAACATGCGGCGGCGCCAGGGCTGGCGGCCCATGGTCTGCAGATCCCGACCATGTTCGCTGTGAATAACCGCGGGAACACCGGCTAACCGGGCGGCCACAACTGCCTCCATGGTGCCCCAATTGCGGGAGTGCACAACGTCTGGGCGTTCGCGGCGGAAGAGGCGGTAGAAATGGGGCACCAGGAACCCAGGGTTTAAGGGGGGACGGGCCAGAGTAACTACGCGGGCGTCGCCCACTGAGAGCTCCACGTCCGGCACGACCGTACAGACGGTCTGCTCAAAAGCTCCTGCGTCCAAACCCTCCAGCAGCTTGCGCACATTCTTTTCGGTGCCGCCGGTGGCGAGACGGTGAAGGATGTGCATAATGCGAATGTG
>Ga0105240_10007247_pt1 | contig 16146 bp, 17 predicted proteins | sample KBSC54metaG_FD_80426 | JGI IMG/M metagenome (GOLD analysis project Ga0105240, IMG submission 80426) | Corn rhizosphere microbial communities from Kellogg Biological Station, Michigan, USA - KBS C5-4 metaG | ecosystem: Host-associated > Plants > Roots > Rhizosphere > Soil | place: Michigan, USA... | reverse complement strand
GGCAGGTGGCGGTATCGTCTCACTGGTCGCATACGGCATCGTCATCTTCGCGATGTCCCTCGGGCCGATGGGAGCCGTGTCCGCACTGCGCGAGACCAGCGTCGTCTTTGCGGCGCTGATCGGTCGCTTCTTCCTGCACGAGCGTCTGACCGCGTGGCGCGTTGGCGCCTGCTGCGTGGTGGCTTTGGGTGCGATCCTGATCAGCCACGACGGCGGCGCCAGGCGCACCGGTTCGACCGTTCCGGACGCAGCTCTGGGCCACCCGCCGCCATGATAAGGCGAAAAGCCTATTCCGTCTCTGCCGCCTTCCGCTTTTCGACCTCAACGGAGTGGATGCCGGGAGCGTCCTTCAATCGTGAGACACCCAATCGAATGTCGCGCTGCGACACCTTGGTCAGATGGAGCCTTGTTTCCTCCAGATCGTCCTCGGCCGGGATCGTGACGATACGGCGCAGCTGGCTGCCCCGTACGTCAAGGAGCTTTTTGAGCTTGTCGGGCTCGAGCGATCCTCGCTCTGCCACGACCTTCAACACGGCGCTCTGGACCCGAGACCGATAGGCCTCTTCCAACGGCTTGATGCCGATCAGGATCAGCAGGATGATTCCGGTCGCCAGTGCCGCCGCGAAATAAAGCCCGCCGCCCGACGCCAAACCAATGGCTGCGACGCTCCACACGCTCGCCGCTGTCGTCAGCCCCTTCACAACCTGCCCACGAAGAAGGATCGAACCGGCGCCGAGAAACCCGATGCCCGAGACGACCTGGGCTGCCACGCGCGAAGGGTCCAGCACCACATGCGGCATCTCGGTCGCTCGCGAGAAGCCGTAGGCCGACACGATCATCAGCAGGGCTGAGCCGACGCTGACCAACATGTGCGTCCGAACGCCCGCCGCCCACAGCAGGCGCTCCCGTTCGAAGCCTACCAGACTGCCGAGCAACGCGGCGACGACGAGCCGAATCGTGATGTCGGTGTCGGTGATCATCCCGCCTGTTCTGCTCCAATTGACATGGTACAGGGTGAACTCCTCCCGCAACGGCATGTTCAACGCCGGAGCGAATCGATGTCGGAGCACGTGGTGACAGGAACAGGCGACCTGGAGATAACTGTCAGCACAGATGAAGGTCCCGTCCGCGTCTCGATCACGCGCCAGGCCTTGTCGCGGCTTTCCGGACGCAGCCACGTCACACCGGAAGAGGTCGCATCCGCCTATCGCATCGAGATAGAGGATATCGTCCGCAGGAAGATGCGGTTTGGCGAGCCGTCGGGCGTACTCCGCCTCACCGAAGCCGATTTCGCGATCTAGCGGGGTCGACCACCAACTACTGGATCGGTCTTTGGGTACGGCAGGTCGGCAATGGCCGACACAATCTCGACCGACGCCATCTCACGACAGAAATCGGGCTCCTGCCCATCGGGGCACGCCGTCACGACGCTGAAATCGGAACTGTCTCGTATCCGTGCGTGACCGGTGCCGGCCGGCAGGACGAGGACATCGCCAGCGTCGACAGCCAGACGTGGCGAGTGCCTGCCGCCGATGCCCAATATGGCAGAACCCGAAGCTATACCGATCACTTCATGGGCAGTCGAATGATAGTGAAAGTCGCGATGGATGTTGCCGCGGCCCAGCGAGCGCCAACCGTTCCGTTCGAACATCTCTTCCAAGGCCGTGCCAATGTCCGGCAGATCATAGTCGACAGCGTTTCGGTAGACGAGAACCGGTAGGCGGAGATTGTTGGGAATCCAGTGGGAAGCGTTCAAGCGTGATCTCGGCGGTGATCCAGTCAGTCTAGCCGACGTGTGCGCTACCCTCGCCTCCTTCCTTGGCCCGAGAGTAGAAGCAGCCCGAACGCTAGACCAACCCGCTCAATGCCTCGAACCCGTCGCGCTCCGCTGCTCTGAATGGAAAAACCGATGACCGGTGATTGGACGGACGAGCAGAACGATGCGATCGTCGCGGACTATTTTACGATGCTCGCTGCCGACATCGTCGGACGCACATACAGCAAGGCCGAACATAACCGTCGCCTTCAGGCCTTGATCGGTCGCCCGCGCGGCTCGATCGAATACAAGCACCAGAACATCAGCGCGGTGCTCAAGGGTCTCGGGGAGGATTGGATCCCTGGTTATAAGCCAGCCTTCAATTTCCAGGCTTCGCTGGTCGACGCTGTGATGCGTTGGCTCAACCATCATCCGGATTGGCTCGCACCGGCAGCGCGGATGGCAATGACGCCGACGCCGTCTGCGCTTCGAGAAGAGGCAATGCTATGGATCGGTCCGCCTCCGACGCAAAACAGCGCGCCGCCGCCCGATGAGCTCGAGCAGATGACCGCGATAGCCCGGAAATGCAATGTGGCCGAACGCGATGCTCGCAATCGGGCGCTGGGACGTGCCGGCGAGGAGCGTGTCCTCGCGCATGAGCGAGCCAGTTTGCTTGCCGCTGGCCGGACCGATCTCGCCGAACGCATTCGCTGGGTGTCACATGTCGATGGCGACGGTGCCGGCTATGATATCTTGAGCTTCGAAACCAACGGCAGCGACCGGCTGATCGAGGTGAAGACGACCAACGGTTGGGAGCGCACACCGTTTCATATCACGCGCAATGAGTGGGCCGTTGCTGAGGACCGGGGTAGCGATTGGCGATTGGTCCGACTGTGGAATTTTGCGCGGGATCCAAAGGCTTTCGAACTGCGGCCTCCGCTGGACGCTCATGTGTCGCTGATGGCCACGAGCTTTCAAGCGAGCTTATTGTAATGGCCCTGATTCTACTTGGATGAGCACCGCGTTGAGCGTCCCTAGAGAGGTGCCAGACGGCACCTGAGAGTATCTGACGCGATCGATGGATCGCAGCGAGATTTAGCCGAAGCCCGCAGCAACGATTCTCGTGCGGGCGGAGGCCCGCATGACACCTACCAAGCTCCTGATCGGCCAGATCGTCGTCGTGTTCACGATCGTGATCGCCGGTGTCTGGTTCGCGACCCAATGGACGGCCGCGAAGCTGGGCTATCAGCCGGAGTTGGCTGCGCCGTGGGCCGTCATCGGAGGCCTGCGCGTCTATCGGCCTTGGTCGCTATTTATCTGGTGGTTCCATTTCGACGCCTATGCGCCGAGCATCTTTTCGCGCGCCGGAGAGATTGCCGCGACCAGCGGGTTCCTCGGTTGCGGCGCGGCCGTTGCGGGATCTTTATGGCGTGCGCGCCAGCGCCGGACCGTCACCACATACGGCTCCGCGCATTGGGCCTCCCCCCGTGACGTGCGGGCGGCAGGTCTGTTCAGCGACGCCGGCATCTTCCTCGGCCGGCTTGACGAGAGCTATCTGCGCCATGACGGTCCCGAGCACGTCATGGCTTTCGCGCCGACCCGTTCGGGCAAGGGCGTTGGTCTGGTCGTGCCGACATTGTTGGGGTGGTCCGGCTCCGCTGTCATCCACGACATCAAGGGCGAGAACTGGCAACTGACCGCCGGCTGGCGTGCCCGCTTCTCGCACTGCCTCCTGTTCAACCCGACCGACGCCCGGTCCGCCCGGTACAATCCGCTGCTCGAGGTCCGTCGTGGTGCCAGTGAGGTGCGCGACGTGCAGAATATCGCCGACATTCTGGTCGATCCGGAGGGTGCGCTCGATCGGCGCAACCACTGGGAGAAGACCAGCCACTCACTGCTCGTCGGCGCGATCCTCCACATCCTCTACGCCGACGAGGACAAGACGCTCGCCCGCGTCGCGACCTTCCTGTCCGATCCGCAACGGCCGTTCGTCGCGACGCTCCGCGCGATGATGACCACCAATCATCTCGGCACGACGGACGCCCCGCTGGTCCATCCCGTCGTCGCCTCGGCCGCGCGCGAACTCCTCAACAAGAGCGAGAACGAACGCTCCGGCGTGCTCTCCACCGCCATGTCGTTCCTCGGCCTCTATCGTGACCCGACCGTCGCCGCCGTCACCGCCGCGTCCGACTGGCGGATAGCCGATCTCGTCGAGGGCGGTCATCCGGTCTCGCTCTATCTCGTCGTGCCGCCGTCCGACATAAACCGGACAAAACCGCTGATCCGGCTCGCGCTCAATCAGATCGGCCGCAGGCTGACCGAGCACCTCCACGCCGAGAACAAGCCCGGGCGCCACCGCCTGCTGATGATGCTCGACGAATTCCCGGCGCTAGGCCGGCTGGATTTCTTCGAGACGAGCCTCGCCTTCCTGGCCGGTTACGGCGTGCGCGCCTTCCTGATCGCCCAGAGCCTCAACCAGATCGAGAAGGCCTATGGCGAGCACAACGCCATCCTCGACAACTGCCATGTCCGCGTCGCCTTCGCGACCAACGACGAGCGCACCGCCAAGCGCATCTCGGACGCGCTGGGAACCGCGACCGAGCAGCGTGCCATGCGTAACTATGCAGGCCACCGCCTCGCGCCCTGGCTTGCCCATGTCATGGTCAGCCGGCAGGAGACCGCCCGCGCCCTGCTGACCCCCGGCGAAGTGATGCAACTGCCGCCCACCGACGAGCTGGTGCTTGTCGCCGGGCACCCGCCGGTTCGCGCCCGCAAGCTCCGCTATTACGAGGATCGCGTCTTCAAGACGCGCATCCTGCCGGCACCCGTGTTGGGCGCCGATGGATACGTCGACTTGCCGAAGGAGCGTCCGGACGACTGGAACGGCCATGTTCGAGGGGTCGATGCCCGTCTGGGCTCTATCGGTGATGAGCACGGCGAAGACAGCTCCGGCGGCCTCGAGCAGGTTCGCCACCCCGCGCATGAGACCGAGCCCGCCTCGCCGGTCGACCTCGCGCCGCCCAACGCCCTCGGTCTCGACGACGATGATGGCGATGCGGCTACCGAGAAGCGCGCGATGGATCAGGCGCAGGCCCTCACCGCCTCGCGCGTGGTCTACGGCATAGACGCCGGTTCTGCCCGCCCTGACGATCTGCAGCTGGACTTCTGACCATGGTCGAGAAGGTCCGCCACCAGCTTTTCCTCCCCAAGCCGCTCAGCGAAAGGCTCGAGGCGCTCGCCGCCAAGCCCGGTGCGTCAAAGTCGGCGATCCTCGTCGACGCCGTGACGGCTTGGCTCAATCGGCGCGGTGCAGCCGAAATCGACGAACGCTTCGGGCTTCGCCTCGACCGCATGTCGACGGCCTTGTCGCGGATCGAGCGTGACGGCCATGTCGTCCTCGAGACGCTGGCGCTGTTCATCCGCTTCGAGCTCTCGATCCAGGCACCGCTTGCGGACGGCGATCAGGCCGGTCGCGCGATGGGGCGCGAACGCTTCGAGGCATTCGTCACGCAGGTCGGCCGTCAGGTCGCGGCTGGCAAACGCACGATCGGCGGATCTGAGCAGGACCGATGAGCGGCTCGCTCGCCCCCCATCGGCGCCGCGCCATGTTGCGCACCGCCATGGGACCGGACATCGCGACCGCGCTCGCCGACCCGCTGGTCGTCGAGGTCATGGTCAACCCAGACGGGGTGCTCAGGCTCGACCGGCTCGGTGACGGCCGCCTCGATACCGGCGTGCGGATCGAACCGGACCAGGTCGAGCGCATCATCCGGCTGGTCGCCAGCCATGCGCGGGCCGAGATCCACGGCGACAAGCCGATCATCTCCGCCGAGCTGCCGCCGCATGCAGAAGGCCGGGCCGGCGAGCGGTTCGAGGGCGTGCTGCCGCCCGTCTCGCTCGGTCCATGCTTCTCGATCCGCAAGCCCGCCGAACGCCTGCACACGATCGAAGACTATATCGCTGACGGCATCATGTCGGCGTCGGCCGGCGACATCCTTCGCGCCGCCGTCACCCAGAGGCTGAACATCCTCGTCGCGGGTGGCACCAGCTCGGGAAAGACCACGCTCGCCAACGCGCTGCTCGCCGAGATGGCCTGGGTCGATGCCCGCGTCATCCTGATCGAGGACACGCGCGAGCTGCAATGCCCGCTGCCCGACACGGTTGCGCTGCGCACGCGGCCAGGCGTCACGTCGATGACCGATCTCGTCCGGTCGACGATGCGGCTGCGTCCCGATCGGATCATCGTCGGTGAGGTCCGCGGCCCCGAAGCACTCGACATGCTCAAGGCCTGGAATACGGGCCATCCTGGCGGGATCGCGACGGTCCACGCGAACAGCGCGATCGCCGCTCTCTATCGGATCGAGCAGCTCGTCCAGGAAGCGGTGGTCACCGTGCCCCGCCGGCTGATCGCCGAGGCGATCGACCTCATCGTCTTCATCGCCGGCCGTGGCACCGACCGGCGGATCGCCAGCATCGCGCGCCTCTCTGCGCTCGATCCCGACACCGGCGCCTACGCGCTCGGTGAGCTTCTCATCCCCCAAACCCAAGGAACCTGGCCATGATCGTCCTCCGCCCGCCCGAGCGCCGTACCGTCTCCCTGATCGGAGTCGCGATCGGCTTTTCGCTCATCCTCGCCGGCCGCGCCGATGCCGCCGGCACCGGCATGCCATGGGAGCAGCCGCTCCAGCAGGTGCTGGATTCGATCCAGGGACCGGTCGCCAAGATCATGGCGGTTGCGGTGATCGTGCTCACCGGCCTGACGCTCGCGTTCGGCGAGACCGCCGGCGGCTTTCGCCGCCTCATCCAGATCGTCTTCGGCCTGTCGATCGCCTTCGCCGCGTCGAGCTTCTTCCTCAGCTTCTTCAGCTTCGGCGGCGGGGCGCTGATCGCGTGAGCACGCCGCTCGCCAATGTCCCTATAGAGGGCTTCGAGGTTCCCATCCATGGGAGCCTCGGGGCACCGATCCTGCTCGGCGGCGCGCCGCGCGGCCTCGCGATCGTCAATGGCACGCTCGCCGCCGCGCTGGGCCTTGGCCTCCAGATGTGGGTTGCGGGCATCATCGTCTGGGCGGTCGGACACAGCATCGCCGTCTTCGCGACCCGTCGGGACCCGTCGTTCGCCCCAGTCCTCGTCCGCCATCTCCGTCAGAAGGGCTATCTCGCATGCTGAGCCTGCGTGAGTACCGCCACGCCGCCGATCGTCTCGCCGACCATCTTCCCTGGGCAGCATTGGTCGCCAACGGTGTGGTCCTCAACAAGGACGGCAGCTTCCAGCGCACGCTGGCCTTTCGCGGCCCCGATCTCGAAAGCGCGACCGAGGCCGAGCTCATCTCCGCCTGCGCGCGCGCCAACAATGTGCTCAAGCGCTTCGGCACCGGCTGGGCGCTCTTCTTCGAAGCAGAGCGGCGCGAAGCGCTCGGATATCCGGACGCGAACTTCCCCGATGCCGCCTCCTGGCTGGTCGACGAGGAACGCCGCGGCCGGTTCGAAGCGGATGGTGCTCATTATGAGAGCCGCTACCATCTGACGCTCACTTGGTTGCCGGCTGCGGACGGCGCCGATGCGGCGGGACGATCGCTGGTCGACCGCCCCGAGGCGACCGAGGGCCGCGACTGGCGCGGCACGCTCGGCACCTTCATCGCCGAGACCGATCGTGCGCTCGACCTGTTCGCCGCCTTCATGCCCGAGGTTCGCGCGCTCAATTCCGGCGAGACGCTCACCTATCTGCACCGTGCGATCTCGAACCGTCCCCATCCGGTAGCGGTGCCCGAGACGCCCATGTATCTCGACGCGCTGCTGGCAGACACGCCGCTGGTCGGCGGGCTCGAGCCGAAGCTGGGCGATTGGCACCTCCGCACGCTGACCGTCGTAGGCTTCCCCAACGTCAGCCGTCCCGGAATCCTCGACGCGTTGAACGAGGCGGACTTCGCCTATCGCTGGGTCACCCGCTTCGTCGCGCTCGACAAGACCGACGCCACCAAGCTGCTGACGCGCCTGCGCCGGCAGTGGTTCAACAAGCGCAAGTCGATCACCGCGATGTTGCGCGAGGTGATGTATAACCAGCCCACCCAGCTGCTCGACAGCGATGCAGATAATAAGGTGGCCGACGCCGACTTGGCACTTCAGGCGCTCGGCGGGGATCATGTCGCGTTCGGCTATCTCACGACGACCATCACCGTCTCTGACGAGAGCCGCGATGGCGTCGAGGCCAAGATCCGGCAGGTCGAGCGGATCATCGGCGGGCTCGGCTTCACCACCATCCGCGAGGGCGTGAATGCGGTCGAAGCGTGGCTGTCGTCGCTCCCGGGCCATGCCTATGCCAACGTCCGGCAGCCCGTCGTCCACACCCTGAACCTCGCCCATGTCATGCCGCTGTCGTCGGTATGGGCCGGCCCGACCCGCAACGCCCATCTCGACGGCCCACCATTGTTCGTCGCGCAGACTGCGGGCTCGACGCCATTCCGCCTGTCCACGCACGTCGGCGATGTCGGTCACATGACGGTGGTCGGCCCGACCGGCGCCGGCAAATCGGTGCTGCTCGCTCTCATCGCGTTGCAATTCCGCCGATACGACGATGCCCAGGTCTACATCTTCGACAAGGGCTTCTCGGCCCGTGCCGCCGTCCTGGCGATGGGCGGCGCGCATCATGCGCTCGGTGCTGCCGACGCCGGTGAAGCCTTGGCCTTCCAGCCGCTGCTGCGGATCGACGATCCGGCCGAGCGTGCTTGGGCCGCCGAGTGGATCGCGGCTTTGCTCGATGCCGAGCGCGTCACCGTCACGCCCGAGGTGAAGGACGCGGTCTGGTCTGCGCTCGGCAGCCTCGCATCGGCTCCGCCGGAGGAGCGGACAATGACGGGGCTGGCGCTGTTGCTTCAGTCCAATGCGCTGCGCACCGCGATCCAGCCTTATACGCTCGATGGTCCACACGGCCGGCTCCTCGATGCTTCGACCAGCGCGCTCGCCTTCGCCGATGTCCAATGCTTCGAAACCGAAGCGCTGCTCGGTCAGAGCGGCGTCGTCGCGCCGGTGCTCTCCTACCTGTTTCACCGGCTGGAGGAGCGGTTCGACGGGCGGCCGACCCTGCTCATCCTCGACGAGGCCTGGATCTTCCTCGACCATCCGCTGTTCGCCGCGCGCATCCGCGAATGGCTGAAGACGCTCCGAAAGAAGAATGTCGCGGTGCTGTTCGCGACGCAGAGCCTCGCCGACATCGCCGGCAGCAGCATCGCGCCCGCCATCATCGAGAGTTGCCCGCAGCGCATATTGCTGCCGAACGATCGCGCGATCGAGCCGCAGGGCCGGGACGCCTATGCGCGCTTCGGGCTCAACGAGCGGCAGATCGAACTGATCAGCCGCGCCACGCCGAAGCGCCATTATTATCTGCAATCGGCGCGCGGCAACCGACTGTTCGAGCTCGGCCTCGGGCCGATCGCGCTGGCGCTGTGCGGCGCGTCCGACCCCGCCAGCCAGAAGCGCATCGACGCCGTACTCGCCGAATTTGGTCCTGATGCCTTTGCGGCGGCCTTCCTCCGATCCGCCGATCTCGGCTGGGCGGCCGATCTTCTCGCCGATTTTCCAACGCCCTCAATCCATGGAGACCTGTGATGCGTTTCTTCCCACGCAGACCCGTAATCGCGTCAATCTTCGGCCTTGGTGCTGCCGGCGCGCTTGTGATGAGCGTGACGGTGCCGACCAGGCCCGCCCACGCGATCATCGTGTTCGACCCCTCGAACTACAGCCAGAACGTGCTGACGGCCGCACGCACGCTTAGCCAAATCAACAACCAGATCACGATGCTGCAGAATCAGGCGCAGAGTCTGATCAATCAGGCGAAGAACCTCAGCGTCGTCAGCTTCCCCGAACTCGCGATGCTCCAGCAGGACATCCAGAAGATCGACCAGCTGATGGCACAGGCGTCGAACATCCAGTTCCACGTCACCTTGCTCAACCAGCAATATCAGGCGCTCTATCCGACCGGGTTCAACACTGCGCTCACCAACAACCAGCACGTCGCCGATGCGCGCACGCGGCTGGCGACCTCGATGTCCGCCTATCAGCAGACCATGACGGTGCAGGCGCAGGTGGTCGAGAATATCGCCGCCGACGAGACCACGCTCACCAGCCTCGCGACCCGCAGCCAGGGATCGCAGGGCGCGCTTCAGGCCCAGCAGACCACCAACCAGCTCCTCGCTCTGGTCGCAAAACAGCAATTCCAGCTCGAACATATGATGGCGGCGCAATACCGGGCCGATGCGCTGGAGAGCGCCACGCGGACCCAAGCCCAGGCCGACGCGCAGAGCGCCACCACCAAGTTCCTCGGCTCCGGCACGGCCTACACCCCTCAATAGGCACGGCCGGCCTGACGGCGGCGGTTTCCGCCTCGCTGCCGCCGTCGCCGCGGGGCTCGTTCGCCCCCCGCGCCCCAAGACGGGCCCCGCGGCATCTCCTCTCTCATCCGGACGCAGCCAGTGAACGACCTCAACGTCATCGACCAGTTCATGCAGGCCTTCATCACCTACATCGACAGTGGGTTCGGGCTGCTGGGCGGCGACATCAGCTTCCTCAGCCGCACGCTGATCGCGCTCGACATCACGCTGGCCGGTCTGTTCTGGGCGCTGGGCGGCGAGGATAACGTGCTCGGGCGGCTGATCCGCAAGATCCTCTACATCGGCGCCTTCGCCTACATCCTGAACAGCTTCTCGACGCTGGCGACGATCATCTTCAACTCGTTCGCACAGGCCGGCCTCACAGCGGGCGGTGGCACGCTGAGCGCGACCGATCTCCTCAAGCCCGGCAAGCTCGCCGGCACCGGCTACGCCGCCGCCTGGCCGCTGCTCCAGCAAGCCTCGCAGATGATGGGCTTCACCAGCTTCTTCGACAACTTCCTGACGATCGCGATCCTTCTGATCGCCTGGATAGTCGTCATCCTCGCCTTCTTCATCCTCGCCGTGCAGACGTTCGTGACGATCCTCGAGTTCAAGTTGAGCTCATTGGCCGGCTTCATCCTCGTGCCGTTCGCGCTCTGGAACCGGACGAGCTTCCTCGCCGAGCGCGTGCTGGGGCACGTCGTCAGCTCGGGCATCAAGGTGATGGTGCTCGCGGTCATCGTCGGCATCGGCTCCAACTACTTCACCCAGTTCACGACCGCGCTGCGGGGCCATGAGCCGGACATCGGGCAAGCCATGAGCCTTGTCCTCGCAAGCCTCGCGCTGTTCGGCCTCGGCATCTTCGGTCCCGGCATCGCTTCCGGGCTCGTGTCCGGTGCCCCGCAGCTCGGTGCTGGCGCGGCGCTCGGCACCGTCGCCGGCGCCGGTGGCATCATCGTGCTCGGCGCGGCGGGTGCGGTCGGTGCGGCGCGGGGCCTTACCGCGGCCGGTCTTGGCGCTGTTCGTGCCGGCACGGCCATGGGGTCGGCCGCGGGCACGGCATTTACGCTCGGCCAGGAGGCGAGCGGCTCGACCAGCTTCGGCGCCGGCATGCGTGGTGTCGCCACGGCCGCTTCCGGTGCTTCCCGCTCGCGCATGTCCTCAGGGCTTGGCCTCGGCGAGGCGGCAGAGGCGGGCCGCCAAGGCGCGTTCAACGCCATGACCGGCCGGACTGCCAGCTCGGCGAGCGGTGCCGGTGCCGATCCCCGCGAGGTGCCCGGCTGGGCGCGCGCGATGAAGGCGCAAGCAAGCGCCCGCCACCACCGCCAGGCTGCCGCCCACGCACTCACCCAGGGCGATCGCGGCGGCGCGGGCGCAACCCCCGACATCAAGGAAAGGGAAGACTGATGCTCTTCAAACGTGCCGTACAACGCTATGGGCGATCGCCCATTCCCGAAACACCCTTCCAGCGCGCGGGCCAGCTCTGGGACGAGCGGATCGGTTCCGCCCGCGTCCAGGCGTGCAACTGGCGGTTGATGGCCTTCGGATGCCTTGGCCTTACCACCGCGCTGTCGGGCGGCCTGCTCTGGCAGTCGTTGCAAAGCCGCGTGGTTCCCTACGTCGTCGAGGTCGACAAGCTCGGCGAGCCTCGCGCGGTCGCACCCGCCGACGCCGGCCTCCATCCGACCGAAGCGCAAATCACTTGGTTCCTCGGCCGGTTCATCACCAGCGTGCGATCGGTCTCGCTCGACCCGGTGCTGATGCGTCAGGACTGGCTCTCGGCCTACGACTTCACGACCAGGCGAGGCGCCGTCTTCCTGGGCGACTACGCACGTGCAGCCGATCCTTTCGGGCATGTCGGCGAGCATACCGTGTCGGTGCAGATCACCAGTGTCGTCCGTGTGTCTGACTGGACATACCAAGTGAAGTGGGCGGAGACCGCCTACGAGCGCGGCGCGCTCGTTGGCACCACGCACTGGACCGCAATGCTCACCATCGTGCTCGCCCTGCCACCGAGCGCCGACCAGCTCCGTCGTAATCCGCTCGGGCTCTATGTCGATGCGGTCGACTGGAGCCGCGAATTCGAACCCGGCGAGCCGGCGCAGCCGCAGCCGCGCCCGAGCCCGCCACCGGCGAACCTGCCGCACGGCTCTCCGCTCGACCCCAACCTCGCCCAACCTCAGGAGGCTCATCCATGAATGCCGCTCTACTCGCTGGCCTGCTGGTCAGTGCGACCGCCACCCCGATGCCCACGGCGGTGGCGCCCGCGGTACCGCCCTCGGCTACCGCTCCAACGGACGCGACGCCAACTTCGGCTACGCCGTCTGCTGTGATCATGCCGCCGGTCATCCCGCATCACCGCGTCCCGCCCTCGGCGGCCGAACTCGGCGTCCGCGCCGCGAACCATGCGGCCACGCTCGAACCGCAGGCTGCCGGCTATATCGATGCCGTCCAGGTCTATCCGTTCAGCGACGGCGCGATCTTCCATGTGTTCACTGCCCCCGGGCAGGTGACCGACATCGCCTTGCAGCCCGGCGAGACGCTCGGCGCGGTGGCGGCGGGCGATACCGTGCGCTGGGTGATCGGCGACACGACCAGCGGTAGCGGCGATGGCAAACGAACCCACGTCCTCGCGAAGCCCTTCGCGACCGGGCTCGCCACGAACATCATCATCACCACCGACCGGCGGACATACCATCTGTCGCTCACCAGCGTGGAGCGCTCCGCAATGGTGGCGGTATCGTGGACATACCCGCAGGACCAACTGATCGCGCTCAAGGCCGCCGCGGACCAGGCCCGCGCCGGCCAGCCGGTCGCGAGCGGGCTGCAGGTCGACCAACTCCATTTCGATTACGCCATCACTGGCGACCAGCCAACATGGCGTCCGCTCCGGGCCTTCGACGATGGGCAGAAGACGTTCATCGAGTTCCCGGCTAGCCTCGGCACCGGCGAGGCGCCGCCGCTCCTCCTCGTCGATGCGAAGGGCACGGCCAGCCTCGTCAACTACCGGCTGCAGGGCCGATATTATGTCGTCGACCGCCTCTTCGACGTCGCCGAGCTGCGCCTTGGCCTCAAGCACCAGGACATCGTGCGGATCAGCCGTACCAACGGCGCTGATGGTCGGCAGAGGGTGTCGTGAGCGAGGCCGCCACACGCCCGAGCCCCAAGCTCGATCCAGAAACGCTGGCGATCCGGGCGAGGCCGCCGCGCGCGATCCGGTTCAAGCGCGGCGCGATCATCGCGATCGCCGCGATCGGTTCGACCAGCCTCGTCGCGGTGACGTGGATGGCGTTGAGCCCGCGCATGTTGCGGCATGGCGAGCAGCCATCGGAGATGTCCCAGCCCGATGCCCGGCCGACCACCGATGCGCTGACCGGGGCGCCCGCGACATACGGCGACGTCCCGCGCCTGGGTCCGCCACTCCCCGGCGATCTTGGCAAACCGATTTTAGAGCACCAGCAGGCAATGGCGGCAGCTGTGAACACCGCCGACCAGCAAGCCGAACAAGCTGAGGCGGCGGAGCGCGAACGTCAGCTGGCCGAGCTCAAGGCCGCCCGCGAGTCCGGCTTACTGGTGCAGGGCCGGCAAGCCCCGGCCGCTGGGGATCGCGCCGTACCATCGGCAACTCTTGCCCCGGCAGCGGCAGACGCGGACCAGAGCGCGCTCGATCCGGACAGGGATCCGAATGCGCAGAGCCACAAGGCCAATTTCGTGAGCGCGCTCGACCCCAAGGGCGACATCAACCCGCACGCGATCATGCCACTGCCGTCACCCTACACGCTGTCTGCCGGAAGCGTGATCAGCGCCAGCCTGATCACGGGGCTGCGCTCCGACCTCCCTGGCCTCGTGACGGCGCAAGTCACGGAGAATGTCTTCGACAGTGCCACCGGCCGCCTCTTGTTGGTGCCGCAGGGCGCGCGCCTGATCGGCGCCTACGACAGCGTGATAGCGTTCGGGCAAAGCCGTGCGCTCATTGTCTGGCAGCGGATCATCATGCCGGACGGGAGCTCGCTTGAGCTCGACAACGTGCCCGCGACCGATCCGTCCGGATATGCCGGGCTCTCGGACAAGGTCGATTTCCACACCTGGCAACTCCTCAAAGGCGTGGCCCTGTCGACGCTGCTCGGCGTGAGTTCCGAACTAGCGCTCCCGGGCCAGAGCGATCTCGTCCAGGCGCTGCGCATGTCGACACAGGACAACGTGTCGCGCGCGGGAGACCAGATCACCCAACGCAATCTCGGCATCCAGCCGACGATCACGATCCGACCAGGAGCACCTGTACGGCTGGTGGTTCATAAAGACCTGATGCTTGCCCCATTGAAGAAGGAGAGCTGAGATGGCAGAAATCAAGCTTACGCAGTTGCCGGACCGCACGCCGGTCAAGCTCAGCTTCTCCGCGATGCCCGACCTACACCAGGCGCTCACCGACTACGCCGCCCTCTACAACCAGACCTATGGCCGGGACGAACCGGTCGCCGAGTTGATCCCAGCCATGCTGGCTGCTTTCCTTGAAAGCGATCGGGCATTCGTGCGCGACCGCGAGGCGCGCCTGCGTCGCCAGAAATGATAGAGCGAAGCTGGGAAAGAAAGCTTGAGCCGCTCACGGTGCGGATATCGACCGCTGTTCGGATAACCGGGTTGAGCCGATCCCGAATTTACGAGCTGATCCAGTCCGGCGACCTTGAGACCGTCAAGGTCGGGCGGGCGACGCTGATTCAGTATGGGAGCTTGAAGACATTGACCGCGCAACAGATGGGGGGATGAACCGTCCGCAAGGGCTGCCAGCGACCAGAGTTGGACGCTCAGCCCGTCAGCTCGGCTTCTTGGGGTCGGACATAAATCCACTGCTCAACTGGCGGCCGATCTTTGATCGCTTTGTCGACGCACATTGAGATGTTCAGATAGTCACCGTCCCCCGAGCGTAACGCAATGGCGGCATGCCGACATGGCGGGTGAAAGCGGTGCTGAAGGTGCTCGCAGATCCATAGCCGACCCGTGTCGCAACATGTTCGATCGCAAGTTCGCGCGTTCGCAATAACCGCTTGGCGAGAGCCATACGCCAAGCGAGCAGATATTCCATCGGCGGCAGCCCAACGACGCGGCTGAATCGCGCGAAAAAGGCCGAGCGCGACATTGCTGCCTCTGCGGCGAGATCGGCGACGGTCCATCCATGCGCCGGCCGCGCGTGCATAGCGCGCAGTGCCGCGACCAGGCGATCGTCGGACAGCCCACGCGCGACGCTGGGCATGGCGGCCGCGTCGGTCCCGCAGCGCAGCGCCTCGATCAGCAGAACCTCCAGGAGGCGCTCGAGCACCAGTTCGCGTCCCGGCCGCGCCTTGCGCGTTTCGTCACCCACGAGTTGCATCAGGGTCGCAAGGCGCGGCTCGCTCCGTACGACCACCATCGAGGGTAGCAGTGAAACCAGCAACGCGGCGTCGGGCGAGGCAAAGCTGCACAGCCCGACCTGCATCCGCAGATTGACCGTTTCTTCCGGCCCGCCAATGCGAAACCGTCCCTCGCCAAGTTCAGTCGGGATCATGCCGATGCCATGTGGCGGCGCGTCGATACTCTCGACCACCTGATCATTCGTGGCAGGCGACAGCAGAAAGTCGCCCGCACGCAAGAGGATCGGCGGTTGGCCCGCACTGACCACACGGCATTCGCCTTCGAGTACCGCGAAATAGACGGGCTTGCCCTCCACATCGCGACGTATGCGCCAGCGCCCGGCATATTCGACCAGCTTGGAGAAGCTAGCCGACGGCTGAAGCAGGGTCACGATCTCAGCAAGCGGGTCTACGATCATATTCAGGACTATCGCAAAAGAATGGGCGACGATCGCCTATACAAAGTCTCGCACCCGGATTCCATCTCCTACCACGTCAACCCTGACAGGAGATCCCCGATGCCCACTATCCTCATCACCGGCTGTTCCTCGGGCTTCGGCCTCGAAACCGCGAAGCTGTTCCTCGACAAAGGCTGGAAGGTCATCGCAACGATGCGCAAGCCAGATGCGAGCGTGCTGCCG
>Ga0105240_10007246_pt1 | contig 16146 bp, 16 predicted proteins | sample KBSC54metaG_FD_80426 | JGI IMG/M metagenome (GOLD analysis project Ga0105240, IMG submission 80426) | Corn rhizosphere microbial communities from Kellogg Biological Station, Michigan, USA - KBS C5-4 metaG | ecosystem: Host-associated > Plants > Roots > Rhizosphere > Soil | place: Michigan, USA... | reverse complement strand
GGGTCCCCGCTTTCGCGGGGAAGAGCGGGATTTGATAAACGGAGGAAGAGTCGAGATGCCTGACGCGATACGGGAAGACCGGGACGGGGTGGCGATCGTCACCTTCAACCGGCCTGAAAAGCTGAACGCCATCAACCCCGACATGCGGGCGGTCCTGGCCCAGGCGGTCGACGACCTGCGCGACAATCCCGCGATCAGGGTGCTGCTGATCAAGTCGACAGGCCGCTACTTCACCGCCGGCGTCGACATCAAGGCGCAGCGCGAGAACGCACCGGTGGATGTCAACAACGCGAGCTTCGTCGACTACCGCACCAACTACCGCCGTCCGCTGCACGTGCTGCACGACGAGATGGAGGAGATCGAGAAGCCGGTCGTGGTGGCGATCCAGGGCGTCTGCCTCGGCCTCGGTGTCGAGCTCAGCGGCAGCGCCGATTTCCGCCTGGCCTCCACGGAGGCGCGCTTCGGCCTGCCGGAGATCGACATCGGGGTGATCGCCGGCAGCGGCGGCACCAGCCGATTCACCCGCCTGTGCGGCATCGGCTGGTCCAAGTGGCTGAACATGGCCGGCGAGCAGATCGACGCCCAGACCGCGATGATCGCCGGCTTCGTCCAGGCGATCTATCCGCCCGAGACCTTCGACGACCAGGTGTGGGCCTTCTGCCAGCGGCTGATCAGCCGCCCGGCCGACGTCCAGGGCGCCTCCAAGACCGCGATCGAGCTCTGCTACGACCTCGACCGCAACAGCGCCCGGCGGGTGGAGCGGCTGACCAACACGCCGCTGATGACCCGCGACCGCCGGCCGCTGATCGAAAAGGTCATGAACCGCAACAAGAAGTGATCCCAGTGGCCGATGATACGAGCGCCGGCGCCGGCGCGGACTGGCGAAGTGTTCCCAGGCCCCACGAGGTGGTGGGGCCCATCCCTGTGCTCCCGACCCTGCCCAGCGTGCTGCGACGGGCGGTCGAGAACTGGGGCGACCTGCTGTGCATGATCGACGGCGATCGGCGGATCACCTTCGCCGAGGCGGATCGACAGTCGGCCGAGCTGGCCAAGGGGTTCCTGGCCATGGGGATCGGCCGCGGCTCGCGCGTGGCGATCCAGATGCCGAACAACGCCGACTGGGTGCTCTGCTACTTCGCGCTCGGCCGGATCGGCGCGCTGCCGGTGGCCTTCAGCACCCTCTACCAGCGGCGCGAGGAGTCCTGGGCGCTCCGCCACAACGACATCGACACCCTGCTGGTCAGCGAGCGGTTCCTGAGCCACGACTACCAGGCCCGGCTCGAGGAAGCCGTGCCGGAGCTCGCGGGCCAGAGCCGCGATCGGCCCTTCTACCTGAAGAGCCACCCCTACCTGCGCCGGGTGATCGTCTGGGGCGACAACCAGCGCCCCTGGGCGATGAAGGGGCCGGACGACGTGCTGGCCCGCGCGGCGGCGACGCCGCAGGTCGACGACGCCCTGCTGAAGGAGATGGAATCCACCATCACCCCGGCCGACGACCTGATCATCATCTGCACCTCGGGCACCACGGCCGAACCCAAGGCGGTGGTCGAGACGCATGGCCAGGGCTTCCGCAACACCTGGAACAACATGCCCAACCTGGGGATGCGGGCGGGCGAGCCGTTCTACGACGGCCTGGCCTTCTTCTGGATCGGCGGGCACCTGCGCGGGATCAACCCGATGCTGTTCACCGGCGCCTGCATGGTGCTGCCGCAGAAGGCCACCGGCGACGAGATTCTCGACCTGGTCCTTCGCGAACGGATCACCGTCATCGCCCCTGGCGGCCGTGATTTCCACGACATCAACGCCGCCATCGCCCGTCGCAAGCCGGACCTGTCGTTCGTGCGCAAGTTCCTTCCGCACATCCACCGCGACACCGGCCAGCCGATGCCCCCCGAGCAGCGGATCGGCGGCTCGCTGGGCATGACGGAGACCTTCGGCACCCACTCCACCGAGGCCCTCGACTGGCCGGTGCCGCCCGGCAAGGCCACCACCTGGGGCCGGCCGCAGCCGGACGTCGAGCGCCGCATCGTCCACCTGGAGACCGGCGAGGTGCTGGGGCCCGGCGAGGTGGGCGAGCTGCAGCTGCGCGGGCCCACCATCATGCGCGGCTACCTCAAGCGCGAGCGGCACGAGTGCTTCACGCCGGACGGGTTCTTCCGGACCGGCGACCGTTGCATGATCGACGAGGACGACTTCCTCTTCTTCTACGGACGCGCCAACGACATGATCAAGACCGCGGGCGCCAACGTCGCCCCGGCCGAGGTCGAGGCTGTGCTGGTCGCCAACCCCGAGGTGCGCGAGGCGATCGTGTTCGGGATCAGCGACCGCGAGCGTGGCCAGGCCGTGGCCGCCGTGGTGGTGCCGGCCGAGGGCTGCGCCATCGAACCCGCCGTCCTGAAGGCGCGGGCGAGGGCTGAGATCTCGTCCTACAAGGTCCCGCAGGTGATCGTCGCCATGACCTATGACGAGGTCCCCCGCACCGACGCCGCCGGCAAGCCGAAGCGCAACGTGCTGCGGGAGATGGTGGAGAAGGCGCGGGAGGCCTCGCCGGGGTACGGGCAGTAGAAGGAAGCGCTGCACCACGTTGTTGCGTCCTTCGAGACGGCCGCTTCGCGGCCTCCTCAGGATGACGATGATTGTCGGACGGCAAGACTATTCGTCATGGTGAGGAGCGACCCGGAGGGGCGCGTCTCGAACCACGCACAATGGCTCCCGCGGTGGGGAGGGGCGCATGAGCTCTGAGGAAGTACGGCCAGCGCCTCGCGAAGGCGTCCCGCCCGTGATCGCCTGGACGGCGCTGGCGATCCTGTCGCTGTTCTACATCCTCTCCAGCCTCGACCGCGGCCTGTTCGCGATCCTGTCTCCGGTGATCCAGAAGAGCATCAAGCTCACCGACGTCCAGCTCAGCCTGCTGCAGGGCGTGGCCTTCTCGCTGTTCTTCGGCGTGGCCGGAATGCCGCTGGGGTGGGCGGCGGACCGCTACTCGCGGCGCTGGATCATCTTCCTGGGGGTGATCTTCTGGTCGCTCAGCACGGCGGCCACGGGCCTCGCGAGCAACTTCCTCGGCCTTTTCCTCCCCCGCGCCGGCGTCGGGGCAGGGGAGGCCAGCCTGTCGCCCTGCGCCCAGTCCCTGCTGGCCGATCTCTTCCCCCGCAAGCGACTGGCTTTCGCGGCGGCGGTCTACGGCGTGTCGGCCAATGTCGGCGCGGGCATTGGCACCGCGTTCGCCGGCGTGATCCTGGCGGCCCTGACGGCAGCGGGCGGGCTGGTCCTGCCTCTCTTCGGCCACCTGCTGCCCTGGCAGGCCGTGTTCGTGCTGGTGGGCGTGCCTGGCGGGCTGCTCGCGGCGCTGGCCTTCCTGCTCCACGAGCCGCACCGCCAGCCCGGGACGATGGTGCGCGCGGACGCCAGCACCTGGGGCGACTTCTTCGCCTTCATCCGTCGTGAGCCGCGCCTGCTGGCGCTCCACTTCATGAGCTTCCCGATGGCGGCCATGGCCATCTACACCTCCGCCGCCTGGATGCCGATGTTCCTGAACCGGGTGCAGCACATGCCGATCATTCAGATCGGGGCTGCGCTGGCCCTCAGCACCGGGCTGACGGGCCTCATCGGCAATCTGATCGCGGGGTTTGTCAGCGACCGGGTCGGCCAGAGCATGCCCGACGCCTATTACCGGATCTCGATGACCACCTGCCTGATATCGGTCCCGTTCGGCATCGCCATGTTTCTGGTCCCCAGCGGCGGGCTGACGGTGATCCTCTATGCCCTGTTCTACGCCACCGGCGGAGCCTTCGCGGGCACGGCCACGGCCTCGCTCAACGTGATCATGCCCGAGTCGCTGAGAGGCAAGGCCTTCTCCTGCTACTGGCTCTGGATGGCGGTGATGGGCGCGATCGGCCCGCTGGTTGCCGCCACCCTCACCGAGCACGTGTTTCGTGATCCCATGGCGGTCGGCCGATCGGCCGCGATCGTGATCGGCGTCACCATGCCCATCGCCGCCCTGAGCTTCCGCCTGAACCTGAAGGCCCTGCGCCGGGTGGTGCTGGGGCAGGACACCGTTCACCAACCCCTCAAGTAACCCTCTCCCCCGCTTGTGGGTCGCTTGTGGGAGAGGGGTGCTTGTGGGCGAGCCCTACGCCTTCAGGGTCAGCTCCGGGTGCCGCGCCTGGACCATGCGGCGGAAGCCGTCGCGCCACTTCACCTGGCAGGGGCCGATCATGCTGAGGCGCTTGGTGTTGTCGAGGATGCCCTGCGGCAGCGGGTTCTCGTCGGTGCGGTCGAACTTCGGCGTCAGGCCGGTCAGCTCGCCCATGTAGACGGCCATCTCCTCGACGCTGACCGGGTCGTCGCCGCCCCAGTTCAGCACGGTGGTGTTCACCTGCGCCACCGACAGCAGCGGCTCGATCTGGGCCGAGATGTCGTCCTCGTGGATCGGCATGTGCACGCAGGGCCAGCTCTTGGGAATGCGGTAGGGCTCGCCCTGGACGATCTTCTCCAGCACCCCGCCGGGCAGCCCGCCGTCGTCCTGCGGCCCGCCGTAGGCGACGTTCATCCGCGCGATCGTGGTCGGGATGTTCAGGATGCGTCCGACGCCCCGCACCACGCCCTCGCCGGCGGTCTTCGAGCCGCCGTAGTTCGGCGAATAGTCGGTGGCGCCGCCGATCCGGTCGGTCTCCTTGTAGGCGTGCATCGGATCGGGGTCGCGGAAGTAGACCCCGGTGGTGGAGACATGCAGGAACGCCTTGGCGCTCTTGCAGTGGTTCATCAGGATCGCGCAGCCCTCGGCATTGTCCACCATCCCCTCGTCCTGGGTTTTAGGATAGGTGTTGGCGGCGAAGTGGACCACGTAGTCGAAGTCTGTCGGCACCTGATCGAGGTCGCCGGTGCAGAAATCGCCCTTCACCGGCGTCACGCCCAGGGCCTTGGTGCGCTCCAGCGCGTCCGGCTTCGAGTAGCGGGCCAGGCCCCAGAGGTCGCACCGGGACGCCAGGTACCCGGCCACCGCATAGGCGATCTGCCCTGTGTGGCCGGTGATCAGGACCTTCTTGCCGTTCAACATGACGTCTCTCCCTGGCGCTCTCTTGGCTGCCTGCGAAGTGACGACCTCTCGGCCCGCCGCTGTCAAATTCGAATTTTCCGGGGCACTGTGTCGGATCGACATGAAACAGGCGGTCCAGAACGCCGTAGCGTCGATTTAGGGAGGTACTTATGCTGGCGGCAACACCCGACTTCACGCGCCTCGACGGCGGCATGGCCCCCGAGGATGACTACGCCCTGGCCGAGCCTCCACCCGGCACGGTGGGCTACGGCGAGAACCAGGCCTTCTGGTTCTTCGACAAGGACGGCAAGGTCTCGAGCTACAACCACCTCGACGCGATCCAGGACTACTTCCAGCTCCGCACGGAGCGGCACTGGCTTGCCCTGAACGACGGCCGGGTGCTCTACAACTACACGGACGGCTGGCGTTCGACGCCCAGGAAGCCCTCGGGCGCCAACATGGAGTTCGAGTGCCTCGAGCCGTTCCGGCACTGGCGGCTCGACTACACCGGCACGATGCGCATCTCGAGCGCCGAGGAGCTGCTGCGCGGCCGTCCCGTCGAGGGGCCGCGCGCGATCGTGCGCTTTCACATCGACGTCGAAATGGCCGCCCCGCCCTGGCAGCAGGGCAAGCATTCGGCCGCCTCCGCCGAAGCCATCAAGGGGGACTCCGGCCGCTTCATCGGCGGCGAGCGCTACGAGCAGCTGCACCGCATGAAGGGCTGGGTGAAGATCGACAACGAGCACATGGACATCGAGGGCATCGGCGTGCGCACCCACCGCCGGGGCACCCGCGACATGGCCCGCTGGCACGGCCACGTCTGGCAGACCGCCATCTTCCCCAGCGGTCGGGGGTTCGGGCTCGACGTGATGCCGTCCGACGACACGCGCGCCGGCCGCGCCACGCCGGTGTTCAACGAGGGCTACGTGATCGAGAACGGGCGCATGTATCCGGCCGAGGTGCTGGAGTGCGTCTGGCTGGACGACTACAGCCGCACCGGAACGAAGGGCAGGGTGCGGCTGCGCTCCGAGCTCGGCGAGGCGAGCATCGACTGCGAGGTGACAGCCACCGTCTGGCGCACCATCCACACCGACCCGGCCCAGGGCCGCTACCTGCGCGGCTTCGGGGTCTGGGGCGATCCGGGCGACTACCCGATGAACCAGGGCGCCGCCCGCTACACCTGGGACGGCGAGACGGTGCTAGGCCACATCGAGCGCTCCACCGCGCTCACCCATCTGCCGGCGCGGTGAGATCGCGCGATGGCCCTGGATGCGCAGCAGCTGATCGACGAGGCCCGGGCGACGACCGGCCTCTCGGAATTCGGCGATTTCCCCCTGTTCGAGCCCCTGTCGCAGTTCTGCGCCTCGCTCAACACCGAGTCCGGCATGGACGCCGAGCACCTCGCGCTGGCGGGCCGCGGCTTCGTGGCGACCCTGGTCGAGCGGCTGAAGATCGAGGACTGGCTGCGTCGCCATCCCGAGATCCTGCGCCAGCAGCTGGCCCAGCCGGTCAACATCATCGGCCTCGCCCGTAGCGGCACCACCGCGCTGCAGCAGTTCCTGTCGGAGGACCCCGACATGCGCTCGATCCGCCGCTGGGAGCTGGGCACGCCGACACCGCCGCCGGACGACGCGGTCGGCGACGCCGATCCCCGCATCGCCGAGACCCGGGCGGCGTTCGAGGAGCGCGACCGGCGCTTCCCGAACTACCGGGCCATGCTGCCGGTCGCCGCCGAGGATTGCTCGGAACACAACACGCCGATGAACCTCACCTTCATGAACCTGCAGATGCTGACGCTCTACGACGCGCCCAGCTACACGGCCTGGATGCTGGCGGCCGACCTGACGCCGGCCTACCGCTACCTGGAGCGCTATCTGAAGCTGCTGCAGTGGAAGACGCCGCGGGCCCGCTGGAACCTGAAGAACCCGAAGGACCTGTTCGTGCTGCCGGCGTTCATGAACGCCTTCCCGAACGCCAAGGTCGCCTGGCTGCACCGCGACCCGGTCTCCACCGTCGGCTCGGCCTGCAGCCTGATCTCCACGGTCCGCGAGGGCATGGCCCCGGTGCAGGACAAGGCGAGGTACGGACGGTTCATGCTGGACTTCCTGTCCGAGAGCGTCCGCCGGGCCATGCGCGACCGTGACGCCCACGGGCTCCCGATCGTCGACATCTACAACCGCGACGTGGCGCGCGACCCGGTCGCGTCGATCGCCGATCTCTACGGCAAGCTCGGAATCGAGTTCACCGCCGCCTTCGAAGGGCGGCTGAAAGACCGCATCGCCAACCGTCCGCGCGGCCAGTTCGGCCGCCACAGCTACGCGCTGGAGGACTTCGGCCTGACCGCCGGGGAGGTGCGCGAACGCTTTCGGACCTATACTGATCGCTTCCAGGTGCCGCTGGAGCACTGAGCCGAGGGAGCGACAACATGGGCGTCAGGCTGACCGAAGAAGAGATCGACGACTTCCTGACCAAGGGCCACACCCTGATCGTCGCCTCGATACGCAAGACCGGCGAGCCGTTCATGGTGCCGCTCTGGTACGTCTGGCAGGATGGCGCCTTCTGGTACTCGACCATCGCCACCTCCCCGAAGATCGGCCACATCCGCCGCGACAAGCGGGTCTGCTGCATGGTCGAGGAGGGCAAGCGCTGGGTGGACCTGCACTGCGTGGTGGCCAACTGCGACGCCGAGATCATCACCGACGAAGCGCTGATCGAGCGGTTCCGCGCCGCCAACGAACTCAAGTACGGCCCCTACCGCCTCGACCCCGCCCTGATGCCGGGCGCCACCAATACCCACTACGCCCAGAACCGGGCGATCGTGAAAGCCACCCCGCGCCCCGGCGAGATCCGCACCTGGTACAACCGCAAGATCAAGTTCAAGGGCCCGGTGGACTGACCTCCCTCCCCTTTTTGGGGAGGGACGACCGCGAAGCGGTCAGGGTGGGGGAGTTGGGAGAGGGGCGCTCTGGTCGGCAACTGCAGCCGCAGGAATCTAACCGCAGAGCTCGCAGAGATTCGCCGAGATACCGAGTATTCCGGGCTTTCTCTGCGTATCTCTGCGATCTCTGCGGTTCATTTTGTTCTGCGGCGCGCACCGCTCCGGCCAGGTCATATGCGATAGCCCTGCCCATGAAGGGGAGGGACTCCTAATCCCCGAACCCGCCCTCGCCCCCTTCGCCGATCCCCGGGGGCCGTCCCGGCGGCCTTGCCGGGTGGTTTCGATAGCGGATCGGGTGGGCGACCCGCCGGTCCCCGTCCGGCCCGCGCGCAATCACGCCCCGGACGGTGAAGTGGGGCTCGGCCAGCGCCTCCTCCCGCGACAGGATCGGCGCGATCGGCACGCCGAGCGCGCCGAGCTCGGCCAGCACGGCGTCGCGGTCGCGGGCGGCGAACCTGGCGGCCAGGGCCGGCGTCAGTTCGTCCGCGCGTGCGGCGCGGTCGACCATGTTCAGCCCCACGTAGTCCGGCAGGTCGAACGCGCGGCAGAGCGCGTCCCAGAAGTGGTCCTCGCTGAAGATGCCCAGGAACACATAGCGTCCGTCGGCGGTGGCGTAGGGCGCCATGCCCGGCCGGCCGCGGTTGCGGTGGGCGGCGACGTCGGTCTCGGAGATCGCCGCCATCGGCGCCACCCAGCTGACCAGCAGGTCGGCCATCGAGACGTCGATGTGCTCGCCCCGTCCGGTGCGGCGGGCGCACAGCACCGCCGCCAGGATGCCGAACGCGGCCGCCAGCCCCGCGCCCTGGTCGCCGATCAGCGCCCCGGACGACACCGGTGGTCCGCCGCCCTCGGGCGTCACGAAGGCGCCGGCGTAGGCCTGGTAGTTGGCGTCATGGCCGCTCGCCTGCGCCAGCGGCCCCACCTGTCCGAAGCCGGAGATCGAGCAGTAGACGATGGCCGGATTGACCGCCGCCAGCTGCGCGTAGCCGGCGCCCAGGCGCTCGGCGACGCCGGGGCGGTAGCCCTCCACCACCACCTCGGCCTGCCGCACCAGGTCGTGCAGCCGGGTCTGGTCCTCCGGCAGCTTCAGGTCGAGCGCCACGCTGCGCTTGTGGCCGTTGAAGTTGACGAACCGGTCCGTGAGCACCCGCATCCGGTCGCCGCCCGGCGGCTCGACCTTCAGCACGTCCGCGCCCAGGTCGGCGAGGTACTGGGTGGCGGTGTGCCCGGGCTGCCAGAGCGACAGGTCCAGCACCTTCAGGCCTTCGAGCAGTTCGGTCATGTCGTGTCCCCGGTGGCTTTCCTGGTGATAGAAGCAGCGAGGGTTGCAAGGAAGCGGGGCTCAGCATGCGCGTAGGGATCAGCCGGCCGCCGACGCCGCCCCATCCGATCCCCGACGTCGATGCCGCGCTCGTGGCGCGCCACGCCGAGGCGATCGGCTTCGAGTCCATCCTCTACGGCGAACACCCGATCCGGCCGGTGGGCGATCCAGGCCACGGCGTCCACGCGCACGGGGTGCCGTTCTTCCAGGACACCCTGGTGGCGCTGGCCCGCATCTCCGCCGTGACCACCACCCTCAAGTTCGGCGGTGGGGTGTTCCTGATCCCCGAGCACAACCCGTTCCAGTTCGCCAAGGAACTGGCCAGCCTCGACTTCTACAGCGGCGGGCGGCTGCTGATCGGGGCCGGTATCGGCTGGAGCCGCGTCGAGTGCGAGCTGCTGGGCGGCCAGTGGAGCCGGCGCTGGACCCAGACCCGCGAGACGATCCAGATCATGAAGCGCCTGTGGAGCCAGGAGACGGCGGAGTACGACGGCGAGATCTACCAGGCGCCGCCGATCCAGCTCTTTCCGCAGCCCGCCTCGAAGCCCTGGCCGCCGGTGCTGATCGGCGCGCGCCGCAGCGACAAGGCGTTCGCCCGGATCGTCGACTTCGGCGATGGCTGGCTCCCGGCCTTCACCGGCGCGAACGACCTGGAGGACGGCCCGCCCCAGATCGAGGCCGGCCGCCGGGAACTGGACCGGCTGGCCCGGGAGGCCGGCCGCGACCCGGCCACCCTCCAGATCAGCGTGATCGTCCGCGGCCCCCAGATCGACGGCGACCTCGGCCCCCGCCAGAGTGTCGACCGCGCCGCCGTGGCCCGCTTCACCGCCGCCGGCGCCGACCGGGTGCTGATCTCCCTGCCGACGATCACGTCGGAACAGGAGGCGAAGGAGGCGCTGCAGCGCATCGCCGACGCGGCGCTCTAGTTCCTGCCCCTCAAGCGGGAGGGGAGAGCGACTCCGCATAGCGCTTCATCGCCTCCACCGTCGTCCGCGTCACCCGCGGCGCCAGCCGCTCGCCCAGTCCCTGGTCGGCCATCAGCTTCTGGAAGATGTGGATGTCCTTCGGGATGGCGCTGGCGGCGCTGGTGGCGTGGGCCAGCAGCGGACGGTTGAGCAGGATGCCGAGCCCGGCGCTGGAGCCGGAACTGGTCATCATGATCTCGGCCGCGCGGTCGGGATCGACTCCGAGCTTGGCGGCGATCTCCAGGGCGCTGACGGCCATGGCGATGTTGGCGTAGCAGAGGTTGTTGTTGAGCAGCTTCAGCTGCTGACCGGCGCCGACGCCGCCGAGGTGGGGGATGTTGGTGGCGAAGCTCTCCAGGGCCGGGCGGGCGATCTCCAGCGCCTCGGCCGAGCCGCCGGCCATCACCGTCATCGTGCCGGCCCGGGCGCCCGCCGCGCCGCCGCTGACCGGCGCGTCGAGGAGATGGACTCCCTTCTTTCGCGCCAGCGCTTCCAGATCGATCACCGTCTGCGGCGTGATGGTGGAGTGGATGGCGATCACCAGCCCTCGCCGCGCCCCGGCCAGCAGCCCATCGGCGCCGACCACCACCTCGCGAACGTCGTCGTCGGCGCGCACGCACACCCCGACCAGTTCGACGCCGGCGGCCAGTTCGGCCGGCGAGGCGGCGACCTTGGCGCCGGCCGCCGCGAACGGCTCGACGCTGGCCGCGCGCCGGCCCCAGACAGTGAGCTCGATGCCGTGGTCGATCATCCGGTGCGCGATCGGCGCGCCCTGATCGCCGAGACCGATGAACCCAACCTTCATCTGCAGTCCCTCCCTCGCGCTGCTCCCGGCGCCCGGATACGATAGTCGCAACGGCGGGGTCCGGGCGATGCCAATGACGGCCCGGCCGGCAAGGAAGCGACATCAAACGGGAGGAGGCGTTTCATGCTGAGCACAGGGGCGCAGGCGGAGGCGGTCAGCGAGATCAACCAGCTGCTGCAACGCTACGCACACGCGGTGGATATCCTGGGAGGCGAGGCCCAGGCGCAATGCTTCACCGAGGACGGCTACGTCGAATACCCGGGCGCGCACATCGAGCGGGCGCAGATGGCCGGCGGCCGGCCAACCTCGGGTCCGCGCCGGCGGCACTTCTTCACGGAGCCCGCCATCACCTTCACCTCGCACCAGGCGGCGACAGGCGTGGGCTACTGCCTGATCCTGGAGTTCGATCCCGAAACCAAGACCCAGAAGCCGCCCTATTCGGTGGACTATGCCGACGAATACCGGCGCGCCGCCGAGGGCTGGCTGCTGGCCAAGCGGGTGATCAGCTTCTCGTTCTCATGAACAGCTGCCCCGGCGTCCGCTGGACCCAGGTCGTGCGCGATCAAGTCCAGTAGACGGCTGGTCTGTGCGCGCCAGGCCGCTGCGACCTCGGGCGTCCAGGCGCCCTCCAGCAGTTCTGCGAGGGCCCCCACCAGGGACTCGAGCAGGTCGCGGTGGAAGTCCAGTGGGATATTGCCGTAGCAGTCGTGGTCCTTGACCAGCGCCTCGATTGTGGCGGGCATATATGCGTGGCCTCGCGCCAGTTCGAACAGAATGCTGATGATCTCGTTGAGCATCCGGCCCCGGGTGCGCTGGCCGAGGCGAAAGAGCGGTTGCGCGTCCGGACGGGCGGCGAAGAACCGCGCATAGACCGCCGGCGACAGATCCTCGCACGCTTCCGCCGCTGCCTCGAGCGAAGCTTCCATCAGCGCGACGTCGCCCGGTTCGGTGTCCATGCCGCTCTCCTGACCGCAAGGACTTTCGGCAGGGCGGACCGCCCGCGCCCTGATCCAGATCAAGTTGCAGATCAGCCGGCGGTGTAAAAGGAACGGCCCGGCGCTCGGCGCCTGCTTCGCATGCGGCGAAGCGGGCTCGGTGACAAGCTGGGGTGTCAAACGCCGATGCGGAGGAAATCGCATGGAAGGTCCGACGGACAAGGATTTATCGACAGCGAAGCCCGGGCGTCGCGAGCTGCTGGTCATCTTCGGCTTCGCCATCATTATCTTCGGGTTGGTGGCGACCGGCGGGGCGATCTGCGCGGTGACGCCCAGTCCTTCGCCCTGGATCACCGCGGCCGCCTACGGCGGTCCGGCGTCGCTGGCTTTTGGTCTCTACTGGCTCGTGGCGCGTCGGCCGCCCTGGTGAAACGCCCCAGCCTGGGGCGGCTAGGGCAGGAGGCTTTGCACGGGTATTCCCGCCTCGGTGGCGACGCGCGCCGTGCGGTTGCCGACATCGGCGACCATCTCCTTCAGTTCGTTCGGAGTCAGGTGCAGCCGCTTCGCCCAAATCCGAAGATCGGATGGATTGTTGACATTGATGGTCTCGCCCGGCCGCCAAGCCCGTTCCCCGAGCGTGTGCGTGGTCATGGCGTCGTCTCCGTCCTTCACCTGCGGCTTCCGCGGCCGCGTCGGCCAGGAACCGTCGCGCACCGATGGTCCAAACCGGCGACCGGCGACATGATCTGGATCAATTGGGCCGCGGGCTGAGCGAATTGCGGACGGTTGAGGCGTCCGGACCCGCGGCTCAGGCGGCTGCGGTGGCGGCCCCCTTCGGCTGGGCGTCCATCTCGTAGCGGTAGCGCTCCTGGTCGTCATGGTTGACGCCGCGCAGCTCCACGTCGAAGCCCCAGAGATCGGCGACATAGCCGAGCACGGCCTTGGCGTCCTTCTCGGCCAGCGGCATGTCGTTCTGCAGGCGGTGGGTCATCACCAGCCGCCGGTCGCCGGCCAGGTTGGCGCCGGTGACCTGGATGTTGGGATCGCGCAGGGACGGGTCGTACTGGCTGGCCAACGCCCGGCGCACCTCGCGGTAGCCGCGGTCGTCATGGATCGCGGCCACCTTGTAGTGCGGGTCGGCGGCCCTGTTCTCCAGCTTGAACAGCTTCATCTTCCGCATCAGGTGGGGGCTCAGGTACTGAGCGACGAAGCTGTCGTCCCGGAAGTTGGCCCAAGCCTCCTTCAGCACCGCCATCGCGTCGCCCCGGCCGGCAATTTCCGGCAGGAACTCGCGGTCCTCGTCGGTGGGGTTGGTGACCACGCGCTCGATGTCGCACATCATCTCGAACCCCAGCGCGTAGGGGTTGATGCCGGAGTAGCGCTGGTCGTCGAAGTCGGGCTGGAACACCACCGCCGTATGGCTGGTCAGGAACTCCAGGATCGCCCCCTCGCTGATCTTCCCCAGGTCATAGAGCCGGTTCATGATCCGGTAGTGGACGTAGGTGGCGCAGCCCTCGTTCATCACCTTGGTCTGGCGCTGCGGGTAGAAGTACTGGGCGATGTTGCGCACGATGCGCAGCAGCTCGCGCTCCCAGTCGCGCAGCCGTGGGGCGAACTTCTCCAGGAAATAGAGCAGGTTCTCCTCGGGCATGTGCGGCGCGCCGCGGGCCAGCGGCGCCGGCTTCACCGCCTTGTCGCCGGCGGCCTTCGGCGGCGGCAGCGTGCGCCAGAGGTCGTTGAAGGTGTCGTGGTAGTGGGCCACGCGCGCCTCGGCCCTGGCCGCCTCGGCCGCCAGGCTGGGCCGCGCGCGGCGGCCGTAGCGGTTGACCCCCTGGTCCATCAGCGCGTGGGCGGTGTCCAGGATCCGCTCGACCGCGCTGATGCCGTGCCGCTCCTCGCAGTGGGCGATGTAGCTCTTGGCGAAGTTCAGGTAGTCGAGGATGCCGCCGGCGTCGGTCTGCTCCTTGAACAGGTAGTTGTTCTTGAAGAAGTGGTTATGGCCGAACGCCGCATGCGCCATGACCAGCGCCTGCATCGTCATGGTGTTCTCTTCCATGATGTAGGAGATGCAGGGGTTGGAATTGATCACGATCTCGTAGGCCAGGCCGCTGTAGCCCTTGCGGTACATGGCCTCGTCGCGGGCGAAGCGCTTGCCGAACGACCAGTGGTGATAGAACACCGGCATGCCGATCGAGGAGTAGGCGTCGAGCATCTGCTCGGAGCTGATCAGCTCGATCTGGTTGGGATAGGGGTCCAGCCCCATCTCGCCCACCGCGATCTCCTCGATCGCGTCGTAGGTGCGCTTCAGCGTGTCGAAGTTCCACTCGCCGGTGTCGAACAACAGGCCGCTCATCCGGGGCGCTCCGTCAGGCCGCCGCCCGCGTCTTGGCGAACAGCTGGTGGAACACGGGGAACACGTCGGCCTTCGAGAAGACCCGGCGCATGGCGAAGTTGGGGAAGGTCGGCTGGGCCGTCTGGTAGTCCTTCCAGAGCTCGCTGACGTTCAGGCTGGAGAGGAATATCTCGGCTTGGCGCGGGTCGTAGACCTCGACGTAGGCGAAGTACTGGCAGATCGGCAGGATCTGCTGCGTCAGCAGCTCGATGCACCGGCCGCTGTCGCTGGAGTAGTTGTCGCCGTCCGACGCCTGGGCCGCGTAGATGTTCCACTGCTCGACCGGATAGCGCTCGTCGACGATCCGGCGCATCTCCGCCAGCGCCGTGGAGACCACCGTCCCGCCGGTCTCCTGGCTGTGGAAGAAGGTCTGCTCGTCCACCTCCTTGGCTTCGGAGGTGTGGCGGATGAACACCAGGTCGACGTGCTCGTATTGCCGGGTCAGGAACAGGTGGAGCAGCAGGAAGAACCGCTTGGCCAGGTCCTTCATGTCCTCGGTCATCGAGCCCGACACGTCCATCAGACAGAACATCACCGCCTGGGCGCTGGGGACCGGGTTGGTCTCGAAGCGGTTGAAGCGCAGGTCCACCGGGTCGATGTAGGCCACGCGCCGGGAACGGGTCTCCATGTGGGCGCGCTTGGCTCTCAGCAGCTCCAGCTCGGCCAGGGTCTCCGCGCCGGGGGCCTCCAGGGCCTCGAGCCTGGCGATCTCCGCCTCCAGCTCCGCCACCTCGTGCGGCCGCGGCCGCCCCAGGCAGATGCGCCGCGCCAGGCTGTGGCGCATGGTGCGCAGGAGGTTGAGGTTGGATGGGGAGCCGGACGAGCTGTGGCCGGCGCGCCGCCACTTCAGCGTCGCGGTGTCCTTCAGCTGAGCCTTGGCCATATCCGGCAGCTCCAGCTCCTCGAACAGCACGTTCAGGTACTCTTCGGCGCTGATCGTGAAGCGGAAGTCGTCCTCGCCTTCGCCGTCGGGCGCGCCTTGCGAGCCCTGTTCGCCCTTGCCGGGCTTGGGCTTGGGCAGGGTGTCGCCGCGCACGAACTCCTTGTTGCCGGGGAACACCTGGTCGCGGTCGCCGCCCTGGGACGCATGGCGCAGGCGAGGCTCGGCGATCCGCTTCATCGGGATCGACACGACTTCCTTGCTTTCCACGTCGCCCAGGTTGCGCTCGCGGATCGAACGGACCACCGCTTCCTTGATCGTGGCCTTGGCCAGCCGGATGAAGCGCTGCCGGTTCGGCAGGCTCTTTCCTTTCGGATTGAGCCGCCGGTCGATGACGTTCATGACCATGGCGATCAGCCGGCTTTGTCGACCCGCATGTACCATTCGACGAGACGCCGGGTCTGACGGCTGGTGTAGCCGCGGCTGACCATGCGCTCGACGAAGTCGTTGTGCTTCTTCTCGGTGTCCTTGTCGCCCTTGGTAGAGAAGCTGATCACCGGCAGCAGGTCCTCGACCTGGCTGAACATGCGCTTCTCGATCACCTCGCGGATCTTCTCATACGAGGTCCAGGCGGGGTTCTTGCCGCCGTGGTTGGCGCGCGCGCGCAGGGCGAACTTCACCACCTCGTTGCGGAAGTCCTTGGGATTGGCGATGCCGGCCGGCTTCTCGATCTTGGAGAGTTCCTGGTCGAGCATCTTGCGGTCGAACAGCTCGCCGGTGTCCGGGTCCTTGAAGTCCTGGTCCTCGACCCAGGCGTCGGCGTAGGCGACGTAGCGGTCGAACAGGTTCTGGCCGTAGTCGCCGTAGCTCTC
>Ga0105240_10007245_pt1 | contig 16149 bp, 10 predicted proteins | sample KBSC54metaG_FD_80426 | JGI IMG/M metagenome (GOLD analysis project Ga0105240, IMG submission 80426) | Corn rhizosphere microbial communities from Kellogg Biological Station, Michigan, USA - KBS C5-4 metaG | ecosystem: Host-associated > Plants > Roots > Rhizosphere > Soil | place: Michigan, USA... | reverse complement strand
GTCCGGCACGCCGGCCCAGGGTTCGAGCGGTTCGCGTGCGGACGTTCCCGAGATGGCCGCGATGGCGACCATCGTGCTCAATCGACCCATTCCACATCCTCCGGTGGGGCGCGCAGCGCCGGCGGCCACGCCCAATCCGGGCGCGCAGCTCAAGACCCGGCGCAGCTTGACCCTCCCGCAACCGGCCGCGCCGCTACCCAAGGCGGTGAAACCGCAGCCCCAATGGTCAGGTAGCCGGGCCAATGGCCGAAGCGCGAGTTCGGCAGACAGTCAGGCCGCCAAAGCTGCGATCGGTGTGGCGGCAAGTTCATCGGCAAAGCGCGTTTCACCGACCGCCAGGACGCAGGACCTCGGACTGAAACCGGCGGTTGTCGCTCAAGCCCCTGCCGCTCCGCGCCGCGGCGCAGCACTGGTGACGCCGGCGCCCCGACCGTCCGCCAATGCCAGCACCAGTCCGCGGCGCGCGTCGCCAATCACAGTTCCCGATCCGCCGACGGCCGCGAGTTCCGCGCTCGCGTCGCCGCAACCCGGCGCCGGCGCCCCACGACAGGGTCCCCTCGCGCCCGGTCTTCACCCGGCACTCAAGCATGCGCAACCGCCCTCGCCTGGCGCCGCACGCAACGGGCGCGCGGTCTCGCCCGCGAGCGCCGTCGCCAACGCGCGCATCGTCGCGCTCAGTGAAGGCGTTCAATTCGGTCTCGACGGCGACCGCGTCGTCATCGGCCGCTCGATCAATCCCGCCGATGCGCTTGATATCGATCTCTCCCGGCTTGCGCGCGGCGTCGATCGCGTCTCGCGGCGTCATGCCGAGATCATTCGGCGCGGCGACGACTTCTTCATCCGCGACCTCGGCAGCCTGAATGGCACCTACGTCGCCGGCCGCGGCAAACTCGGTCGCGACCAGCTTTATCGGCTCAATGATCGCGACGAAATCGTACTCGGCGGAGCTAAACTGGAGTTTCGCAAGGGCTGACCCTCAACGGGCAGCCCGCAAAGGCTGATGTGATGATTACCTGTCCCGAATGTGGCGCGTCCAACGGCGACGACGTTAAATTCTGCGACCGCTGCGGTCAGGGCCTTGCCGGCGCCTCTGCGCGCCCGTCCGCCCCCTCGGCGCTACCGCCGCTCGCGCCCGGCACGGAACTAAAGGGCGACCTGCACGTCGTTCAATTGATCGGCACGAGCGCTCACGAAAATCGTTATCGCGCCGAACGCCGGACCGGTGACGGCAAGGTCGAACTTTTGCAATTGCGCGAACAAATCGGCCCAACCCCCGCCGACGCGGACGACTCCGCATCGCCCGATGAAGCGGTGCCGTCCAATGGCGGCAGCGCCGACACCCTTTCGGAAGATGACCCAGCCGGCCCGCGCGCCAAGACCGCCGACCTCAAACTGAAGTCGCAGCCGAATGCGGCATCATCGACCACCACACCGCCCGGCGACTCCGGCGGACTGGCGACGGCCGCCGCCGAAGCGACCGACGAGGACTCAGGCGCGGCAGACCACGACGCGTGCGCCTCGCACTCCGCGTCCAACGGCAGTGCCGATACCGCGAAGGACACCGACGGGGCGGTAATCCTGACCCCAGCCGAGGCCGAAGAATCGAGTCCGGCCGCCGACGCTAACGCAACAGCCCTCGCCGGATCCGCAGCACCCACCGCGCCAGCCCCCGACGGCTCGCCCGCCGCGGCGCCGGTGGAAGCGCCGCCGGCGCAGGCTGCGCAAATACAAGATGACCTCGGCGAGGTTTTCGGCCGCGTCATGTCACTCTCGATGACGCTCGCCCACCCGGCCTTTCAGCGCGCGATCGACGGCTTTGCGGAAAATGGCCGCGTCTATCTCGCCTATCGCGACGAGCCGCTCACACCGCTCTCGCGACGCCCGGGCGGGTTGCGGATGAGCGAGGCCGACGCCATCGCCGCCGCAGTCCAGGTCTGCCAGGCGGTCGCTTTCGTCCATCGACGCGGCCTGCGCGTCAACGATATCTGTCCCGATTCGGTCGCTTTCAGCGCGGACGGACGGATCAAGCTGACGGGTCTCGATTGCATCAGCAACGACACCGAGCTGCAGGCCGAACCGCTCATCAACGACGGCTACAGCGCCCCCGAAATCTACAAGGCGCGCAAGGTTGACAAGCGCGCGGACGTCTTCTCGATCGGCGCGCTGCTCTATACCTGCCTGACGGGCGAACGGCTGGAATCCGAGACCTGGCGCGAGGAGGGCGGCCCGATCCGCTTCTACCCGCCGCACGTGGTCTCGCCCGCGCTCGAGCAGGCGGTGCGCCGCGCGCTGCTCTTCGACCCGGCAGTGCGATGGCCCAACATCGACGCTCTCAAAGCCGAACTAGTGCGGCTCGGCGGGATTATCCGGCTGCGCGCCGCAGTCTTGACCGATGTCGGGATGGTCCGCGAACTGAACGAGGACTCGATCATGGCGGTCGAGTTCCAGCGTGACTCGCTTATCGGGCCGGCGCAGAATTTCCTCTACGTCGTGGCCGACGGGATGGGTGGGGCCGCAGCCGGTGAAATGGCCAGTGCGATCGCGGTCGCTACTATCCGGGATTTTGTCGAGAGTCGCCTGCAGGGTGATAATCCGGGTGAGCTTCGCCAGCTCTTGCCGGAGGCATTGGAGGAGGCCAATCGCAAGATTCTTGAATATCAGGCCGCCAATATCGAATCTCGCGGGATGGGCTCGACGGCCGTGAGCGCGTTGATCGTCCCGCCCGAAGCGGCGGTGGCGTGGGTCGGCGACAGCCGCGCCTACTTCTGCGATCAGGCCGGACTGCGCCAGGTGTCCAAGGACCATTCGCTGGTGCAGCGGCTGATCGAAATCGGGCAGATCACCGCGGAAGAGGCCCGCCATCACGAGCACAAGAACGTGATTACGCGCTCGCTCGGTGCGCGCCAGAGCGGCCCGGCCGGCGCCGAGGCAATCAGTATGCGCCTGAAACGCGGCGATCGCCTGCTGCTGTGCAGCGACGGCTTGACCGCGCACGTCGATGACCCGGCTATCGGCACGATCCTGCGGCGCCATTCGGATCCCTACGAGGCGGCGCGCGAACTGGTGGTGGCGGCGAATGCGGGCGGTGGAACCGATAACGTGTCAGTGGTGGTTATATTCATAGACTGACATCCCCGATGGAAAACACGCCCAACAATCCCGCCAATCCGCCCGATAATTCGGGGCCGCTACCCGGCCCGCTCGAGGCCGGCACGGTACTCCAGCGGCGCTACGCCATCCAGCGCCTGCTCGGCGGCGGCGGGATGGGCATGGTCTATTTGGCGCACGACCAGCGCCTCTCCAATCGCCCCTGCGCCATCAAGGAGATGGTCGATCATTTCATCGACCCGCAGCAGCGTATCGAGGCCAACGACTACTTCGCGCGCGAGGCCGACACCCTCGCCCAGCTCAAACATCCGGCGATTCCCGCGATCAGCGACCGCTTCGACCATCAGAACCGCCATTACCTGGTGATGGAGTACGTGGAGGGGCGTAACCTGGAGGAGGAGTTCGCCGTGCGCGGCGGTCCTCTGCCCGAGGGCCTGGTGATCGACGTCGCGCGCCAGTTGTGCGACGTCCTCGGCTACCTGCACGGCCTCGTTCCGCCGGTCATCTACCGCGACATGAAGCCGTCCAACGTGATGCTCACCGAGAAGGGACGCGTGGTGCTGGTGGATTTCGGCATCGCGCGGCTGTTCAAGGCGGCGCGCAAGGGCACCATGATCGGGACGCTGGGCTTCGCGCCGCCCGAGCAGTACCAGGGCATCGCCGATCCGCGCAGCGACATCTACTCGCTCGGCGCCACGCTGCATTACGTCGTGACCGGCCGCGACCCGGAGAAATTTCCGCCGTTCAGCTTTCCGCCGATTCGCGACCTGCGCCCCGATATTTCGAGCAATCTCGCGGGCGCGATCGATCGCGCGCTCGCCTACGAAATGGACGGGCGGCCCGCGACGATCCAGGAATTTCGCGACATGATGCTCTACGGGCGCGGCCTCTCGGCGACCGGCGTCAGCCACGTCAATTCGAAAAGCGGCACGGCGGGACTCGGCAACGTCGTCCTACCGCCGGAAATTACGAACGTCCTGACCCATCGTGCGGCGCGCCGCCCGATCAACTGGAAGCGGCGCGTGATGGGTTTCGCGATCTTCACCATCGTGCTCGCCGGGGTCGCCTTTGGCGCGACGTACCTTTATTCCGATCCGGCGCTGCAGTCGCAGCTCGGGCTGACCGGCTTCGTCAATAACCTGCCGTGGAAGCATCAGGAGTTACTCGAACAGGCCCGCGCGCATCCGCTCGACTTCGACCGCATGACGCTGACACTCTCGACCCGCTCCGGCACCGCCACCTCGCCGCCCAAGGCCGCCTTTACCGACACCGAACTGGCCAACGCCCAGTACGTCAAATGGAACGCGTCATTCAAGAACAACATGGCCGGTCTCGACGGCCTCAGCGACAAGGTCGAGGCGCGGTTTTTCGATCCGAGCGGCAACCAGATTGCCACCAGCCCCGATGAGCGTTTCGTCGGTCCCAACGAGACCTCGGTCGATTTCAGCGGCGTCGCCTTGATCCCCAACTCGACCCCGATCGCCCCCGGCAGCTACAAAATCGCGCTCTATTCCGACGACCGGAGGCTCACCGAGCAGCGCTTCGACGTAACGCCCGACGTGAACGCGCGTGCCGCCGCTGACAAGGCCACCGCCGAGGCCGCGGCGGCCGCTCATGCCGAAGATCTCAAGCGCAAGCAGGAGGGCGAGCGCCTCGCGATGATCCAGGAGCGGATGCGCCGGCCGCTCGCGCTCAAGGATATCCAGTTCGTCAACAGCACCAAGGACGGCACCGTGATCTCGGGTCCGGCCAACGTCTTCAACGTCTCGAAGGTCTTCTTTATCGGCTGGCGTGCGATATTCGATAATCGGCTGTTCGGCCTCGACAGCAATCAGTACCGCGTTGACGCCGCGTACATTGGGCCAGACGGCGGCGCGCTCGGCAGCGTTGACGATATTCAGACGGTCAATCGCGGCAGCAACCGCGCCGTCTTCAGCGGGCGCGTCGGCAATTCCGCCGGGGGCGCCTTTCTGGCCGGCCAGTACACCGTCAACTTTTATCTCAATGGCCAATATTTCGCGCAGCGCAAATTCCGCGTGGTCGCCGATGCCGGCCTCCCGTACAACGGCGGCATTAGCAGCGGAAGCGGCGGCGGGGGCAGCACGAGCACCACCAGCACCGCAATGTCGAGCGGACTCGAAACGCCGACGCTCGCCAGCGGCACCATCGACGGCATCGCGGGCAGCAGCGGCGTTCCGATGGAGTTGCGACTGCGGCCGCAGCCCAACGGCTTCCTGCACGGTGAACTCGTCGTCCACAAGCCGGGCTATGGCCCCACTCCGATCGAGGGCTTCGTGCGCGGCGACCACCTTCAATTCCAGGTTCCATACGGCAGCGAGACTTTCTATTTCGAGGGCCAGCGCGAACGCGATGTCTTGAGCGGCACCTTCGAGGCCACACCGTCGGGCAGCCGCGGTACCTGGACCACTCACGCCGACTGATTCGCGATCGCTTAACCGCGTGATTTGCATCTACCGCCGCTCACGGCGCTTCGGCGCGCCATGCCCTCGCAACGTCGTACCTGGGCGCTTGAACGATTCTTTTGCACCAGTAATGCTCTTCCGGTGACGCCTTATGCGGGGACCCGATGGCGAGTAACGTTTCGCGTGAAAAATTGCTCTTCTACGCCGCCGCCGGCGGTCTCGGCGGTCTCGCGGCATGGGGCGCTTCCGAGCCTTTCCTCGGCATCCGCTTCGTCTATGGCCGCGACTTGCTGCTCGGCGGGCTGGTCGGTCTTTTCATCGGTGCGTTCCTGGCGTCGATCGAGGCGCTCAGCGTCGGCCAATGGCGGCAGGCGGCGCGCGGGATGCAATTCGGCGCCATCTTCGGCGCGGTCGGCGGCGCCGCCGGCCTGCTGGTCGGTGAGTTCGCCTTCGACGTGATCGGCGGCTTCAACGGCCGCATCCTCGGATGGTCGGTGCTCGGCCTGGTCGTCGGTCTCGGCGTCGGCTGGGCCACGCGGTCCGGCGCGCGACGCCGCAACGGAGCGATCGGCGGTCTGGTCGGCGGGGCGACCGGCGGCTTCTTCTACCAGGCGCTCACCGCCACCTTTCCCCAGGCGTTCGGCCGCGCCATCGCAATTATCCTGATCGGCGCGCTCATCGGCTTCTTCATCGGACTGGTCAGCGAACTGCTCAAGCGCGGATGGCTGATGGTGGTGCGCTCGCAAAGCCGCAACGCGCGCGAGGGTCGCGAGTACCCGCTGGTCAAAAGCGTCACGATTATCGGACGCGCCGAAGAAAGCGATATCGGCCTGTTCGGTGATCAGGCGGTGCTCGCCCATCACGCGATCATCCGCAACGAGGGCAAGAATTTCTTCGTCAGCCCGACCAGCGGGGGTCAGGTCCTGGTCAATCGCCAACCGGTCAGCGGCCGCTGCGTGCTGAAAAGCGGGGACCGCGTCGAAATCGGCGGCACGCTGTTTCTGTTTCGCGATCGGGCGCAGGCCGCACCGACGTAAGGCTGCGATGCCGCCCGCGCGCTCCATCGGTATCCTGCGCGAATTCGGCGCGGCACTCGCCTGCGCAATTCTGATCACGCTCGCGGGATGCGCCACCGCCCCCTATCACGAAAACTTCGGCCTTCAGCCCATATCGATCCAATCGCTCCAGTACTACCCGTTCCAGGTCAAGGGCTACCAGAACAGCTACCCCCACAAGCGCATCGTCGTGCTGGCGTCGGCCGACATACGCACCTTCAAGGACGCCGGCAACGTCAGCCACGCGCCGTATCAAGGACATCCCGCCATCGGGACGATCCTCGACCGCCGCGGCGTCGTCGCGCAGCAACTCTACGGCCCTGATCTCGCTCCGCTGATTAGCGACGCCATCGCAAAGTCGGCGCAGGAGGCCGGGATGAACTCCGTGAGCTCGCCGCAAACGCTCGACGACGCGCTCAAAACGCGCGGCGCCGATTATGTCCTGGTCGCGGTCATCACCGGGATGTGGGTAGTGAAGCAACGCGGCGTCGGCAGCGAAGGCGGTCCGATCTGGTTCAGCGCCGCCGACGTCGCCCTCGAAGTCACCATCTACAAACCGCCCTTTGCCGTGCCGTTCTGGCAGGGCTCGAGCGCCGCCGAATATGACGACCCGCCCAAGCCCGCCAGCGGCGCCAGCCCCGAGGACGAGACGGAAATCTACGACCAGCCCGGCGAAGTACTGTCGGTCGCGATGACCCGAGCGGTCGCCGGCATCTTCCGCCGCGACGACCTGCACACGCTCGTCCTGCAGGACACCATCCCGCCGCGCTAAGGTCCGCGGTGCGTAGCAACTTGTCGCGCCTCTCAACAACTCTCCAGGCGCGCGAACGCTATCGTGGCTGCGCGGCATCGGTTAGCCTTGAGGTCACACCGCCCGCGACAGCCCGCGTCTCGACCGCCGCTGGAAAGGATGACCGATTACGATGGCCGATCAGCAAAATCATCGCACTCTCCCGCCGCCTCACGTACTTTCCTCGATGCATCCGAAATCGGTCGAAGTCCCGTGTATCCTCGTAATCTTCGGCGGGGCCGGCGACTTGAGCCATCGCAAGCTGCTGCCCGCGCTCTACAATCTGATGGTCGATAAGGAATTGCCGGCCAACTTCGCGATTGTCGCCTTTTCGATGGAGTCGCTCGACGACGACGCCTACCGCAAATTCGCGCGGAGCGGTATCGAAGAGTTCTCGCGCCAGAAGCTCTCCGAAGAGGTCTGGAACAAATTCGCGCCGCTGCTCCATTTCGTCTCCGGCCGCTTCGACCGGCCGGGCGATTTCGCCAAACTGCACGACCGCCTCAAACAACTCGACGGCGAGGTCGGCAGCGCCGGCAATCGCGTATTCTACTTCGCGATTCCGCCGGCGTTTATCGACCAATGTTCCGCCGGCCTCCACATCGCCGCAATGGTCAATGCGCCCGACTCCAAGGATGGCTTTACGCGGGTGGTGGTCGAGAAACCGATCGGTCACGATCTCGCCAGTGCGATCGAAATCAACACCCAGCTCGCCCGCCATTTCGCCGAGGCCCAGATCTTTCGCATCGATCATTACCTCGGCAAGGAGACCGTCGAAAATCTGATGGTGCTGCGCTTCGCCAACGCGATCTTCGAACCCATCTGGAGCTCGCGCTTTATCGACCACGTCCAGATCACCGTCGCCGAGCAAGAAGGCGTCGGCACGCGCGCCGCATATTATGAACACGCGGGCGCCCTGCGCGACATGGTGCAAAGCCACATCCTGCAGGTGCTTTGCATGATCGCTTCCGAGCCGCCGCGCACGACCAGCGCCGACGCCGTGCGCGATTCCAAGCTCGACGTCATCCGATCCCTGCGCGCCTACGAGCGCGCCGACGTCGATCGGCTGGTGGTGCGCGGCCAGTACGTCGAGGGGCTATGCGGCGGCGAAAAGGCCCGTGCCTATCGCGACGAGGAGCACGTCCAGCCCGATTCCAAGGTCGAGACTTTCGTCGCGCTCAAGTGTTACATCGAAAACTGGCGATGGGCCGGCGTCCCGTTCTATCTGCGCACCGGCAAGCGCCTGCCGCATCGGGCGAGCGAAATCGCAATTTACTTCAAGTCGGTCCCGCGCATCCTCTACAACGCGCGCCCCGCGCCCGCCCTGCCGCCCAACTATCTCTCGATTCGTATCCAACCCGACGAAGGGCTCGCCCTGAACATCATCTCGAAAGTGCCCGGCCAGACGCTCCGGCTAAACCCCGTCGATGTCGATTTCCACTACAAGACTGCGTCGCCCGAGGCTTACGAGACCCTGCTGAGCGACGTCATCGCGGGCGATCAGACGCTCTTCATGCGGCGCGATACGGTCGAGGCGGCATGGCGTTTCGTACAGGTGATCCTCGACGCCTGGGCGGATTCCGATGCGACGCCCTTTCCCTACGCAGCGGGTTCGTGGGGCCCGACCGAATCCGCCTTGCTGATCGCACGCGACGGCCGCGCCTGGCGCACCCTCTGACCGACGCGCCGCCGTTGTCCGCTCCGATGATGCGCGCGTGGCCTCACGCCCGCGCCATCGCTCCGCAATGCTGGGCGCCGCGCTTGTCATGACTGACGCTTAGGAGGTTTCACCGATTGAACTTGCGAGACATCCCGTAACTTTTTTCCTCGACAAGGGTCACCCAACTCCACTCCAAATCCCATCTGTCGGCCAACGCCAATCACGCTTGGGCGCGCCGTCTCCTGAGCGACCGGCGGCAGGCGCAGGCGATCGAATTCAGGCCGCCGCACAGTAATTTACTCACGCCGCTTTTTATCAATTGAATGCCCTACAATTTGTTGCATAGAATGCGACAAATTGTTGCAGCGCGATAAGTCAGTTCGCGTTGCTCAACGCGAGAACTGCCTATCGACGACCGCCCTTTAAGGTTCAACGGTCGACGACAGCCGATTCACAGGAACCACCATGGGACCAAGGATAACCAGGCACGCTTATGCGCAAATGCAAGATCGACAAGGCGTGGTTCCTCGCGTTACTGGTCGCCTTGATGTTGTCGGTGGCCGGATGCGAAGATAGCGGCAATGATCCGCGGCTAAGTTTCACGCCTTCGCCGACACCCACTCTCACTCCAACACCGACGCCTTCGCCGACACCTACACCCACACCGACGCCCACTCCAACGCCGACACCTACTCCAACGCCGACGCCTACTCCAACGCCGACGCCTACTCCAACGCCGACGCCCACTCCGACACCTTCGCCCACCCCCACTCCAACACCAACCCCAGCGCCTCCCATAGTGCTTTCGACCAGTCCGGCGGTCTCAGGATGTGGCGGCCAAGGGGTGCCGACTAATCGGAAAATCGCCGCGAGCTTCGATCAAACGATGGACGGCTCCACGATCACCAACCTGACCTTCACGGTGACGGGGCCGGGTGTGACTCCGGTATTGGGAACGGTCACCTACGACGTGACCAGCAACACCGCAACATTTGCGTCAACTGGCCCGCTGCCGCCCAGCACCACCTTCACGGCGACGATTGCGACCGGGGCCAAAAGCGCCGCCGAAGTTCCGCTCGCGAATGCTTTCGTCTGGACCTTCGTCACCGGCGCTGACCTCGACACCACCGCCCCCACCGTCATTTCGACCAATCCTGCTAACCTTGCCCTCGGCGTCGCCACCAACCAGAAAATCATCGCGACCTTCAGCGAACCGATGGACGCGACCACCATTACCGGATTGGCCTTTACTCTGACGGGGCCCGGACTGATCCCGGTTCCCGGCACCGTGACTTATTCGGCCGTCGGCGCAACCGCGATATTTACACCGGCCAGTGCGCTGGCAATCGGCCTCCAGTACACCGCAACGATAACCAGCAGTGCCCAGGACCTGGCCGGCAATCCTGTTACGACCCCATTCATCTGGACCTTTACGGCGGGTTTGGCACCGGACGGCGGCGCTCCTGCGGTAACTTCAACCACGCCCCCTAACGGCGCTCTCGCGATAGCGCCCAACGCCGGCATCAACGCAACCTTCAGCAAGGCGATGGACCCGGCTACGCTCAACGCGACGACCTTCACGCTGACCGCGCCGGGGCCGACCGCGATCGACGGCAAGATCACCTACGACGTAACCAACCAGATCGCGACGTTTACGCCGCGCAGCGCGCTCGCGACCGCGACGACATTCACGGCCACGATCACCACCGGCGCCCAGGATTTGGAAGGCAACGCGATTGCCGCTGACGCATCATGGAGCTTTACCACCGGCGCGACGCCGAGCCTGATGCCGGTCGATCTCGGCGCCGACTCGGGCTTCGCGGTGTTTGCCCAGGCCACCGTGACCAACGCGGGCTTCTCCCAGATCAACGGCGATATAGGTTTGATGCCGGGCGTCTCGGTGACCGGATTTCCGCCCGGCGTCGTGAACGGAACGATTCAAATCGGCACTCCGCCGGCGGTGGCCGCGCTGGCCTCCCTGGGAACCGCCTATGCCGACGCCGCGGGGCGGCCGGGAGCTACACTCATCGCCGAAAATTTGGCGGGACTTACGCTTCCTCCGGGCCTCTATACGTCCGCGGCGACCTCATTCGAGATCACCGGCGGCACACTCACGCTCGACGCTCAGGGCGACCCCAACGCGGTCTGGATCTTTCAGATGCCTGCTTCAACTCTCACGCTGACGGCGCCCTCCTGCAGCGTTGCGCTGATCAACGGCGCGCAGTTCTCCAACGTGTTTTGGCAGGTCGGCAGTTCGGCAACGATCGGAGCGGCGTGCACGATAGCAGGTAATATCCTGGCCGACACGACGATCACTCTGGCCGCCGGTGCCTCGATGGAGGGTCGGGCACTTGCCGGCGCCGTTACCGCCAGCGGCGCGGTGACGATGAGTACCAATAACGTCTCGACGGCCGGCGCCTGTACTCAATAGACTCGTCGTCACCGGCGTCGCCCCGCGATTGCCGCGGTTCGCCTCGCCCACCCTCAGCTCCTCCTCCATGCGCACCGTGCCTGGCGCACCCTGCGCCCTGCGAGCGCCTATCGCGCGGCGCCTCTTTCATCGGCGCGCCGGCGCGGTACCATAGAACGATGCTGGCAGTGCCTGATTGACGAGAGCTGGACTGATGGTCGATGTGATTCTGGCCGGCGATATCGGCGGCACCAAAACCCATCTCGGGCTATTTCGCGCCACGCGACCGGCGCTGACGCCGATCCGCGATTGCGTCTATCACACCTCCGCGTTCCAGGGTCTTGAGCAGGCCTGCGCGGCGTTTCTCTCCGCCGATGATCATATCGCGGCCGCCTGCTTCGGCGTGCCGGGTCCGGTGATCGACGGCGTCAGCCATGCCACCAACGTTGCCTGGAGCATGACGCAGGACTCGATTCAGCGGTCGATCGGCGGCGTCCCCACCCACCTGATGAACGACCTCGAAGTGACGGCCTACGGCCTGCCGCATCTCAAGCAGTCCGAAGTCGCGGTGCTACGTCGTGGTGACGAACGGCATAGCCCGGCGAATATCGCGGTGATCGCGGCCGGCACCGGATTGGGCGAAGCGGCGTTGATCGCGACGCCCGGCGGCTACGTCGCGGTTGCGAGCGAAGGTGGTCATTGCGACTTCGCCCCGCGCGGCGCCGAGCAATGTGCACTGCTCGATTTCCTAGCGCGCGAGTTCGATCACGTCAGCTTCGAGCGGGTGCTCTCGGGCCCCGGCCTGCACAATATCTATCGTTTCGTGGTCGCGCAGAGGCCCGGTGCGGAGCCCGCATGGCTTGCCGACCGGATGCGCACCGAGGACCCCGCGGCGGTGATCGGCGAGAGCGCCATCGCCGGCAGCGACGCCCGCTGCGTCCATGCGCTCGAACTCTTCACGGCGATCTACGGCGCCGAGGCCGCCAACCTCGCGCTCAAGTATCTGGCGATCGGCGGGGTCTATCTGTGCGGTGGAATTGCCCCTAAAATCCTGCCGTTCCTGCAGCGCGGCGGGCTGGTCGCGGCTTTTCTCGACAAGGGCCGCCTGCGTTCGACGCTCGAACGATTCGACCTTCGCGTGTCGCTCAATCCATCGGCGGCGCTGATCGGCGCGGCCTGGGCGGGCGTCGCAATGATGGAAAAAGAAACTCCGCGCCGCGCGAACGGCGCCTCAGGCTCAAACCAATAATTGCATCCGAGAGAGAGGACTATTCCGATGATGACCAAGCGAGTGCGCGAGATTCTTTCCTACTATGATTCCGAAAACGCCGGCGTGCGCACCAACCTCGCGCGCTTCCTCAACCATGGACGGCTCGGCGGCACCGGCAAGCTGGTGATCCTGCCGGTTGACCAGGGCTTCGAGCACGGCCCCGCGCGCAGTTTCGCGGTGAATCCGCCCGCCTACAACCCGCTCTACCATTTTCAGTTGGCGCTCGACGCGGGATGCAACGGCTATGCGGCGCCGCTCGGCTTTCTCGAGGCCGGCGCTGGCGAATACGCCGGTGAACTGCCGCTGATTCTGAAGCTCAATAATCACGATGTGCTGCTCGACGATCGCGATCCGATTTCCGCCGTTACCGGCAGCGTCGGCGATGCGTTGCGACTCGGCTGCGCCGCGGTCGGCTTCACCATCTATCCCGGCTCGTCGCAGAGTAAGGAGATGTACGAGCAGTTGCGCGAGATCGCCGAGGAGGCCAAGCAATGTGGCCTGGCGGTAGTCGTATGGTCGTATCCGCGCGGCTCGGGCCTCAGCAAGGAGGGCGAGACCGCGCTCGACGTGGTCGCGTATGCGGCGCAAATCGCGGCGCAACTCGGCGCCAATATCGTCAAGGTCAAGCTGCCGTCCTCGCACATTGAGTTGGCCGAGGCCAAGAAAGTTTACGAGGCGCAGAAGATTCCGCTGGAGCCGCTGTCCACGCGTGTCCGCCACGTCGTGCAGAGCTGCTTCGACGGCCGCCGCATCGTGATTTTCTCGGGCGGGGCGAAGAGCGGCGACGCCACCCTGCTCGAAGAGGCCACCGCGATCAAGGCGGGTGGCGGCTTCGGATCAATCATCGGCCGCAACTCGTTTCAGCGCGCGAAGCCCGAAGCGATCACGCTCCTGCACAAGATCATGGATATCTACGCGGGCTGATCACGCGCCGGAGAAAACGCAGACTGGCGAAACCTCCACTGCGCTGTTGCAGAGGTTGCCGGCGCTGAAATGCGCGCCGTTGCGGTTGCCACGTGCGGCCCACGGCGCGCAAAATCAGCCCGAACATTCTGCAAGCGCTATTGGAGAACAGACCCATGAAGTACGACGAATATCAGTTCCTTGAATTTACCCGCCACGACGACGGCATCCTGCTGATCACGATCAACCGCCCCGAGGTGCTCAACGCGACCAACGCCCGCCTGCATTGGGAGTTGAGCCGGGTCTGGAAGGACATCGACGACGATCCCGAAACCAACGTCGTCATCATCACCGGCAAGGGCCGCGCATTTTCGGCCGGCGGCGACCTCGACATGATCGACGCGATGAAGGGCAACCACGCCAACATCTCGCAGGCGATGCGCGAAGCGGGCGACATCGTTTACAACATCGTCAATTGCGAGAAGATCGTCATCTCGGCGATCAACGGCGTCGCGGTCGGTGCGGGTCTCGCGGTGGCGTTCATGGCCGACATCACGATCGCTTCCGAAGCGATGCGCATCACCGACGGCCATCTGCGCCTCGGCGTCGCCGCCGGCGATCACGCGGTCATCCTGTGGCCGCTGCTGTGCGGCCTGGCGAAGGCGAAGTACTACCTCATCACCGCCGATTTCATCGACGGCAAGGAAGCCGAACGCATCGGGCTGGTGAGCCTGTGCGTGCCGGCCGACAAGCTGATGGACAAGGCGTTCGAGGTCGCGCGCAAGATTGCCCGCGGACCGCAGCAAGCCTCGCGGCTGACCAAGCGCGCGCTCAACAACTGGGTTAAATCCTTTGGCCCGCATTTTGATGCCTCGCTCGCCTTCGAGATGCTCGGCTTTTTCAGCGCCGACCTGGACGAAGGCGTCACGGCGCTCAAGGAAAAGCGCCCGCCAGTCTTTCCGCATTTGAAGAAGTAGGCGAGTCTCTTTTCCGATCCGTTAATTCCGATCGGTACCGGGCGACGTTTCAATTCGATCGCAATGGGGCGGTGGCGATAAGCTGCCGCCCTCTCAATGCGTCGTCGGAGCCGTCGCGCGAATGCTCGCTTAGGATTGACGGGCTAGCGCCTTCGCCGCCGATCTTCGCTATCCTCTCGTAACCATCATGAAAGCATGCGTATTCAAGGCGTTCGGCGCGCCGCTCGAAGTCGTCGAATTACCCGACCCGGTCGCAGCACCCGGTGAACTCGTGGTTCGCGTCAAGGCCTGCGGTATCTGCGGTTCCGACCTCCACGCCGCAACTTCGGCCAAGGCCAAGCTGCCGCCCGGGACCATCATGGGTCACGAAGTGGCGGGCGTGGTCGATCAAATCGGCACCGGCGTACGCGGTTTCGAGCGCGGCGACCCGGTGGTCGTGATGTCCTATCTGGCCTGCGGCGAATGTGCAAACTGCCGCGCGGGCGCCGGAGTTCGTTGCGAAGCTACTACGCCGGTCGGCTTCGGCGAAGCTCCTGGCGGATATGCGGAACTGATCAAGACGCGGCCCGGCAGTGTCTTCAAGATGCCCAAAACGATGAGCTTTCAATCGGGGGCGACCGTCGAGCCGCTGGTGGTCGGACTTCATGGTTTGCGCCGGGCGCGTTTTCAGGCCGGTGAAACCTGCGTGATCATGGGCGCGGGATCGATCGGTCTGATGACTCTGCTCTGGGCGCGCTTTGCCGGCGCTCGCGCGATCGTGGTTTCAGAACTGCTGCTCGACCGGCGCGAAGTCGCCCTCAAGCTCGGGGCCGACGCCGCCGTCGATCCGCGAATGCACAGTCCGGCCGCCGCGATGACGCGGCTGACTGGAGCCGGGCCCGACGTCATCTTCGAATGTATCGGCGAGGCAGGCACCATGGCGCAGGCGATCTCTCACGCGCCGCGCGGCGGACGGATCGCCATCCTGGGCGTCTCGATGGAGGACGACGGCTTTCCACCGGCGCTCGCCATGAGCAAGGAACTGGAAATCAACTTCAGCCTCGGGCTGGAGCCCGGCGAAGTCGAGACCGCGATCGCAGTGCTTGCGTCAGGACGCCTCGCGACAGACGCGATGATTACTCACACCGTCGGCATCGACGATTTGCCGCGTGCGTTCGCCGCACTGACTAAAGCGTCCGGGCAAACCAAGGTGATGCTGGAATTCTGACGACCGAATATCCGGCGGACAGTCCAAATGTTGAGACTCTTCTAGCCGATCGATATTTCTGAAATACTACTGCCGACTGGAATTAACTACTCATTCAGGGGGCCGAACACGGTGACTCAGAAACTGGTACTGGGAATTGCGAGCCTCTCACTCGCGGTAGCGGTCGGTGTAGGCTTTAGCCCGACAAGCGCATGGGCAACGGCGGGCCAGAAGGTGGACTGCAACAAAGTGATGGCGGAAGTTCACGCCGGCAAAAAGACCAAGGACATCGACAAGGATTTGAATATCTCGTCGTCGAGCGTTTACAAGTGCAAGAAAAAGGCCGGCGTCACTTCTTCCAAGGGCG
>Ga0105240_10007243_pt1 | contig 16149 bp, 18 predicted proteins | sample KBSC54metaG_FD_80426 | JGI IMG/M metagenome (GOLD analysis project Ga0105240, IMG submission 80426) | Corn rhizosphere microbial communities from Kellogg Biological Station, Michigan, USA - KBS C5-4 metaG | ecosystem: Host-associated > Plants > Roots > Rhizosphere > Soil | place: Michigan, USA... | reverse complement strand
TGTCACGAGCGTCCACTCGCCGCTGCTGTCGCCGTTGCCGCTGGTGGTGGGCGGGCTGGTCGTCGTCCTGCTCGTTGTCGCCGTCGTGCTCGCCGTGCGGGCGCATCACAGAAGCCAGCCGGACGACGAGGAGGCGGCGACCCGGCAGGCCGTGTACGCCGCGGTCGATGCCGGTGACGATGCGATGCGCGATGTGCTCGACCCGCGGGCGGCGATCATCGCCTGCTACGCCGCGATGGAGCATGCGCTCGCTACCGCCGGCGTCCGCCGGCTGGCCGCCGAAACGCCGAACGACCTGCTCGCCAGGGCCGCCGCGTTGAATCGCGCACCCGCGGCGGCTGCGCGTCTCACCGAACTGTTCCTCGAGGCCCGGTACAGCACGCATCCGATGTCGGCGGCCGACCGCGACGCCGCTCGAAGCGCGCTCACCGAGCTGCGCGCGCCCCATTCCACGCCGACATCGGCCGGCCTGTCATGACCGACGACAACCGGCTTGGCAAGGTCGTTGCGGTGGTGGCCGCCGTTGCCAGCGCGTTGTTCATCGGCTACCAGGCAGGGCATTCGACCGGTCTGCGGGTGGTCGCCGTCATTCTCGAGGCGCTGCTGCTCATCGTCGTCCGCGCAAGTGTGACAGCACATCGGGCGACACCGAAACATCGGGAAATCCCTGATCCCAACGCAGATTTTGCGCGGTATCGCACGTTCGTCTCGGCGTTCAGATTCGCGAGCAACCGGCAGTTCGACTTCGACCGCAGCACCAAGCCACCACTCTTGCGGCTCTACAGCCGCGTACTCGCCGAACAGCATGATGTGCGCATCGTGGCCGACCGGCACCACGCACGGGAGGTGATGGGTCCGGCCGCCTGGCTGCTCGATGACGAGACCGGGGCAAGACCTGATCCCGAAGGCCCTGGCATTGCTAGAAAATCCCTGGAAGAAGCGGTATCGAGGCTCGAGGAGTTGGCGCGGTGACGAACGACGTTGCGGTTGATCGATGGACGCCGCACGACACCAGCGGCCGCGCCGGCCTCGTGCTCGACGAGATCGAGCACGCGGTTGTCGGCAAGCGCGCGGTGCTCGAACTCGTCCTGATGGGGATCCTGTCGTCGGGCCACGTCTTGATCGAAGACCTGCCCGGCCTCGGAAAAACCCTGGTAGCGCGCTCGTTCGCAGACGTGCTGGGCCTTCGGTTCGCCCGCGTACAGTTCACGCCCGATCTGCTGCCCTCCGACCTCACCGGTGCTCCGTTTTACGACCAGCGCATCGGTGATTTCGTCTTCCGGCCCGGCCCGGTCTTCACCAACCTGTTGCTCGCCGACGAGATCAACCGCACGCCACCGAAGACCCAAGCGGCACTGCTCGAGGCGATGGCCGAGGGCCAGGTCAGCATCGACGGCCAAACGCACCGGCTGCCCGAGCCGTTCGTCGTCCTGGCCACCGACAACCCGATCGAATACGAAGGCACCTACCCGCTGCCGGAGGCCCAACTCGACCGCTTCCTTTTGCGGGTGCGGCTCGGATACCTCGACAACGCCGACGAAGCATCCCTGCTGCGTCGTCGGCTCGACCGCGGATCGGCGCCAGTCAAGTTGCGAGAAATCGTTACTGCGCAAGAGTTGTTGGCGATGCGCGAGTCGCTCGAACTGGTCGAGGTCGACGCCGACGTCGTTGCATACGTCGTGGCACTGCTCGAAGCGACCCGCTCGCACCCCAGCGTCGCCGTCGGAGCGAGCCCCCGAGGTGGGCTCGCGGTCGTGCAGCTTGCCCGTGGGCGTGCGCTGCTGTCGGGCCGTGACTTTGTCGTGCCCGACGACGTGAAGGTGGTCGCCGTCCCGGCGCTTGCGCATCGGCTCTCGCTGAAGCCCGAAACGTGGGTGCGCAAGGTGAAAGAAGAGGACGTCGTCAGCGAGATTCTCGCGCAGGTGCCTACCCCGGCAACGCGGTCACATCGGTCAGCGTGACTACGTCAGAAAAACCAAGCCGGACGACGAACGTCGCGCTGCGCTGGCGTGCAAGCACTCATCAGCAGCGGCTGTTCACCCTTGCCGCGCTGGCGTTCTTGGCCGCTACGGCGACGCAACGAGCTGCGCTCGTCGTCCTCGCAGTTCCGCCGCTTTGGCTGCTGCTGTGGCCCTACCTCCGCGACTCGGGGCGAGCCACTGACACCGAGATCCGGGTCGAGAGTTCGGTATCCCCAGCGCGCTGCCTCGAAGGGGAAGCGGTCGAGGTGCGGGTGCGTTTCCGCTGCGATATCCGGCTCGATCAGCTCGATATCGAGTTCGTGCCAGGCGAAACCGTGCAGCTGGTCGATTCGCCCGATGCTCCGGGCCGAGTGACGTTTGCCGGGGTCGGCCGGTCGGTCGAGGTGCGTTGGTCGGTGCGGGCGGCCCGTTGGGGGCATCGCGACGTCGGGCGCGTGGAATTTCAGGCGCGTGCGAAGGGGCGGCTCGTGGCGTCGTCCGGCAAAGCTGCTCTAGCCGACGTAAGTGTCTTCCCGCACCATCCGCCGCTGGCGGTGCTGCGCACGCCGCGTTGGTTGCCCGACCGGGTCGGTGACCACGTCAGCAGGTCGGTGGGTGAGGGTGTCGAGTTCGTCGACGTCCGGGAGTACCGAGCGGGTGATCGACCACGACGCATCAACTGGCGAGCCACCGCGCGCCGGGGAGTGTTGCAGGCGAACCGCACCGCCGCCGAACGTGCCTGCGATGTGGTCGTGGTGCTGGATGCGTTCAGTGATGTCGGCGGCGCCGGAAACAGCAGCCTCGACGTCGCGGTGCGGGGTGCGGTCGCGACGGCGTCCGCGTATCTCGACCGGCACGATCGGGTCGGCCTCGTCGTGCTCGGCGGTGAGCTGGCCTGGCTGCGGCCGGACGTCGGAGGCCGCCAGTTCTACCGGGTGATCGAGCAGGTGCTCGACGCGCGGCGCGCGCATGCGGCCGATCGTCCGGTGCTGTCGGGTGTTCCGCCGGCCGCGCTACCGCCCGGCGCGCTGGCGCTGATGTTCTCGCCGCTGCTCGACCCGCGGGCGCTAGACGCGCTGCATGCGTTGCGCTCGCGCGGAGTCACACCGGTGGTCATCGACGTCCGGACGTGCGAGCCTGCGTCCGAACCGGGCATCGCAAATTCCGATCTGGCGCTACGAATTTGGCGCGTCGAGCACCGGTTGAACCTGCGCGGCCTCGAGCGTTCCGGTGTTCCCGTCGTCGCGTGGGACGGCCGGGAGGGGCTCGACGTCGCCTTCAGCAAGTTGCCGCAGCGAATGCGGTCGGCATGAAGCGCGTCGCCGCATCTTTTGGTGACGTCTACGTCGCGCCGTCGCCCATGCGGCTCGTGGCGGCCGCCGTCGGATTGCTGCTGGTGCTGATACCCGCGGTTCCTCCGCTCAGCGACGTTCGTGCGGTCGCGATCGTGGGCGGCGTGGCGATGCTGGCAACCGCCGTGCTCGCGGTTCCGGGTCTTTCGACCGCGGCGTGCGGAATCGCGATGGTCGAAACGGCGATGGCCGTCGTGCACGGCCGCACGATCGCCCTCGCGTGGCTGGAGGCGATCGTCCTTCTCGGCTACCTGCTCGTCGCCGATCTCGCTGGCTCCGGGCGAGGTGAACAACGGCTGGACGTCGGGCGGCTGGTGCGCGACCAAGCTGTTGCGGTGGGCGTCGGTGTCGGCCTGGTGGTGCTGGTGGCTGCGCTTTCGCTGCTGCGGGTTAGTGGAGGGTTCGGCCTGGCGATGCTCGCGGTCGTCGCGGCCGGCGTCGCAGTCGTGGCGTTGCGCTGGCTGTCGTCCGACTGATCGCACTCGCCCCCCGACCCGGAGTCGATCACGTTCAGGGGGTCTAACCCCCCGAGGACCGGTCTGCAGAGGTGTCCTCGGGGGTGTAAACCCCCTGAACGTGATCGACTTCAGCGGGGGGCCGAGCTGCCGATACGGCAAAGGAGGCCTTGCCGGCAGGAGAAGGGGCAGCACCGCGATGGTGATGTTCGACGTCTCCTTGGCCGCGGCACTCGGTGCGCTCGCGCTTTTAGGCCGCTGGTTCCTGGCGCGCCGACCGTCGGGCCGCGCGTTTCCCGCGATCTCGATCGGTTCGTGTGCGGTCGTTGCCGTTGTCGCATCGCTGCCCGTCGTCGTCCGGGCTCATCTCGACAGTCAGTTGGGGCACGCCGCGTCGAAGCTGATCGGGATCGATGTCAGGGTGAACTGCCAGACGTTGACTGGGTCGACGCTCGACATGGGCCGTGAGCTCGGCTGGGTGGCGTGGGGTCCTGACGGCAAGCCTGAGCACAAGACACTGATCAAACACCAGCAATGCAACGATCTGCAGTCCTACCTCGACTCCAAGAAGCAACATCCGTCCGCCGACCAGGTGGTGGCGGTGCATGTGCTCACCCACGAGTCGATGCACATGGCGGGTTTCACCAGCGAGGCGGTCGCGGAGTGCTACGCCACTCAGCACGACACCCAAATGGCGGAGCTGCTCGGCGCGTCACCTGAGGCGGCGCACGAGCTCGCCGTCCGCTATTGGAAAACGGTCTACCCGCGGATGCCGGACGCCTACGTCACGAGTGATTGCCGGCCCGGTGGCTCGCTCGACCTGCACCTGCCTGACGCGGCCTGGGCTGCATCGTGAATCGGGGAAATGGGGCGACAGGGCAGGATCGCAACCGTACGCTCGATCAATGCTCGTCAGGTTTACCCGTCTTGCCGGACCTCGCTATCGCGTTGACGTCGTGCGCGAGTTCGATCCCCCGGCCTGCATGCACGTCGCGCCCGGCTTCGACGAATTCTTGCCGCACGATCTCGCGCATTTCCTTGTAGAGCGCGAATTCGGCGTGCGCCTCGGCGTTTTCGGTCAGCTTGCCGCTGGCGGTGACGCGGGCACCTTCTGGTGCGCACCTGCTGACCGCAACGCGCGGCTCGCCCAGCGCGCACATCGGTTGCTGGTCACCGGCCGTGGTGATCTCGGCCGGTCCGAACGGCTCGCTGCGGCCTGTTTCGCCGCATGGGAGACAAAGCGTGGACGACGGCGGGCTGGTGCCCAATGGCCTGCTCAGGTTTTGCACGACACCGTTGCGGCGTCCCCCGCCGAAATCGCGCGGGTTGTCGATGTCTTCGACGAGGTCGCCGAAAAGTGGCATGCACTCGATCCCGGGCAGTCGCTGGCATTCGAGTGGCCACCCGCTTTGACATTGCGGCGCACTGCTCGGCTACGTTCGGCCTGAACGCAACCCCGACCGACGGGCGGCCGATGGCGACAACGCACGAGCAGTTCATCGAGGCCGCCGGTGGCGTGGTGTGCCGGCCAGCCGAAGACGGCGTCGAGATTGCCGTTGTTCATCGGCCGAAGTACGACGACTGGTCGCTACCCAAAGGGAAGTTGGAGCCGGGTGAGCACCCGCTGCTTGCCGCGCTACGTGAGGTGACCGAGGAGACCGGTTTCGTCGCGCGGCCCGGTCGGAAACTCGGCGAACTGAAGTACCTCAAGGACGGCCGGCCCAAGCGAGTGCGCTACTGGTCGATGCAAGTGCTGGACGGCGAGTTCGTGGCCGGCCACGAGGTCGATGCCTTGCGCTGGCTGGCGCCGCACGATGCCGTCGACTTGCTCGACCCCGGGCTCGACCGGCCAATCGTCGAGTCGTTCGCCGTCGACGTCCGGCCCACTGTGCCGATCGTGCTCGTGCGGCACGCGAGTGCGGCACCGGCAGCGGCGTCGTCGCGAGGCGCCGACCGCGAACGGGTGTTGGACGACGCAGGGCAGCGGCAGGCTCTCGCGCTGGCCGTGCTTCTGGCTGCCATGGGCATCGAGCGGGTTCTTGCGGCTGACATCGCGCGCTGCCTCGACACCGTGCGGCCTTTCGCCACCCACGCCGGGCTCGACGTCGAGCCGGAGCGGCTGCTGTCGGAGGCCGGCTTCGCGGCCGCGCCGGTCGCCGCGCTGCAGCTCGTGCTCGCGGTCGCGGCTGACGACGTGCCTGCCGTTTTGTGCAGCCAGGGTCCGGTCATCCCGCGGTTGTTCGGCGGGTTACGCGAGCGGCTGGGCGGGCCCGATTGCGATGTGGGGCTCGCGACCGGTGAGTTGCTCGTGCTGCATTGCGCTGATGGCGGCCGCGACCTGGTAGCCGTCGACCGCTATTCGCCGTTGCCCTAGGGGTTCCGCGGGGGCCGCCCGGCGTTACGACGGAAATTCGTTGTCCCAGCGCTGAAAGTATCCACGCTGTTGCACCGGTGCCCGAGGCCCAAACGCGCTAGTACTGGCGGATCACCGAGCTTGGCCCCATCACGATCACTGGCGACTTCGCCGGGTCGAGCCAGCGCAACACCGTAAGCAGATTCGACTGCGCGATCGAGACGCAGCCCGCTGTACCGCCGCCCGTGCTCACGTGCAGGAAAATCGCGCTGCCCTTACCGGGAACGACGGGCGAGGTGTTGTAGGCGATGTCGACGGCGTAGGCGTACGCGGTCGCATAGCCAGCCGAAGCAAGATGTTCGCCGCTCAGTGCGGCGTTCTCTTGCCAGGTGTTGTAGTACGGCGAATGGACGTCGTCGACCCAGACCGACTGCGAATCTGCTTGTCGGTAAGGAAATTTCACACCAGGGTTGGCTCGTTGGCCGAACATCGTGCCGAAACTGTACCTGCCGGTGGGCGTTTTCAGGTCACCCTCGCGCTTGTCGGCAGAGAATCCGGCGCGGCCGATATGTGCTGCCATTGCAGGGAAAACCGCCCGCCAAGTCGCGCCGGCCTTTTCGAAGGTCTGCAGCGTCGCGACGTCGGTGGTCCAGCTCGCCGAGGTCACGATGACGACCTGTTGCGCATTGCCCACGCTGGCCAACTGCTGCACGAGCAGCGGGGCAGGCGGCGGCGGTGCCGGCTTCGGAGGCGGCGGTTTCGGTGTCGGCTTGGCAGCGACTGCGGTCGGCGTTGGTTTGCTGGACGGCGACGGGCTGGCCGTCGTCGAAGCAGCCGGCGCGGAGCTGGTTGCTACCGACAGGGTGGGCATTGCCACCGAGCTGGGCAGCAGCACTGCCGATGACGGTGCGGCAGTTGGCGATGACGCGCTAGCAGGTGGCGTCGCGGACTTGTGGCTACCCCCGCACGCCGAGGTTACGGTCACCGCGGCTGCCGCGGCCGCCAAGAGCGCGCGTCGCACGGCGTCCGGCTTCATCGGTTTGAACCTGCAAGCGGTCGACCTGTTCGCGGCATCGCGCCGGCGACGAAGCGGTCGAAGAGTGCGGCTCCTGCGCGGTTGACCAGCGCGAGATGGCGATGGTCGATGTGCGCGTCGGGCGGCAGCGCCGGTGCGAGATCGGGCAGGGCAGCGGCGTCGATTTCGAGGTGGAACTGCATCGCGTAGGCGGAGCCGACCCGGTACGCCTGGTGGGGATAGGCAGCGTTCGAGGCGAGCAGGGTCGCGCCGGCGGGGAGCTCGAAGGTGTCTTCGTGCCAGTGCAGCACGGGCAGTAGGTGGCCGGCCGGGCCGAACACCGGGTCGTGGCGAGCCGCCAGGGCCAGCGTGACGACACCGAGCCCGACCTCTGGCGTGTCGCCGCGGTAAACCCGGGCTCCGAGCGAGGCCGCGAGTAGCTGCGCGCCGAGGCAGACGGCGAGTACCGGCACCTCGCGCTGCACGCATGCGGCGAGCAGCTGCCGTTCGGCGGGGAGGTGTGGAAACGCGGCGTCGTCGAGCGCGTTCATCGGGCCGCCCATCACGACCAGCCCGGCTATCTCATCGGCGGCCGGCAGCGGTTCACCGCAATACATACGCCGGACGTCGACGCGCGCGCCCGCCTGCTCGAGCGCCACGGCGATGAGGCCCGGCCCCTCGACCGGCACGTGCTGGACCACCACCCAGGGCGCGTTCATGGCGCCCAGGCTAACCCGGCAGGTCTCAGCGCTCGGCTACCTCGGCTACCTCGGCGACTCCGGCGACCTTGGGCAGCGCCGACCCGGCGGAAGCGCCGACGCGTGGCCGAGGCTCGGACGAAGTCGCTGCGGCCTGCCGGTTTCGGGCCGTCGCGAAGAAGCAGCCGAGGAGGATCAGCGGGAAGCCGACCGCGATGCCGACGGTGAACTTCTCGTTCAGGAGCAGCACGCCCAGTAGGAGGGCGACGGCCGGGTTGACGTAGGTGATCACGGTGGCTCGGGCCGGCCCGACCTCGGCGATGAGCGCGAAGAACACCAGGAACGCGAGCGCCGTGCAGATGAACGCCAGCCCGGCGACCGACCAGGCCACCCGACCGCTCACGTGCGACGGCAACTGGGTCGCCGCCACCGGGGCGTAGCCGACAGCCGCAAGGAAGAGCGAGGCCGCTACCACGCCGAGGGACGGGAGGTCGGCCAGCTTGCGCGCGATGATGATCGGCCCGACCGCATAACCGACTGCGGTGAACGCGATCTCGACCACTGCCCAGGCATCGCTGCCGCTGACGTCGACGCCGACGAGCACCCCGACCCCGCCCAGGCCCACCAGCAGGCCGAACAGCCGCTTCGCGTCGAGCCGGTCGTCGTGCTGCGAGCTGCCGATGAACATCAAAACGATCGCCCCGATGAGCGGCACGGCCGCGATCAGGAGACCCGACAGCGAGCTCGAGAGCCGCTTCTCGGCGTGCGTGAGCAGCAGCCACGGGCCGGCAATCTCGATGATCGTGTAGGCGATCATCCAGTGCCACTTGGGCAGCAGCGGGCGCAGCAGGCCACGGCGCGCGGCGACTGGCATCAGCAGCAGGGCCGCGACGCCGGTGCGCAGGAACACGATGGTGGCCGGGGTGAGCTCTTCGTCAGCGACCTTGATCAGTAGGTAAGGGATGCCCCAGATCACCGCCATGGCCGCGAACAGCAGCCAGCCCCGCTTCGACATCGCGCTCCTTGAGATCCCCGGACGCCGCGTACACGGGTGCCCGCCACTGCTGAAAGCCTCTCACGCGATGGGTTGTTCCCGCGCGCGGATTTCGGCTGTGGCGTAAGGGAAATCAGCCGCAATATGAAGGCCGCACTGAACATGATTGTTCAGCTGACGCGCAAGACCTCTTCGAAGGTCGTCTCGCCCCGCCAGGCCTTCATCAGCCCGGCGTGCCGCAGGGTGATCATGCCGTTCGCAGCCGCCTCGTGGGAGACCGCGACTTCGGTCGGATTCTTCACGACCGTTTCGCGAATTCGCTGCGTGGCCGGCAATACTTCGAAGATGCCGATCCGGCCCCGATAGCCGGTCTCGTTGCAGTTGACGCAGCCCACGCCCCGCTTCGGGGTGGCGCCTTCGAGTGACTCCCGGTTCAGGCCCAAATGCTCAAGCAGCTCCGCGGGTGGCAGGTATGGCTCGGCGCAGGCCTGGCACGGCACCCGCACCAGCCGCTGTGCCACCACCAACGACAGCGACGACGCCACCAGGAACGGTTCGGCGCCCATGTCGACGAGCCGGGTCACGGCTGACGACGCATTGTTCGTGTGCAGCGTGGTCAGCACGAGGTGACCGGTCAGTGAAGCCTCGAGCGCGAGTCCCGCGGTCTCGGTGTCGCGCACCTCGCCGACGAGCACGACGTCCGGGTCTTGCCGCAGGATCGAGCGCAGGCCCCGGGCGAAGGTGAGCCCCGCACGGTCGTTGATCTGGACCTGGGTGATGCCGGGCAGCTGGATCTCGACCGGGTCCTCGAGGGTGACCACGTTCTTCTCCCGGCTCGTGACATGCGAGAGCAGCGAGTAGAGCGTGTTCGTTTTGCCCGAGCCAGTCGGGCCGGTGATCAAGACCAAACCTTGGGCGGACGACGCGGCAGCGGCGAGTTCGGACAGCTGCGCCGGCTCCATGCCAAGGCCCTCGAGCGAGGTGATTCTCGCGGCGTCCGGAAGCATCCGGATGACGACCTTCTCGCCGTGCACCGACGGCAAGGTGCTCACGCGGGCGTCGACGGTGACCCCGTTGGCGGCGATTTTCATGCGCCCGTCTTGCGGGAGGCGCCGCTCGGCGATGTCCATCGCCGACACGATCTTCAGCCGGCTCACCAGCGCCGGTGCCGCGCCCTTGTGCACCCGGGTCACGTCGCGCAGCACACCGTCGATACGGTGCCGGATCCAGACCCCGTCGTGCTGTTGTTCGATGTGGACGTCGCTTGCGCCCATCCGCACGGCGTCCGAGAGGATCTGATTCACCAGCCGAACCGTTGGCGCCTGGTCGGCGGCCTTGGCCAGCATCGCGTCTTCGGCGGCGTCCGCCGCGTCGTCGTCGGTGAGCGAACCGCCGAGCTTGGAGTCCTCGGCCATCGAGTAGACCCGCGCGATGTGCTCCTGAATCATCGACTCGGTCGCGACGACCAGCGACAGCGAGTGCGAGCCGGTGTAAGCACGGACGTCGTCCAGGGCAACCACGTTCGTGGGGTCGGCGGTCGCGACGCGCAGGCCTTCGCTGGTGCGCCCGAGCACCAGGACGCGCGCCCGCTCGGCGACCTGGCGCGGCAGCAGCCGAGCGACCTCCATCGGCACCGCGAGGTCGCCGCCGTCGATCAGGTCGAGGGCGAGCAACTCGGCGAGCGCCTCGGCGATTTGCCGTTCGGTCAGGAAGCCCATCTCCACGATGAGCTGCCCGAGCCGCTTGCGGTTCTTGCCCGTCAGCTGGCGCTGCGCTTCGAGCGCCTCGGCAAGTTGCTCGCGGGTGATGAGGTCGCGCTCGACCAGGACGTCGCCGAGCCGGCGGCGTTCTGGCAGACCGGTGACCGGATCGACGGACATGGTGCTCCCTGGGAAGTAGACGCCCTCCTAGTCGGCCGGTCGGATGCGGATATGAGCCGGATATGAGCCGGGGCGGCCCGTGCGGCTGAGTCGATTGGTGCCGCCCCGGCTGTTGGCCGATCAGCCGTCGTCGCCGTCCGGCATTGGCTTTGCATCGAGGACGCCGACGAGACCGTGCGCCTCGTCGTCCGGACCAGCGGAGAAGATCACCTGGTCGGGCGTCGCGGCGACGCCGTTGCCCGGCAGCAGCGCCCAGAGGCCGTCGATGTCGATCGCGCGGCCGTCCGCGTCACGCAACTGACCGAGGAACCGCCCGGTCATCGGGTTGTAGGCGTTGATGTGGCCGTCGCCGAAGTTACCGACCAACAACATGCCCGCGAGATTCCCCCACGAACTCGGCGCGATCGCCAGCCCCCACGGCGAATTGAGGTGGCCCTTCTTTACCAGTCGCTGCTTCAGCACCCCGCTGGTCGTGTAGACGTCGACGAACCCGCGCCCCGGGCCCTTGGCGTCGTCCACCTTCGCAGCGTCTTGCTTCGCGTAGGTGACGTAGAGCATGCCGTTCAGGAGCTGGATGTTGAACGGCGCGTAGCCCTTCGGCAACTGCTTGTCCTCAAAGGCTCCCGCCCAGTGCTGCAGTTTGAAGGATGTGTTGAACACCCGGATCTTGTTGCTGTGGAAGTCGGCGCCGTAGAGGAAATCGGCACCATTGCTACTGGCGAGAGCGAGGCCCTTGTAGATCGCATGCCGGAGATGAACCGCGGGTTCCGCCATCGCCGTTCCCGCGGCCGGGTTGAAACCGGTGATCCAGCCGGATTCAGAGGCGAAGATGAACCTCGCCGGCCCGCTCTTCACCATGAACTCGGTGCTTGAAGGGTTGAACACCTGGCCGGTCGGCGCGCCGTTCGGGATCGACACGGTGAGCGGAACTTTCGTGAAGGACGCCGGGGAAGTCGCGCCTCTGTAGAGGGTCGCGACGTCAGCGCCGTTGTCGGACACCCAAAGCGGTGTGGGGGTCGCTCCGGTGCCGAAGGACATCCCCCACGCGTTGACGAGGTTCGGGTCGACGAGCGGGGCGTGGCCCATCTGATCGGAGACCAGGTTCGTTTGCGTGACGGCGAGATCGGCGTCGTGATCGTCGTTGGCACTGGCCATTCCAGCGGGAGCGATCGCGAGTGTGGCGGCGAGGACGCCCGTACCGACCGTGCCGGTCAGAGCTCGACTCCAGGCTCTACTCCAGGTTGTGCGGTGCCGCGTGGTACGCATGAGCCCTCCTCTCGGTGGGCCGGGCAGACGCCGGCCTAAACGCCAGAGACGGGGCTTCCGGCCCGCCGGTTCAGCGAGTTGGCGTGTCGCAGTGGGGCGGCGGCGAGGAGGTAGGCCAGCGTCGCGGCGGCGAGGATTGCGAAGCTCGGTGGAACGTTCGGCACGTAGTGGCTGAAGAGCAGGCCGGTCCACATCGAGCCGATTCCGATCACCGCTGACAGCAGCATGCCGAGATAGGGACGGGTGGTGAGCCGATGCGCCGCCCCTGCGGGGGCGGCCACCAGCCCGAGCAGCAACAGGCCACCCACCGACTGCGCCGACTCCGCGCAGATCACGCCGACGACGACGAGAAATGCGATGCCGAGCACTCGAACGGGCACCCCGCGTGCGGCTGCCACGGCTTCGTCGACGCTGGCGAAGAGCAGCGGCCGGGCGATCAGAACCAGCACGACGCAAGCGCCGATCGCGATCGCGGCGACGAGTTCGGCCTGGCCGGCTGACAGCCCGAAGATCGAGCCGAACAAGTACGTGACGTTCGCCGTGCTGTTTCCGCTGCTGTGACGGGTCGTGTAGAGCGTCAGGAAAAACGACCCGAGCCCGAGCACCCAGGCGAAAGTCGATCCGATAACGACGTCGTCGGGTCTTGCGCGCAGCCCGAGGCCGGCCATTGCGCACGCGGTCGCGATGGTGGCGATCAAAAGGCCGGCGGCGGGGCTGAAACCGAAGGCCAGTGCGCCGAGCGCTCCGGTGTAGGCGACGTGGCCGAGCGCGTCGCTGGTGAAGACCTGCGCGCGCAACACGAGGAAGTAGCCGGCGAGCCCTGCCGCCAGCGCGGTTGCGGTTCCGGCCAGAAACGCGTGCTGCATGAACGCTTCGGCGAACGGATTCGTCATGCCGGGCTACCGATCGGTTCAGCGATCGTCGCCCGACGCGGCCGCCGACGCGGCAGCGCGGCCAACCGGGCAAGCAGAAAGCCGGCGAACGAGAACGTGCTGATGCAAAAACCCAGCGGGTACAGCTGGTAGTACGCGAGTGTGAGACCGGCCCAGGTGGCGATCAACCCGATGACGACGGTGAGGGCGAGGCTGAGCATAGGCCTTGCAGTGAGTCGTTGCGCAGTGGCGGCAGGCATCACGAGAAGCGAGAAAACGAGCAGCGCGCCGGCGATCTGGCTTGCCTCCGCTGTTGCCGCGCCGAGCAGCACCAAGAACAAAACCCCAAGACCCCGGACGCCGACGCCGCGCGCATCTGCGACGTCAGCGTCGACCGAGCTAAAGAAGAGCGGGCGGCCAATGACCGCCATGGTCAGCAATACCGCGAGCCCGACGAGCGCGAGGGTGACGACGTCGTCGTTCGTGATGGCGAACGAGCTGCCGAACAGCGGAGCGGTGACGCTGTTCAGAAATCCCTTTGAGAGATAGACGAACAGGTAGCCGCAGGCCAGCGCGAACGCCTGCACGGTGCCGACGACCGCCGACTCTTCGCTGAAGCCTTTCGTTCGGCCCGGCCTCGAGACCGCCGCAATGGCAACGGCCGCTGCGATGGAGAACGCGAAGTACCCGGCCGTCGCGCTGATGCCGAGTAGCGCCGCCGCGGTCGCGCCGGGAAAGGCCGACACGGCGAGGGTGTGCCCGGCGAACGTCTGCTTGCGCAGCACCATGAACCAGCCGACGACACCCGCCACCACCGCAACGATGCTGCCCGCCCGAAACGCGTTCACCATGAACGGGTACGACCACATGTCGCGAGCATCGTTGACGAGGTTCCACGACCAGGGCGGGTTTGTTTGCGCGCTGGCGAGAATGAGCGCGGTCATCGCACGGCCTGTCCGCTGTGCCGATCGGCGTGGTGAGCCGGCGCTTCTGGTTCGCCGACCACCACGAGGCGGCCGTCGGAGGCCCGCAACACCTCGATCGGAGTCTGGTAGAGGCGGCTCAGCGTTTCGGAGGTGATGACTTCCTCGGGAGTGCCGCAAACCGCCCCGCCACCCGCGAGGTAGATCACCTGGTCGAGGTAAGGCAGGATCGGGTTCACGTCGTGCGCCACCATCAAGACAGTGACGCGCTCGTCGCTGCAAACCCGCTTGATTAATGCTGCGACCGCGCTTTGGTTCGGCAGGTCGAGGCTGTCGAGCGGCTCGTCGAGAATCAGCACCCTCGGGTGGCGGACTAGCGCCTGAGCGATGAGCAAGCGTTGCTGTTCGCCGCCTGACAGTTGGCCGATCGGCCTCTGCGCATAGGGTGTCGCGCCGACCAGTTCGATCGCGCGGGCTACCCGGCGCCGTCCGGCTTTCGCGTTTTCGCCCCAGGGGAGGGTGACGCCCCACCGGTCGCCGTCCAGACCAAGCCGCACGATGTCGACGCCGCGCACCCGAACGGACGGATCGAAGCTGCGCCGCTGGGGCACGTAGCCGACCTCGCGATTCGCTTCTCCCACGGGCCTTTCGAGCACCCGCACGTCGCCGCTCGCGAGCGGTACCAGGCCGAGGGCGGCTTTGACGAGGGTTGATTTGCCGACGCCGTTCGGGCCGAGAATCGCGACGAACTGGCCGGCAGGGATATCGACGTTGACGTCTTGCCAGAGCGCCCGATCGCCGAACCGCACGGTGGCGTCGCGAAACTGCACTGCCGATGTCGCGCTCGTCATGACGCCGCCTTTTGTAGTGCGATCTCGAGGGCTTGCAACTGCTCGGTCTGCCATTGCTGGAAAGTCGCCGTTGCCGGCACGAGTGTTTCGGTGATCGTGGTCACCGGAATGCCAGCCGCTTTCGCTTCGGCGACCTGAGCTCGGATGTCGGGTGTCGCGTTCTGCGAGTTGTAGATGTAGACCTTGATCTCGTGCGTTTTGATCTGCCGGTCGATCGTGACTTTGTCGGACGACGCGGGGTCGGTGCCCTCGCTGGTGGCGCGTAGAAATGTTGCTGGCGTAAGCACTTTGAGCCCGAGACTCGGTGCCAACATGGCGAAGATGCTTTCCGACGCACCGACCGCGGTGCCCGCGAACTTGGTCTTGATGTCGGTGATCAGCTGGTCGTATTGCTCGAGCCCGGTTTGCTCGAAAGCCCTGCGCTGGGTTTCGAAGTAGTCGGCGTCTTTCGGGTCGGCCTTCGTGAGCGCTGCGCTCACCGCTGCCACGACCTGGTGAACGTCGCTCGGGTTGTACCAGCGGTGTGGGTTGGCGTTCGCGCCAGCTCCGACGAGTTCGCCGACGTTGATGGTCTGGCGGCCGGTCGCCGGGTTGGCGGCGAGCAGCTTGGACGCCCAGCCGTCGTAGCCCAGCCCGTTCACGACGACGACTTGGGCGGTCGCTACCGCTCGCGCGTCGGCCGCCGTGGGTTCGTAGTCGTGCGGATCGGTGGCAGGGTTGTCGATCAGGCTCGTCACGTTGACCTTCGCCCCGCCGAGTTGGCTGGCGATCGAGCCCCAGAAGTTCTCGGCCGCCACGACGTTCACTCTGGCGTGGGTGCCTGCGTGCGATGGCGTCGTCGCGCAGCCGGCGATGAGCATCGCCAGGGCGGATGTCGCGACGAGCCACCGGCGCGCGGGCGCTGCTCGCGGGCGCACGACCGCTACCCGCGGGCGCACGACCGCTACCCGCATGCGGGCGAGCGCCACCGCTGCTCGCATCGCGACCTCCTCGGCTCGGGCGGGCCCGTTGGCTCAGCTGGCTTATCGGCAACCGTTGCAGGTAGACTAACGGCAATGGTTCCCATTTCCAAGTGGCCGTCTTCAGCGGTGCCGGATCGCTACCCTTAGGAAGGTCATGACGACGAACGTCGGTCGCTCCACGCGACAAAAGCGCGCGCTCGCGACCGTCATCGACGAGTCGCAGGAGTTCCGCAGCGCGCAAGAGCTGCACGAGGCGCTTCGCTCACGCGGCGAGCATGTCGGGCTGACCACCGTCTACAACCAGCTGCGCTCACTGGCCGAATCGGGGCTCGTCGACACGCTTCGCTCGCCGGACGGCGAAACCCTCTACCGCCGCTGCGACACCAGCGGCCATCACCACCACCTGTTGTGCAGGGTCTGCGGCCGAACGGTCGAAGTTGCGGGCACCGCCGTCGAGCGCTGGGCCGAGAAAGTGGCGGCCGAAGCCGGCTTCGTCGACGTCTCGCACACGATCGAAGTCGTGGGCACCTGCCCGACCTGCGCGGTGTCGTAGTTCTTCGTCGCGGC
>Ga0105240_10007241_pt1 | contig 16151 bp, 16 predicted proteins | sample KBSC54metaG_FD_80426 | JGI IMG/M metagenome (GOLD analysis project Ga0105240, IMG submission 80426) | Corn rhizosphere microbial communities from Kellogg Biological Station, Michigan, USA - KBS C5-4 metaG | ecosystem: Host-associated > Plants > Roots > Rhizosphere > Soil | place: Michigan, USA... | reverse complement strand
CGGCTCTGTGGTCACCAGCCTCCCTTTCGCCCTCATGCACGGCTTCCAGACCGCATGGTCCCTCGGACCTTTTCTCCTTCTGATTTTCGTCAGCCTCGTTCTTTGCTGGGTGCGGCTCACCGCGCGCTCGCTGGCCGCCAGCACGATTGTCCACGCCTGTTATAACTTCATGCTCTTCTCGTTCATGCTCCTCGGCACCGGGGGGTTCAAGCATTTCGACAAGGTGTGATGAACAGTGCTCTTAGACACCGTTGCAGCGAATTCCGCTAGCCCACGCGGGAAGTTCAGCTTTCTCGTCGAAAAACCAGCGCTTAATGAGGCGTCCGGATTGAACATCACGCAGCACGCATTGGGTCGGATTTCCATGCAGAGGTCCGTCGGTGTATGCGACACGTCTGCCACCTTCGACGAACTTCCAATCCCAAAGCAATTGTTCAGCATGGAACCGATGCACGATTTGTCCATTGCGGAACAAGACCAAGTCACCGGCGATCGGATCATACGGAACCCCGATCGCATCGGAATCGTCGTACTCCACGGTCCAGCCAACCATCAAATGGTCCGGCGAAATTGCTGGTTTTCCAAAAGAGACCTGCGACTTGATCCGAGCGGGAACAATCTCGCGTCCCGAATCGGTGAAGATGTGCAGCTGACCTTTCGCATCCACCTGCAGAGACGAATACCTTTGCTCTTTTTGCGCGACCCCTGCTGAGATGGCAACCAGGGATAGCACCGAAAGCGCAAGCGCGGAGAATAGTCGCAATCTCATAGACGGAAAGCTCGTCGCAAGTATAGAGCAAATCCAACCCGTCGCCGTTCGATAGAATCGAGGCGATGACCCAACCTACCTACGCCCAGCAGCTTCTCTCGCTACTCTCCCGCACCAGCTTCAAGCTGGGCCAGTTCAAGCTTTCTTCCGGCGGGACCAGCGACTACTACATCGATTGCCGCACCACAACATTGCACGCCGAAGGCGGCCGCCTCACAGGGCATGCAATCCTCGAACTTCTCGAGCAGCACGGCATCCAGGCTGAAGCGGTGGGCGGCCTCACGATGGGCGCCGATCCCATCGTCTCCAACGTCGCCACCGCAAGTGCATGGCGCGCTCAGCAACGCCCCGACGCGCCGCTGCTGCACGGCTTCCTCGTTCGCAAAGCCGAGAAAGCGCACGGCACCGGCCGCCGCATTGAAGGCTTCTGCCGCGAAGGCGCCCGCGTTGTTATCGTCGACGACGTCTGCACCACGGGAGCTTCCACCATCGCGGCCATCGAGGCCGCCCGCGAAGCAAACATGACCGTCGCTGCTGTGGTCTGCATCGTCGAGCGCGAAGAAGCGCACGGCCGTCCCGCAGTGGAAACGGCTGCTCAGGGAGCTCCGTTCCTGCGCTTGTTCACAGCCACCCAAGTGCGCACCGAACACGTCCGCCAGTTGGAACTCATCACGAACTAACAACACAAACCGGCACCGGGATAGTTTCGAAAACGGAAGCCCCAAAAAGAAATCAGGCCATTCGGCGTTAACCTGAATGGCCTGCAATTCTTCGTCCTGTAGTTTCTATCTAATTGAATCTAAGTAAATCTAATCTAGAAATATCGGCTCTCACCTTTACTACTGTCTAATTCGGCTTACGCCTTTACGTTGTCCCTTCGGCTTGCGCCCTTAATCTTTCTAATCTATTAACTGCGATTGCGAACTTTAGTTGTTCCATCCTTCGGTTGATGTTCAGTTGCTACCCGGTCCCGGCGTTGCCGGCGCAGTTGCGGTAGTTCCCTGCCCGCTGCTCATATTGCTCAGCAGTTGTACTTCCACGCGGCGATTCTGTTTCCGTCCTTCCGCAGTTGTGTTTGGGGCAACTTCCTTGTCCTTGCCGATGCCGATGAGATAGAAGCGGTGTGCTGCCACTCCGTACTTCGATGCCAGGTACTGCACTACTGCATCTGCGCGGCGATTGCTGAGGTCATAGTTGTAAGCAGCCGATCCGGTCGAGTCCGTTCCGCCGGTCACTTCGAGAATGTAGCTCTTCGCGCTTCCCAGTTGCTGGGCGAACTGATCCAACTGTTCCTTGTCGTCCTTCGTCAACGTTGCCTTGTCGAATCCAAACGTCACGGTGACGTTTGCCATCGACTTGTAGTTATCCAGACCCTTCACAACCGAATCCAGCGAGTCGGCACGATGCACTGCATCAGCAGCGGCAGTCGTAGCATCGCCCGCGGCCTTGCCGGCACTCTGTGCGTTCTGCGCCGCGGAATCAGCTGCGCCCTGCGCCTGCTTGATACCAGCAGTTGCGCGATCGTCTACGTCATGCAGGTTGCGGTTGTTCTCGGCCGTTTTCTGATCAAGCTGGTTGGTGTGTTCGACAACTGGCGCCGTCTGGGATTTGACGTAGTTCTTGGTTGCGCACCCTGTGACGCCCACAAGGGCTACGGCAGCTGCAATCAACAATCCATTGGAAGTTTTCATCGGTTCCCCATTCCTCTGCCGCCTCTGATTTGCCTGTACCCTTTTTCAACCACCTCAGGCGGGCGGCGACTTTCGTGTCGCTCACTCATATTGCATGCGTCGAGCCAAACCAGATCGAACCAGTAAACAGTTTGTAATAAATAGCTTACTGCGATTTAGAGCAAGATCTTCACAACTCCGCAACAATGTACTTTTTACCCACTGCGGTAACTTTGCGCTTCCCGGCAGGCAATGTGCTTCCTTTTCCTCCGCCAGCTATCCTATGAACTGGCCTCCTGCCGCCGCAGTTTCATGGACTTAATCCAAAAAATCCGAACCCTCCCCACCCAGCCCGGCGTGTATCTATACAAGAACGCCGAAGGGGAGATCATCTATGTCGGCAAGGCCAAAAACCTTCGCTCGAGAGTGCGTTCGTATCTGCTGGAGGCCTCGCAGTCAAATGCCAAGACCGGCTCGCTTATGCGCGAGGCAGTCGATGTCGACTACATCCTCGTCGCCAATGAGCACGAGGCTCTCGCGCTCGAAAACAACCTGATCAAGCAGCGCAAGCCTCGCTTCAACATCCTCCTGCGCGATGACAAGACCTACCCATACGTAAAACTCACCCTCGGCGACCGCTATCCCAAGGTCTTCGTCACCCGCCGTCTAAGGAAGGACGGGGCCGCATACTACGGACCTTACTTTCCCGGCAATCTCGCCTACCGCGTCGTCGAGCTGATCCATCGCAGCTTTCTGCTCCCCAGTTGCAAGGTCGATCTCACCCGCTACCACCAGCGCGCCTGTCTTCAGTACTACATCCACCGCTGTCTCGGCCCCTGCGTACAAGAACTCACCACTCCGGAGCTCTACGCGCAAGCTGTCAAAGACGCGCAGCTCTTCCTCGAGGGTCGTCAGGCTGAACTCGAGAGAGCGCTCACTGCTCGAATGATCGCTGCCGCCGAAGCCCAGCAGTTCGAGGCCGCCGCACGCCTGCGCGATCAGCTCTCCACCGTGCACCAGCTCCAGGAGAAACAGCGCATCGCCACCGCCGAGCAGAGCGACGACGCCGACGTCTTCGGCTATCACTTCGAAGATGGCGCTCTCGCGGTCAACCTCTTTCACATGCGAGGCGGCAAAATCGTGGACCGTCGCGAGTTCTTCTGGGAAGACCTGCCCGAGCTGATGGAAGCTATTGGCGCGATAGCCTCGGCGCACCCTGAAGAATCGGGCGACCCAGCTCTCGAGTCTGAGACGGGTGAAGAGTCCCCCTCGGACTCCGGGACCATGGGTGTCCCCTCCACGAAAAAGTCAGAGGTGAGAGATAACGAACCCTCGTTCGACGCCGCCATCGTCTTCTCTGCCCTGCTCAAGCAGCTCTATATCGACCAGCACTATGTCCCGCGTTCCATTCTCGCCCCAGTCGAGTTTCCAGACCGTGAATCGCTGTCTGAACTGCTCAGCGAACGAGTCAACCATCGCGTCGAAATCGCAGTTCCTCAACGTGGCGAGAAGCGTTCCCTCGTTGACCTCGCAGGGCAGAACGCGAAGCAGTCCTACATCCAGCGCTTCCGCGTTCTCGAGCCCTCCCGCAAGGCTATTCAGGAAGCTCTGGCCGATGCCCTCATGCTTTCCGAACTCCCCAGCCGTATCGAGTGCTTCGACATCTCGCACATCCAGGGTGCCGAAACGGTCGCCTCCATGGTCGTGTGGGAAGACGGCAAGATGAACAAATCGCAATATCGCAAATTCAAGGTGATGACGGTCGTCGGAGTGGACGACTTCGCCTCGATGCGCGAAGTGGTAACTCGCCGCTACCGCCGTCTCAAGGAAGAAGACAAGCCGATGCCCTCGCTGATTCTCATCGACGGCGGTCTCGGCCAGCTGCACGCCGCAGCCGAAGCCCTCGAGGCCCTCGGCTTCACTTCGCAGCCGCTCGCCTCCATTGCCAAAAAGGAAGAGGTCATCTTCCTCTACGGCAACGAAGATGAACCGGTCGTCCTCGATCGCCGCTCGCCCGTCCTCCATCTCGTGCAAATGATCCGCGACGAGAGCCACCGGTTCGCGGTCGGCTACCACCGTCAGCGCCGCGCCATGCGCGATCGCGACTCCGAGCTGCTCAACATCCCCGGAGTTGGCCAGTTCACGCGCCAGCGTCTCCTCACCCACTTCGGCAGCCTGCGCGATGTGCAGCAAGCTACCGCCGACTCCCTCGCCGCCGTCGTAAACCGCAAGACCGCGGAATCGATCTGGCGCCACTTCCACGAGCCGCAGACGTCCGAAGCGTCAGCCCAGGCTCGAATGCCCTGAAATTGGCCAACCGTGGTTGCTTCCGTCGCATCTCATTCCGATGTTTGCGGAGGTGACGCACCGTGTTACTCCCTGGTTTGCGCTCTGCATTGCTTCTCAGCTCCACTTCAATTGTTGCCGCCACCTTAGGCTTCTCCGGATGTCACGGCCAGCACCCAGACCAGAGAATGGCCGTCTACAACGCGCTCGATCAGAGCAACCTGCGCAGCGTAACCGTATCGCAGGATCGAGGCGCCGGCACCATTACGCTCAGCGGAATTGTCGGCAGCATGGATCGGCGCAAGCAGGCTGAACAAGTTGCCAAACAAGCCGCGCCCGCATACCACATCGTCGATCGAATTCAGATCGAGAGCGCAGGATTGCAAGGCGAAATCAAAGCCGCAACACAAACATCTCACCTCGACAGCGCCATTGAAGACAATTTCAAGGCCCGCATCGCGGACGAGCCGTCGCTGAAATCGGAGAAGATCCAGTACAGCGCCTACAAGGGCACCCTCACGCTGAGGGGCACCGTCAGAAGCACCAAAGAGCGCAGCCAGGCCGAAGATCTCGCCAAGAAGATTCCGCAAGTGCAGCACGTGATTAACGAAATCCAGGTGAAAGCCGGCAAACCTTCTCCCGCAAATTCGTGACGTAAAACACTGACGAGTGTCAACTGGCGCGCCAGAATCCCTAATCAAAGGCGCGATTCCGCCGATATATCCATAGTCACGCCGAGTGGGCGTGTTTTATCTGACTGCGGTGCCGAAGTCGAGCAAATCGGCTGTTCGAAACGTCTTCGGCGCTTATGGAAAGTGAATAGCCCGCCATGCAAGGGACCGTCCGCTGTCCTCTCAAATCAGTTCCAGCCGGATTCTGGACCGCATTCCTGCTGATCCTCCTCGCCGCATCCGAGATCAGTGCACAACAGATCGCCAGCAACATCGTTCCCGATTCTCCAGCTCGACCCATATACGTCGAACGCGCGGAAATGGCAGTCTTCTCCGCCCCGAGCCAGCCGGCTCGTAAAAGCAGAATCAATCTGAACACCATCTCAATTGCTGTTCTCGCCGGCGGAGAAGCGCTGGACTCGTGGACCACCTACAAAAATCTCACGCATCCCAGATGGATCTGCGGCTACAGCCCGGCGCTCGGCAACGCGGTTACCTATATCTCCGACGACGGCAAGCGCTATGATCCACACACAATTCAATTCGAACTATGCGGCACGGGACCCTCAGGCCAGCTCGCCAACTACGCGTATGATGTGACTCGAACTGGCGCATTCACCGAGGATGGCTGGGTAACAAAGCTCCACCTTACCGGCAACCGAAACGTTGCAGGAGTCCTCGCCTGGAATGTGGCGGATGACGTCGGGCAGTTGCTCGTTGCACGCTACCTTGAAAAACACAGAGGCATGATCCGCAGGATCGCTCCAGGCATCAACTTCACTCGCGGCATCGTGCACATCCAGTGCGGAATTTTGAACTTCCAGTTTGCGCGCACGCACAACAATCCGAGTACGTGGCAGTTCCATCTTCCCAGCGAATCCAGTCTCTACCCAAACCCTCGCTGGTGGGGAAAGCAGTAAATCGGAATCAAATCCGATCCAGCCTGACTAATGCACTGGCGCCGGCGCATGGTCTTCGATCGCGAATTTCTTATTGCACACCGGGCATTCGTGCTCCTTCGAATCGGCAATGCTGATCATCCGTGTGCCGCACGACGGGCACTTGCCCCGGTGCTCGCTCATCCCTACAAGGGGCCCAAAAAGAGGCGCCATAATCCCAAGGAGGATAAATGGCACGCCGAAAAAGATTCCCCATCCAGTCAGGCACAGCATTACACCCGAGATGATCAGGATCGGCGCCGCAATCAGTCCAATGTACATCCCGCTGAATGCTCCCTTCGACGGCACAGGCAGATGAACTCGCGACACGTGCATCTCGTGTTCGATCGATGATCCGCATTGCGGACAGAAACTCCACCCCGAAGCCAACACCATCCCGCACGTCACGCAATGAGCGTTCATAAGCTCCCCTTTCCGGTCGCGCCTCCATATGGGTCGAAATCAAGGCGCGCGCACCCTCGTCTGCAGCCCGAAACAGTACGCTCCTCGAAACCTCGCTGCCGGTGATTTCTGTCACGCCCACGCAAATCCTCCTTCGCCAATGTGTTCCGGGTGCCCCACAGTAACCGGCATGCTACCCTCACATCACCGCATGAGCCAAACCGCCTCCGCCGCGACGCGAACCGTACATCCCGATCTGCCCCGTGTACTCGGCGCCTCCCAAGCCACAGCCATCGTCGTTGGCACCATCATCGGCAGCGGCATCTTTCTTGTTCCAACCGAGATGATGCGCGACACCGGTTCCTCCGCCCTTGTTTACCTCGCATGGATCACCGGAGGTCTGCTCTCGCTTTTCGGCGCTATGACCTACGCCGAACTCGGCGCCATGCTCCCCTATGCCGGCGGCGAATACGTCTACCTTCGCGGAGCGTACGGAGATACCCCCGCCTTTCTCTACATGTGGACCTGGTTCGCGGTCGCCAAGCCAGCCTCAATCGCCGCCGTCACCAGCGGCCTCGCCCGTACTCTCGGAGTCTTCCCCGCCTTTCATTTCCTAACAGAACACATCGCTGGCACGTCGCTGCTCTGGTCGCAGATCTTCGCCATTTGCGTAACCTGGCTCATTACTGGACTGAACTACCTCGGAATCAAGAAGGCCGGCGACTTCCAACTCGTCTTCACGATCCTCAAGGCCATCCTCATCCTGATCGTCGCCGCGCTCTGCTTCGCTTCAGCATCGGGATCGTTCGCGAATTTCACAACTTCCCTTCCCGGCGCTCGCGGCGGCTTCGGCGGATTCATGCTCGCCCTCATCGCCACGCTCTGGGCCTACGATGGCTGGAACGACCTCACCATGGTCGCCGGCGAAGTCCGCCGCCCAGAGCGCTCCCTTCCGCTCGCACTCATCGGTGGGCTCTTCATCGTTGGCATCCTCTTCATGGCCACCAATGCCGCCATTCAATACATCCTGCCTGCCGCGCAGATCGCCGCCTCCGAGCGCCCGGCCGTCGCAGCGCTCTCGGTAGTCGCCGGTCCGCGTGGTGCGGGATTTGTTGCCGCGGCCATGGCCCTTAGCATCTTCGTCACTCTTAATGGAACCATCATGTCCGGTGCGCGAATTCCTTTCGCCGCCGCGCGTGACCGCCTCTTCTACTCGCAATTCGCGCACATCCACCCCCGGTTCCAATCACCATCGACTTCACTCATCATCCAGGCGCTGCTCTCCACCGTGCTGCTGCTCTTTCTTTCGCAGTTCCAGCAGCACTTCGAACTTGCGGTCTTCGCTGAGTGGCTTTTCTACATGCTCACCGCAACCACGGTCTTCCTCTATCGCCGTCGCCGTCCAGACCTCCCGCGCCCCTATCGCGTCTGGGGATATCCTGTGCTCCCCGCCATCTTCGTTCTCTGCGCTACCGCGGTCCTCATCTGGAGCTACGCCGGCAACCTGAAAGGTTCCCTCCTCGGCACTGTGCTCATCCTTCTTGGGCTGCCGGTGCTCTACCTCGTCCGCAAACGCTACGGCCCGTCGCTCCCGCAAGATCAGGGCCACAGCCAATAAGGATGTGCACGAAGATTTGGTCGAAATCGCAATCGGCAAAAAACGCAACGAATGCATGCGCTGGTTCCCTCGCCGAATTCCGCTTCCGGCTTAACCATCGCGGCCGCTACAATCCCAACAATGGCGACGACGCGGACTGAAATGTGGAAGAACCCCACATTCACAATTGAACGAATTGAAGGCCACGCACCCCGCGTTGTGATTTACCAGATCACCGGCACCTTCAATGCCCGCGATATGTACGGATCGATGAAGCAGGTTCAGCTCGGCGACATCTTCGAGTTCAAACCCGCCCCGGGCGCGGAAACTCCGACGCGGCACATCTTCGACCTCACAAGCGTACCGCAGATGGACTCCTCGGGACTGGGCGTCCTCGTCAGCCATCACATCGCCTGCCGGGCAAAAGGCATCAAGGTCGTTGTTGTCGGCCCCAGCTCCAATGTGAAACAGCTCTTCAAATTCACCAGAGTCGATACGGTTCTCCCTGTAGCCGCCACCGTGGAGGAAGCCCTTCAACTGTAGGTGATTCGATTTATCGGCCGCATTCGTCCCGCAAAATCATTTCGCGTGATCACACCAACCGTTGTGTTATTTCGAGCCAGTAACACATGCTCGAATTCTTTGGTAACACGAAGACAATCTGCCACTTGTATACATCTGCCACCGCGATACAATCTGCACATCATCGAGGTCCCGGGCCGGAGAGAATGGCAGGCTGCTGTAGGTTGTACAAAGCGTTCGCTCTCATTTTGCTGTTTGCTGCAGCGGGCGTTCTCAATGCTCAAGAAGGACTAAGCGACGCCTTCGCTCGTCTTAATATCTGCTCGATCCCTGCAAATATCTTCCTTGGCCCATCTGTCGCTGCCGCCGATTTCAATCACGACAAACATGCCGACGGTGCGCTTCTTATCCGCGAGCGCGAGCGCTTCCGGATAGAGGTTCATCTTCGATCTCATCGTGTCAGTGCTATCAGCTTTGCGTCCAACTTGCCCGCGCTTGCAATCCTGGCATTTGACGTAAATGGAGACGGTAGTCCTGATCTTGTGGTTCAGGACCCGTTTTCGCGTAAGAGGCTCTTCGTCTGGATCAACGACGGACACGGCGCCTTCCATTCTGCCTCAGTCGATGATTCCACCGGCCTCAGCAGCCTGGATTCCCATGCCTTTGTTCCGCCCAGGCCCGGTCGAGACTCGGCCGACCTTCTCGGCCCGAGCAAAATGCGGTCGCGAAGCACTTCCGCATTTGCAAATCATCAGGTGGCCACGCCGTACCGGACACGGCTCATGGAAATAGTCCGCTGCTCTGCCACATCCGCCGATCCGGTTCCCAATCTCGTTCGCGGCTCGCCTGCCTTGCGCTCTCTCAAGCTCCCTCTCCAATCGGCATAAAAGCTAACTACTCTGGTCTGATTCCTCCAGTCTGGACTTGCATCGATTCACCGATTACCGCGTGGACAAAATAGCATCTATTCGAATGCAGCGCGCGCAGGGGTGAATCGAGAAAGATCGAGGATTGCTCCTCTTCATGACCTCTGCAGACGCCCGCTATTTGCTACGCTTTGACGATCTCTGCCCATCGATGTCGAAGGAACGTTTTGAACGTTTTCTCGTCATCATCAATCGACACCGAATCCGTCCCATCCTTGCCGTAATTCCGGACAATCAGGATCCGGAGTTGCGAATCGACTACCCTGATCCGGAATTTTGGAGCCGCATGCGCGCTCTCGAAGCCGATGGAGCCACCATTGCGTTGCATGGCTACCGCCATCTATGCCAAAGTCCCGGCCCGTCGATATTGGGGCTGCATTCGCAAACTGAATTCGCCGGTGTCCCTGAGGAAACGCAGCGTGAGTGGATACACGCAGGCTTGGAAATCCTCCGCGCGAATGGCCTCTGTCCGCGTCTCTTCGTCGCTCCACGGCACGGGTTCGATTCCGCAACGCTTCGTTCCCTTGCAGAGGAGGGTCTGGGCTTCCTATCCGATGGATTCGCAACACGTCCGTTCACTCGTAATGAGGTAGTGTGGATTCCACAACAACTCTGGGAGCCGGTCAAAAAGTCGCGTGGACTGTGGACGATCTGCTTGCACACCAACACGGCCCCTCGAGCGATGGAAGAAAAGCTCGATCTCTTTCTGCATGAAAATGCAGCTCAGTTCACCAGCTTCGACCAAGTCATCAATCAACAACCGCCGCAGGAACTCCGCTGGAGTGAACGAATACGAGACGCAGTAACCATACGCCGCAGTCGACCCCGATCGGCCTGAAGCAAGACAATCCCTCAGGCCGATTTGCGTTGTTTTTTGCCAAGGATGTTGGCAGCCGCCCGCTTCTGGTCCTGGCGACGCACTGACTTGCTCTGTTTACCGGCCTTGGGGCGGCAACTTCCCTTTTCCCCCGCCGCTTTCCCGCGTTGTGGCTCAAATCCGGGCCAGCAGTGTTGCGATGAGGCGGGTTTCTTTGCTGTGCTCTTGCTGGTTTGTCGAGCTGGTTCTTTGGAGCGGGCAGCTAATGTCATAGAGCGGTCTGATGCAATAGAGCGCCATGAGAGATCACCGTTTGCTGCATCGCCCTCGGCCGGTTTGCTCGGCCGCAAAAAGCGCGTGCCCGAATTTCACCCAGTTACATCGGAACGCACGGCGCACTCTCAAATTCTCGTCAGCGTTCGTAAGAAAAGATTCCGCAAACATCCGTCGAATTCGCCAATGCCTCGCTCGTAAACACCGGCATCTGACCTCCAGAGAAGAGCGCAACGTGCAGCGTGCGACCCTCCGCGTAAGTTGCGATCCACTGCGTCTCTTCGGATCCGCACAGCGTGTTGTGGTGCAGAAAGCGCTTGTCGCCGGGCACGCTTAGACGATACAGGCTGCCTCCCCCCGCGGCGTTGACGTCGATATCAAATGTGGCACCCGCCTCAGCCGTCGTAAGCTTGCGAATCTGCGCGAGAGAGTAGCTCAGAAAATTGATCGTCAGTTTCGCGTCAGAAATCGCGATATCCCCGGTGATCTTATTGGCATTGGAACTCGCAGCACGCCAGTAGCCCCTGTCGTACGCCGTCTTGTCCTGCGCTGTTGCCGAACCAAAAAAGACCAGGCACATAGCTGCTGTTGCAAGCATGAATCCCTTCTTCATCTTTCGAGAATGACATCCCGGGAACCGGTGGAGCAAATACGAGCCCTGAACGCCAACCGGCCGTTGAAAGCAATAACCTGCCTGATCCACATCTCGGACCCGCATACATCTCTTCGCACCTGGAAACTCATTTCGGTTTAAACTGGCAGATAAATGCGCGTCTTCGGCATCGACTGTGGAACCGAGATAACCGGGTTCGGAGTGGTGGAGTCGGTCGACTCCGCTGCTCTACCAGAGGTCGTCTGCCTGGCGTCGGGCGCAATTCGGCTAGCAAAAGCAAAACCCCTGCCCCTTCGCCTTGTCGATCTGCACCGCACCCTGTCGGCTGAATTGCAGCGCTGGCGCCCGGAAGTCGTTGCAATTGAAGAAGTTTTCTATTCTGTCAACGCCAAGTCGGCTCTCAAACTTGGCCAGGTACGCGGCGTAGCCCTATTCACGGCCGCGGAGCTTGAACTTCCCGTGGCAGAGTACGCGCCACTCAGTATAAAGTCGAGTGTCGTGGGGTACGGTCTAGCCAAAAAGGAGCAGGTGCAGTTTATGGTGGCGAGGCTCCTCAATTTATCTGAGCTTCCCGAGCCGGCAGATGCCGCCGACGCTCTAGCGATCGCAATATGTCATCTTCACACGGCTCAGACACTTGCATTGCAGGAGGTGCGGGCATGAAACGCATGTGGCTGTTCGTTGTAGCCCTTCTGTTTACCCTTCCGGCGCTAGCTGAGGAGCCCGTCGTCCACGTCGACTTCTCCAATCCTGCCCTCTACCCGTCGCAATGGAGCCTGGTGCTGCATCCCGACGGCAATGGACACTTCCATGCCGAGGGTGGCACCCGGCCTACCGACATTCCAGAAACCATGCTTCCGGCCAAGGTCGATCGCGACGTGCGCCTCAGCCCAGACTTCACAAACCGCATCTTCCAGACCGTGCACCAGGACAAAGTCCTGACCAACAAATGCGAAAGCCACCTCAAAGTAGCATTTCAGGGTATCAAGAAGATTCGGTACAGCGGTCCGGACGCCGAGGGTGGGTGCGAGTTCAATTACTCCACCAACAAGCAGATACAGGACCTCGGCGAGTCCCTCGTCGCTGTCGGTTCAACCCTCATCGAGGGAGCCCGTCTCGAGCTGCTCTATCAGCACGACCCGCTCGGGCTCGACAAGGCCATACGATACGTGGTCGAAGCCACTGGAGACGGTCGCATGCAGCAGATTTGCGCTATCCGCACCATCCTGGAACGCCTCGAAGATGATCCTCGTGTTCTGGATCGAGTCAGAAAGCAGGCTCGCATTCTGCTTGCTGGTGCTGGAAGCTGAACCCGTCTCGAACCAGAAATTTGCGCGCGACTTTTCCCCTGCTGCCACGGTCTGATGAAGTAGTGGGCTCCCCGGATGAGCATCATGCATCGGGGATGTAGGGGAAAGGTTGGGGGCTCCATGAATAGCTTAAGAAAGGTTCGGTTCGGACAAGTAGCCGCCGTGCTGGGAACGGCTTTGATCCTGCTTCCGGCAATCGCAGTGCGCGCACAGGACACCGACAACGATCCGCCGCAGCAGCCCAATCCAAACATGCGTGCAGCCCGGCTGAGCTACGTTGAGGGCGCGGTTCAACTTACAGAGGGAAACGAGATCCTCGCCGATCCTGCACTCGCCAACACGCCTCTATTCGAAGGCACCGTCATCACCACGCGCGAAGAAGGTCGCGCCGAGATTCAGTTTGACGATGGAAGTGTCGTCCGGCTCTCACCCAACAGCTCTCTTCAGATCGCTATGCTCCGGCAGGACGGTGGCAACGGAAAAGCTGAAGTCCTGTTGACCAGCGGCCTCGCCTACTTCGAAATGTCCGGCAACTCCGCGAAGCAGATCATCGCGCGTTTCGGAGACAGCACGGTGAAGGCGAACGGATTTACTGTGATTCGCGTGAACCTCGACAACCCTCCCGGAGAGGTTGCCGTTTTTACCGGTAACGCGCATCTTGAACGCGGCAGCAATCTTTCACTCGATCTCCACGGAGGCGAGAGCGTCGCGTTGAACGGCACTGACCCTAACCAGTACAACCTTTCGAATGTCATCGAGCCCGACTCGTGGGACGCCTGGAATGCCGACCGCGACCAGGAACTGACTTCGCAGGAAGCTGCCAAGACCCCCGCGACAGGAAGCCAGCCCGATAGCAGCAACCCCGCCTGGGGCGATCTGGATTCCAATGGCAACTGGTATAACGTGCCCGGTCAGGGGTATGTGTGGTCACCGTACGAGGCCGCCGATGCAAGCTGGGATCCCTACGGATGCGGCAACTGGATGTACACTCCGCGATTCGGATATATCTGGGTCTCGTGCGAGTCATGGGGCTATATGCCTTACATGGCCGGCTATTGGAATTACTACGACAACTTTGGATGGGGCTGGACGCCCGGCTACGGATATCCGTGGTGGTGCACCGGCCGATGGGGTACGAACGTCGGAACCCGGCCGCCTCGCTATAACCCACCTCGCCGCCCAAAGCACGGTCCTGTGCGTCCTGTTGAGCCAATCCGGCGCGGCGGCTTCTATCAGCCCAACCCGGTGATCGCAGTCAATCGCATTCCAAGCGTGCCGGTAGCGACGCCGGCACATCCCGTTGGCAGGGCAGCCACAATCGCAGGCTCCGTCGTGGAACCCATCAAGCCGCTTTCGCCCCGCGCTGTTTACAACCACGCCGGCGAAACTGGCTCAGGGCGAGCGACTCTGGGTGTCGTGGGCTCCGGGGTTGGCAGCCGATCGGGCTATAACCCCTGGGCAAATTCGCCTGGCTCTCCTGGCTACCAGCGGTCGGGCTCCTGGACCATGCCCGGCGCCGGTGGCGGTTACCATCAGCCGGCGAGAACGAATCCTGGCGGCACATTCAGCGCTCCCCGGGCCAGTCCATACTCCGGAGGCACATATCGCGCCCCAGCCACCAGCCCGTATGCCGGCGCCGGTGGAACTTTCCGGCCACCAAGCGCCAGCCCCTCATCAGGCGGATCGCGTCCATCTGCTCCAGCCCCGGCGCCTCGCGCTGGCGGTGGAGGTGGAGGTGGTGCCGCACCGCGTGCCGGTGGCGGCGCTGTGGTCGCACCGCGTGCGGGTGGCGGAGGCGGCGGAGGCGGCAGCCACGTGAGCGCTGCCCCTCACAAATAAGCTCACAGCTCTGATTCCTTCGAAGGAGCCATTTCGCCAGGCGGAATGGCTCCTTCCTCTTGCAGCGTCCGCCACAGTCCCGCTAGCGTCTCGATCGGCAGAGCTTCAGCCCGCGCCTTCGCGTCGATTCCAGAGTTCGCCAATGCCGCCGCAATCGTATGGCTCTCCATTCCGGCGGCTCGCAAGTTATTCGCCAGCGTCTTGCGCTTCAACGCAAACACGCGTCGCAGAAATAACAGAAACGATCCTCGATCAACCCCAAGCTCCTCAAACCGCGGAGCAAATCTCCACCGAAAAACTGTCGAATGCACCTGCGGCGGCGGAGAAAAGGCTCCCGGCGGCAAAGTGAATAGCGGCTCAACCGCGCCGTGCAGTTGCACCGCTACTGACAAAAGACCAAAGTCCCGCGATCCCGGCATCGCAGTTACGCGATCCGCCACCTCGCGCTGCACCATCAATACCGCACGATCGAGCACCGCTGCATTCTCAGCAAGCTTCATCAGGATCGGCGACGTGATGTAGTAAGGCAGATTGCCCACCACAATCAGCGGTTGTGCCGCAGACAGCGACGCTGCTTTGAAGTCGAAGGCAAGTACATCACCCGTTTCGACAACGACCTTCGCACCCGCTGAGTCAGCCTCTGCTAATTCGTTCGCCAGCTCTGCGGCGAGCGTCTCATCGACCTCCAGTGCGATAACCTTCTCGGCCCTCGCCAGAAGTTGGTGTGTAATCGCGCCGCGCCCCGGTCCAATCTCGACGAGCGTGCGGCCAGAGCAATCCCCCAGCGCCGCGACAATCCTGCGTATCGCCTGCTCATCGCGAAGAAAATTCTGACCGAGCTTCGATTTCGGTGGCACTAGTCGATGTTAGACGATGAGCCACGACACAGCCGCTCGGAGAAGAGTCTTATCCGTCGCGCTTGATCACTGCGAGCTGAAAGCTCCGCCGGTGCGTGAAGCCGAGCTTTGTGTACAGACTTATCGCAGGATTATGCGCATAGGCGTGAAGAAACGGCGTCGCCCCCTCCGCATGGATGTCGCGCATAACTTCACTCATCAGAATGCCGGCATATCCTCTGCCGCGCGCATCCGGATGCGTGCAAACCGCGCTCACCTCCACGAAACCCGGCACGCGCATGCGTTGCCCAGCCATCGCCAGCAGGCGCTCGCCTTCCAGGATGCCGTAGAAATTTCCCAACTCAATCGTCCGCTCTCGAAACGGCCCCGGTTCTGTGAGTGTCGCCAGCTCGACCATCGCTGAAACATCACTCGCTCCGAGTCTCCGCAGAAAGATTCCGGCCGCCAGCGATCCCGACTTCACAAGCTTCGGCTTCCGGCAGATCATTTGCGTCAGCACGCTCCCACGAAAAAGACTCCAGCCACTCGGAATCACCGGCGGATCCGCGAAAAACAACACCAGGATTCCGCCCGGCCCAGCAAGCTCCCGCAACGCCGCATAGCTCTCGAGTGATTGATCCGGCGTTCCCGCCAGCGGACCAATCGCAGGTGGGTACCGCCG
>Ga0105240_10007233_pt1 | contig 16158 bp, 12 predicted proteins | sample KBSC54metaG_FD_80426 | JGI IMG/M metagenome (GOLD analysis project Ga0105240, IMG submission 80426) | Corn rhizosphere microbial communities from Kellogg Biological Station, Michigan, USA - KBS C5-4 metaG | ecosystem: Host-associated > Plants > Roots > Rhizosphere > Soil | place: Michigan, USA... | reverse complement strand
TCCCTCGCTATCCTGTGCAAATCACGGTAGCCTAGCAAGGGATTAGATGCATGAACGATCCGAAACAGACCGAACTGCTGGGCATGGACTTGCCGGAGCTCACAGCCCTCGCAGAACAGGCACAACAGCCCCCCTATCGCGGCCGCCAGCTGTTCGAGGCTATCTATCGCCAGCGAATTGATCGCTTTGAACACATTTCGACCTTGCCCGAGGCATTCAGAAGCGTTTTGTCGAATCGAGGACTGAGGGTGGGAGTTCCTCGAATCGAAAAGAAGTTCATCTCACGCGATGGCACGGTCCGTTATCTGGTCAAGTTTTCTGACGAACAGACAGTTGAAACCGTGTGGATGCCAGAAGGTGATGAGGGCGAAACCGGAGATGGCAGCGAGCCCGGCGAACAGTCAGAGAACACAACTAACCGTCCCTGGAGCCGCGCAACCATTTGCCTATCAAGTCAGGTGGGTTGCGCTGTCGACTGCCAATTCTGTCTGACGGCTCTGCTGGGTGTTAAGCGAAACCTCAGTGCTGGAGAAATCGTTGGCCAGGTTCTGGCTGTGCTTGCTGATCAGCATGTTTCTCCTCCCCAGGACCGCGTGAACCTTGTGTTTATGGGCATGGGTGAGCCTTTCCTGAATTATACGAACTTCATGAAAGCAGCGCGTCTTTTGGCCGAAGGTGTGGCCATTCCTGAGTCGCGAATGACTGTTTCAACAGCGGGTATCGTTCCGAAGATCTACGATTTTGGGAAGGAGCCAGTACGGCCGAAACTGGCTATCTCCTTGAACGCTTCCAACGACGAGTTGCGTACGCGGTTGATGCCTATTAATCGGAAGTGGAATCTCGAGCAACTCATGCAGGCGGCACGAGGATTTCCTCTCCGCCCCCGCGAGCGCCTGACGTTCGAATATGTGCTGCTGGACGGGGTCAATGATAGCGAACAGAATGCCCGTGAAGTACTGGCATTGACTAGTGGCATGCGTGCAAAAATCAACCTGATCGCGTTGAATCCTGGTCCTGGGATCGCTTTTCGAAGCCCTGTCGAGGCTAACGTATTGAAATTCCAGAGCATCCTGGTGAATGGCGGATTTCCAACCTTCATCAGACGTCCACGCGGTCGCGACATCTACGCTGCCTGCGGACAATTGAAGAGAACCACAGAAGTGACCCTTCCTACTACTTAACCGCCAAATATCGCATTGACATTGGGAGAAACGCCGGTACAGAATCAGGCACGCGCCTTGTCTTCGCCGCTCAGTGGTGACCACTTGGAGGTTTTCCTGATGTGTAAGGCTCTACGCTACCTGTCTCTCGCGGTCCTTGTTGCGCTTTTTGCTAGCTCTGCAACTGCCAACTCCGTTTCCTTAGGACATGTCAACGCGTTGCAGAATAATGGCTTTACGCAAGTAGACCTCTTCACCAATCGAGGCGTAACCCTGTCGCCAACGACTTTGAGTCACCCGTTCCAGACGCAGCTCAGTTTCATGGTGCCGTTCGCGGGAACCATTCTGCCCGGAGGAGAAACTCTGTCCATCTCGGCGGTGATCATGGGGTCGACCTTCACGCAGAACTTTGCGATTGCCGCAGGAACATACTCCAGTTTCAGCCAGTTCGTTACTTTTACCTTCCCGAAAGGCATATTCCACTCCACCCCAGTGACTCTGGGTGTTCAGCTATTCACCGACGGCGGCCGGCTACTGCGGTCCTCTGATTACTCGTTCAACTTCGTGGAGCCGGTGCCCGAGCCTGGTACTTTACTGCTGGTTGGCAGCGGAGTCGTGGCAACGGTAATCCGTAAACGCAAGCGCGCCTAGTTCCGGGCCGTTCGTAGCATCATCAGCTTGGTTTATTGACCTTTATCGAGTTCCGTCGCGGCGGCCTCAATTAACGCTGCTTCGTCCTGGAGCGCAGTACCAACTCGCGCGATTTCTTCGTCCGCTTCCTTCCACTTCTTCTGTTCAATTGCTTCGCGTACGCCCGGCACCGTTTTCACTGCGTAACCGGTGTAGAAACCGGGAGCATAGATCAAGTGCTTGAACCAGGCTCGTCTGGGTAGGCCTTGGTCATTCGTCAGCTTGCGCTCGCTGAGCATCAGTTTGGCATTAACGCTCTGCAATGCCCCTTGGGCGCGCGTTAAACCTCCGCTTTGCGAAGCCTTTTGCAGCGCCGCCTGATAATGCGATGCACTGCGGGTCAGCGCCTCGGACGCGTTGAGCAGTGGCGCGAAGTTCAGATGCGGCGGAACTTGCTCGATTGCAGGCGCAACGTATGGCTGCTTCGGATCCGCACTGGCGGTGAGCACCCCATCCTGTACCTGCCTGTTCTGCTCAGCGATATCGTCTTGTTGTTTCTTCAGTAGTTTTTGCAGCTCATCCGCATACTGGTGAACCGTGTCGGCAAGATCCGTGAAATCAAACGGCAGCAAGTCAGCATCCGCCAAGCGCAACACGGCAGTGCCCACGGTCTGCGACAGGGTTCGCCCGTAGCTCAGATCTGTATCGGAGAAATGGGTGTACCAGTAAAAATCGTCGTAGATGGAATGATAGATTCCGCCCTCGTCTTCTCCGCCGTAGGCGATGTTCATGGACGCAATGCCCAAATGGTCGACGAAAACTGTGTAATCGGAACCGGATCCGAGTGCAGGGATCCGCAAATCTGATCGTTCGCGAAACTCCTTACGTTCTTCAGGCGTGCGACTGAAAGCAAGGCCGTATGCCTGCCGACGTTTCCAGACGCTGATCTTCTTCTCTGGATCTTGAATATCTGCCGCAACCCCATTGATAAACTTCTCCAGCGTATGCGATCCCTGTGCCTCGAAGAAACCCCGCCCATTGGCGTCAGTATTGATGTACACAGCATCATGTTGCTTTAGTTCCTCCGCATGGGTTTCAGCCCATTCGGTCGATCCCAGCAGACCGGGTTCTTCGCCATCCCATAAGCAGTAGATGATGGTACGCTTCGGTTTCCAGCCCTGTTTCAGGAGTTCACCGAGGGCTCTTGCTTCGTCAAGCAATGCCACTGCGCCTGAAACTGGATCTTCGGCACCATTTACCCATGCATCGTGATGATTGCCACGGACGATCCATTCATCAGGGTAAGTTGAGCCCGGAATTTTTACGATAATGTCGTTCAGTTGCTTGATGTCCCAGTTTGCTTTGACGCGAAGGTGAACCTTCGCCGGCCCCGGACCGACGTGATAGGTGATCGGCAAGGCGCCACGCCACTCTTGCGGAGCTAGCGGACCTTTTAAAGCTGCCAACAGCGGTTGGGCATCGCCATAGGAAATCGGCAATACCGGAATTTTCGTGAGAGTCTTAGCGTCCTTCACTTCCAGGCGCTTCGCATCGTGTACAGCGCCCACGCCGGGTGTCAGGGGATCGCCTGGGTAGATTGGCATATCCATGACACTGCCGCGTTGCACACCGCTCTTGTTGCGCAAGCCGCCTTGCGGGAATACATCGCCCACGAAGTAGCCATCATCCCTCGGATCCGAATAGATCAGGCAACCCACAGCGCCGTGTTCAGCCGCGACCTTGGGTTTTATGCCGCGCCAAGATTCCCCGTAACGCGCGATGACAATGGCGCCTTTGACTGAAATCCCGAGGCGGTCCAGGCGTTCATAATCGGCAGGCACCCCATAATTCACATACACGAGAGGCGCCGTGACGTCCCCATCAATGGAGTAGGCGTTGTAGGTGGGCAATTGTTCAGCTTGCTGGTTCGAGGTTGGATCTACAGGGAGAGGAGGTTCTGCCAGAGAGGCAGTGAATTTCGTAGGCTCGATGAGCTCAACCAGGCGATCTTGAGGAGTGGGAAAGAGCACTTCAAAATTTTCAATGTGCGCGTCCAAACCCCAGCTCTTCAGAAGTCCCAGCATCCATTCCGCATTGTCCTTGTCATAGGGCGAACCGACATGGTGTGGACGAGCCGAGAGGCGCTTCATGTAATTGCGTTGGTTATCGGCGCTGGGAAACGAGCGGAATTTCGTTTCCCAATCACGTTCTGTTCGAGATGCATCTGCGCTGTATCCCGTCAGGGTTTGCTCTTCAAGAGGGGTCGCTGAAAGAGTGAAACAGACCAGCAGCAGACACACTACGACCGTCCACAGACGCATGAAAGCCTCCAGAGAGTTGAAGAGCTAATGACGAAGCGCGAATTATAGAGGCCCAATCGTTTTTTTAGCCAGATGAATCATTGAGTGCACGCACTACAACGGCGGCCTCTTGGCAAAGCGAGCAACTCCCGGTACGCTTGCCAGCCTATGAGCAAACCTTTCTCGGGCAGAGAGCGCGGTATTTTCTCAACCTGGCTCTTTCTGCTTCTCGTTCTCACAGCGATTCCCAGTGTTGCGGCCACCTACACACTTGAGCAGGTCTTAAGCTCCCCGTTTCCTTCACAGCTCGTAACGGCGGCGCACGCTGCGCGTGTGGCTTGGGTGTTTGACTCAAAAGGCGCAAGGAATGTCTGGATTGCTGACGCGCCCAATTTTGCCGGACGTCAGCTCACGCATTACAGCGGCGACGATGGGGAACCGATTGCCAGCCTTCGGCTCACACCCGATGGCCGCACCGCCATCTACGCTCGGGGAACTGAAACCAACGAGCAGGGCCGAGTCGCCGATCCTACAAGCGGAGTCTCTGCCCGCAAGCAGTTGATATGGGCGATGGACGTGGACGGCTCCGGTCCAAGAATGTTAGGCGAACTGGGATGTGGCGAAGAAGGCTGCGAGGATGTCCAGGTTTCACCTGATGGCCAGTTTGTGGTCTGGAGCACAAAAAAGCAACTGTGGATCGCACCCGTATCGGGTGCCATGCCAGCCCACCAGATCACTGACTTGCGCGGCAACAACGTTAGTCCTAAATGGTCTCCCAACGGCCGTTCCATCGTATTTGTCAGCGATCGCAGCGATCACAGTTTTGTTACCGTCTATGACATCGGCGCAGATTCGGTTCGTTATATCTCGCCTACGGTTGATCGGGACATTTCGCCGCGATGGTCTCCGGATGGCCGGCAGATCGCCTTCTTGCGCCTCCCCGGCATTCAACCCAAGACGCCACTCATTCCTAAAAAACTGGTTCAGTGGTCAATCCTGGTGGCGGATGCGAGCAAGGGTACCGGTCGCGAGATCTGGCACAGCGGCGATCAGCCGAACGATTCCTTTCCTGAGTTGACCGCGGATGTCTCGTTCATCTTCCCCAGAAATGACACAATTACCTTCGCATCCGAGCAGGACGGTTGGAATCACCTCTACTCCATTTCAGCGGATGGCGGAACGCCGACACTGCTCACTCCGGGTTCTTTCGACGTTGAAGATGTCAGCCTTGGCGCAGATCAGCAGTCACTTCTTTATTCCTCCAATCAGAACGATGTTGATCGGCGCCACATCTGGCGCGTAGCTTTGCCCAATGGAAAACCCCAGGCGCTGACGCAAGGCGAGACCATTGAATGGACTCCTGTCGAAATGGCAGAAGGACGTCACGTATTCTGTCTCGGTTCTACTGCGACAACACCGGGGATGGCTTATCGGTTGACTCCTAACGGGCGCGAGCCGATCGCAAGCGCAGCCGTTCCTTCCGATTTTCCTTCTTCGCAGTTGGTAGTTCCCAAGCAGGTGATTTTCAAGAGCGACGATGGCCTGGAAGTTCATGGCCAGCTCTTTGTTCCCGCGGGCCGGACAACACGCGGACCGGCTTTGGTGTTCATGCATGGTGGGCCGGTGCGACAGATGATGTTGGGCTTCCACTACATGGATTACTACTACGACGCGTATGCCATGAACCAGTATTTGGCCAGCCAGGGTTACGTGGTTCTCTCCGTCAACTACCGCCTCGGAATCATGTATGGACGCGCTTTCCGGGAAGCGCCCAATACAAGCTGGCGAGGAGGAGCCGAGTATAAGGATGTGGTTGCGGCCGCGCACTACTTGCAAGGTCTACCGATTGTCGATCCGAAGAAGATCGGCTTGTGGGGTGGATCCTACGGAGGGTACCTGACGGCGATGGGGCTTGCCCACAACTCAGATATCTTCGCGGCTGGGGTCGATCTTCATGGCGTTCACGATTGGTCGGTCTTCTTGCCACGTTGGGAAGATCGACCAGGTGCTCCTGATCTGCAGGAAGCACAAAAACTGGCGTTCTCTTCTTCCCCGGACGCAGTCGTTGCGCAGTGGAAATCGCCGGTCTTGTTAATTCAGGGTGACGATGACCGCAACGTGCCATTTGGCCAGACCGTAGAACTCGCGCAGCGCCTGCGTGAAATCCACGTTCCCATGGAGCAGATGGTATTACCCGATGAAGTGCACGGATTTCTTCTGTGGAAGACTTGGGTACGTGTCTATACTGCGACTGTGCAATTCTTCGATCGCACCCTGAAACAGTCGCAAGCTGCCAAGTGAAGTCGGTCTAGTTTGCGGTTAGCGATTTCGCCACCGCGGCGGCCTTGGCGCGGCCGTCTGCCGTAGAGGCTCTATCCCCTGCCGCCGAAATCGCCGGAAGTTCGATACGGAATGACGCGCCCCCTTCAGGCCGATTCCGGCATACGATTCGGCCGTGATGCTCCTGAACGATGCCATAGCAGGCGCTCAGGCCAAGTCCGGTGCCTTGTCCCACCGGGCGGGTTGTATAGAAGGGATCAAACACGCGTTCTGGTTCGACTGCTCCCGGCCCGTTATCGCAAAATTCGAGGATGACGTCAGTGCCTTCCAGACGTGTAAAGACGCTGAGTTCGGCGCTGGGTTTCTCTTCCAAGGCGTGAACTGAGTTGCTGATGATGTGCAGGCACACCTGCAGCAACTGGTTACTGTCTCCCAGGATTGGCGGGAGATTGGATGCGAGCTCGGTGTGCAGTTCAATGCGCCGGGTTCGTAGCTGCGGCTGCGAAAGTTTCGTCACCGTCTGCACCAGAGCAGTTAAGTCCAAGGGAGCCTTTTTCCCGGGTACTTGCTTGGCGAAGCTCAAGAGGCTCGCAACCAGCACACGAGTTCGTCGGACCTGTTGACCGATTTTGTCGGTGAGCTGACGTTGCTCGGGATCCAGATTGCTGGCCGCAAGCAAGTCGGTATACCCGAGCATGGCAGCCAACGGATTGTTGAGCTCATGCGCGGCTCCTCCGACCAGTTGTCCCAAAGAAGCAAGTTTCTCCGACTGCACGAGTTGCGCCTGAAGCCGTTTCAGGTTCTCGAACGATTCTTGAGATGAACGTAAGAGCGACAACAATTCTGCGTCGAGCAGGTGTTGTTTCAGAAAGACCATGATGCCCATCAACATCATGGTCGCAAGCGTAAGCAGCATGCGAAATTCTTTGACTGCAGCAGGCGCCGAATGGTCAAACAACATCCACACCGCGAACAAGGGCAGGGAAAAGGTGGTGACCATTCCCAAACGGGCTACCCACACACCATGCGTGCTCCTCTGCTCCGTCTGTTCCTGTTTATGTGGGGAGCGGCCCAGCAGGGCTATCGCCGTAAACCACCCCATGGAAATCGACAACGGCACGTCATACAAACTTCCCGTGTAATAAAGCTTTCGCGCGATTGCCCAATTTGCTGAATACGAGGTCAGAGCGTAAAGCAGACTCGCGCAAAATAAATGTGCATAGATGGTTCGCCAGCCCGAGGAACTTCGTACCCACAAAATGCACAAGCCACCCAGAAAGACGACCTTCTCGGTTAGATAGATGGCGTTCAGGTTGTGCTCATAATTTGCCAGATCCGGAAGGGCGTACTGCCACGGAATGACCGTAAATAGATAGAGGTAGATCCACCACGCAAACAAGAGAGCAAAGTCGAGTGAACCCAGTCTGACATCACGGTTATCGTGCTGCTGGTGAGGCTGCATCGCCAGTGCTGCGATCATGGGAACTAAGTGCAGGAACAAGACGATGTCGCCAACGAAGAGCTCGGGAACTTCCTGGTGACGATAAAGCTCGAAATAATTCCAGGACAGCTGGTAGAGAAACCACGAGCCGATACCCGCCACCATCAGCCACCAGAAGACTCGCACCCGGCCTTTGGACGCTAAAGCATTAGGAACCATGGCCAGGATGGCCGAGAACAGAAGTAGTGCCAGGCTTATGTCACTGATGAGAGTGAGAGCATAACCCCGGGGCAACAGGGCGGCAGCCACTATTTGACTGCCTACCAGGACAGCAGTGACCAGCAGCCAGATCCTCGAGGCTTTAGACAAAACACTTCTCCCTGCGCGATTCTAGCCCTCAATGGCATCAGCCAAGAGTTACTTCCGTAACACGCCTTCGATGGAAGATGAACATCCCCGAGGAATGCCATGTCTCACGTTTATAAGCCGCCAGAACCTAACTTCCCCTTGCCTCATTGCCTTCCGCCCAACTAATATCCAGAAAACAAAACCATTAGGGTCGGAGACGATTGCCCCTTCTCGCCGACAGGCACCGCTTTCTGTTTCGTCTTAGGGCTCCCACCAGCCCTGACGAGACACGCCGCATTGAACGGTGGCTGGCCACGGCCCGAGTCTTTTTGGCGACATCGGCGCTCGTGGCAACTTGGCTGGATCCCACGGAGTTGGCTACCGGCTCCCCCGTGCCATGGTGGTTGTTGCGACTCTATATCGCGCACAGCGTAGTGGTGATGCTGCTCGTACGCTGGCGAAGGCAATCTACCTGGTCGTTTCGCGTCCTGGTCCACGCTGCCGACATAGTTTGGCCCGCCTTGATTTCCATCTACGCTCCTGGGCAGCGCAGCCCGTTCTTCCTCTTCTTCGTCTTTGTCCTGCTGGCGGCCGCTTATCGGTGGGGACTTTGGGAAACTATTGGGACGGCGCTCGCGGGAGTGGCCGTGCTATGGGTCGAAGGCCTGGTCCTGCATAGCGGTTTGATTGTTAGCGCTGTCATTCTCAAGGGTGCGGTGATCTGGGAGTTTGCTCCGAACCGGCTCTTCATGCGATCTATCTCACTGCTGGTGACGGGTCTTTTCCTGGGATATTTAGCCGAGCAGCAGAAGCAGCTGCGCGCGGAAAAAGCCGTAATCGCACGCATTTTGGGTCGCGCCAGAGTTGACTTGGGATTATCCGGAACCCTTCAAGGCATTCTGAATGAACTCATTACCACTTTCGGAGCAAAAAGACTGTTGCTCGCCAGCCAGGATGCTCATAGCTTCCGTGTATTCGTAGGCGAAGTGGCTGGATCCAAGGAGGGAAATGAGGTTCTTCGCTGGTTGGACCCCAGCGGGTCGGATCGCGAACTATACATGGCAGAAGCGCCCGGAGACGCGTTCTACGCGACGAAAAAAGGCAGAAACTCCGGGCGCATCGCAATAACCGCACTCGACCGAGACGGAATCCGGCAGCGCGACGTCTCGGACCAATTTGTGCGGACGCTGGCTGCCACCCAGAATTTCCATTCGCTGATGTCGGCTTCATTCTCCTTTGGAAGGGAATGGTGGGGACGAATTCTTCTATTTGATCCCATCCTGGCGGGAGAAATGTCGGAGGAGCTACGTTTCTTGCAGGAGATCATTCGCCAGGTTGGCCCCGCCGTTTACAACGTCTATTTGCTGCGACGCCTTCGCATGCGCGCCGGAGCGGTTGAACGCGCTCGCGTCGCCCGTGAGCTGCATGACGGTGCCGTGCAATCGCTCATCGCCATGGAAATGCAAGTAGATGTCGTGAGAAGGCAATCCGGCGGAGAGTCGGAGCGAGTAGCGGGTGAGCTGGCTAGGATTCAAGGATTGTTGCGAGAAGAAGTCCTCAAATTGCGCGAGCTGATGCAGGAAATGAAGTCCATTGACGTGGATGCTCGCAAGCTCCCGGCGGTGGTTAACGACACGGTCGAGCGCTTTGCCCGAGAAACTGGAATATCCGCCCGCTTTGTGTTCGAACTGGAGCCGAGTGACATGTCCCCGCGCGTATGCCGGGAACTCGTACGAATCGTGCAAGAAGCTCTGGTGAATGTGCGCAAACACAGCCGGGCACGGCAGGTGCTCGTGCGGCTTTTTTCGAAAGGCGGTCAGTGGAAGCTCACTGTTGAAGACGATGGGCGCGGCTTCGATTTCTCCGGGCGTCTGAGTCAGATCGAATTGGACGAAGCGCACAGAGGCCCACTCGTGATAAAAGAACGTGTCCGGTTAATCGATGGAGAACTGACCATAGAATCGACTCCCGGGCAGGGCTCTCGGCTCGAGATCACGGTACCGCAACAGCGAGAAGCTGCTTATGGATAGGAAATCACAACCAATACGCCTGGTCATTGCCGATGACCACCCCATTTTTCGGGATGGCCTCCGTCGTTTGTTGGAAGCAGAATCGGATCTCAAAGTCATCGGAGAAGCCCGCGATGGCGCGGAAGCCGTCAAGTTGGCCCGCCAGCTTAAGCCTGACATCATGCTTTTGGATCTGGCGATGCCCAAGCACCCCGGACTGGAAGCCTTACGTGACCTGAGCAATGGCGAGGCGAATTCGGTACGAGTAATCCTGTTGACCGCTGCAGCTGAGAAAAAGGAAATCGTCGAAGCCCTGCAACTTGGTGCACGTGGTGTGGTGCTCAAAGATTCGGCCACCCAGTTGTTGCTGAAGGCGATCCATACAGTGATGGCCGGGGAATACTGGGTCGGACGCGAAAGCGTGTCAAATCTCGTTCAGTATTTGCGTAACTTGGTCCAATCCTCTGGCGATGAGGCTAAGCAGAAGAAATTCGGTCTCACTCCCCGCGAGTTGGAAATCGTTTCCGCCGTGGTGGCTGGCTTCGCGAACAAGGAGATTGCCGAGTACTTTAAGATCAGTGAAGATACTGTAAAGCACCACCTTAGCAACATCTTCGACAAGCTGGGCGTCTCGACTCGTTTGGAACTGGCCCTATTCGCCGTAAATCAATCCCTTCCGTTAATCAGCATCTCATAGATATCATTAGGTTTATCGCGGCTTGCCCGGAAGTTAGAAGGTATGGCACTTTCGTGCCATAACGGGCACGTACGGGCCATTGGTTCGTCCCGCGCGAAAAACTACTATGTGACATACGCCACGCAGGCCGGGTGAGTATTCGCGTCCATTCATGACGCGCGGTCAATTTTTATTTGCCTGCGGAGCGATAGGAGACACAACCGTGGCATATTTGTTAAGCCAACTTTGGCACGATGAACAGGGGCAGGACATCGCCGAATACGCAGTCATGCTGGCTGTCATCTTGGTGATTGTGGTCGGCACGGTCCGTCTGATCGGCTCCAATGCTAACACTGTCTTTTCGCAGGTCGGCAGCGCGATCCAGTAGCAGTTGAGCTGCAGCAGCCTTCCCTACGATCTTTTCGGGGCTGGACTAGCCTAAAGTCCCGCCACGGCGCGCTGCGCCATTCTCACCGCAGAAGCTCACTACTTACCGACTTGGTGCGGTTAACGCGACCTTTTCGGGCGCTGCCGCATTGCCCTGCAATCTGGTCAGGAATGGGAAAAACGGAGTGACCTCAAACGGCATTTTTTCACGTGCCGAGCTAAGTGGTACAGGCTTGGTCTTCAGCAGTTCCACCCGATTCGTCCAGGGATCTAGCTTCACCCGTCCTCCCAGAGGTAGGGCAGCTATCTGATCAGTGCGCCTTGTTTCCAGCTGCGGCGCTCCCGCCGTGAGTTCCGCCATGCGAACATCTTTCTTGCTTGCCAGCCCGTCCCCTAAATGTGGGCGAATCAGGTGTTTCAGCTGAGGGGCGCGGTCTTGCAACGCTCGCAGGAACAGCCCAGCGTTCCCCAATTTGTCCTTGTAGGGCGAATTCTTCAAAATCTCGACCGCTTTTTTGTCGGCGGCATCCTCTTCCGACTGCGTATGTTGGAACCCCAGCCGATCAAAAGTCTCATCGTCCGGGAATAGCATCCGATCGTTGAAGGCCAGTTTGGTGTCGATTTGATGGTCCAACACAACGTGTCCGAGTTCGTGCGCAAGCACCATTGCCAATGACGCTTCGTCAGGCAGCACGTCCAGCATGCCACGGCTGATCACGATAGTGTGTCCGATCGTGAATGCTTCCAGGGGCGCCGTTAGGAATATGCGACAACGCACTTCGGGTTGGATGTCGAGGTTGTTCGTCACCAGCAGATTGTTCACAACCGTCTGAAGGACTTTGTCAACATCTCCGGTTGGTGCAAGCAATCCGATCTTCTGAAGCCGGTCAATCGAATTCTCCTCTGCTTGCCGCTGCCATATGCGAGCCGCCTGAACTGGCGACGAGTCCTGCCCGGTTTCGCTTGCGTCCTGAACGCTGTCGTGCGAGTCCACGGTGATTTCCGAGAATTCCTGGTTGTGGGCGGCACGAGTCAAGTCGTAGCCCCACAAACGAGTCTGCGCCTTGAAGTGTAAGGTCTGGACGTCCCGATATTTGAGATCCGATTCCTGGCTGTAGATGTAGGCCGGCAGCCATACTCCCGGCTGAAGGTTCAAGCGCCAGCTGTCAAAATGCAGGTAATAGCTGTACTTGGGGTGAGGGGCATAGGTCCCATTGAAACGGACGATATTGTAATTTTGATCTTCTACCCAGATGCGGCCCAGGAACCGTCCTTGCCCCGCGCTCTGCTTTGGTTGAACGTCGAAAACCAGGCAGCGCACTTCGCCAAGGAATTCTTTTCTGACCGGTGTGAAGTCGTAATACTTGCGCTGAAAATCGGTGTCCACCAAAACCATCTGAGCAAAGCCCAGGGGCAGGAACTTCATTGAGTAAAAGCTGGTGAGCTTACCGAGAAAGCGGCTCTTGAATCCCGGTTGCGCCATAAACGAGTCATCCGCGGGCCCATTGGTTAGATTCAGGCGGCCGAGGAAATAGTGATCGCTCATCGGAACTCCCCCCAGTTCCTTGTCGGTCTTCATGTCGTGAATGTAGTTTTCGACGAGGGGATGGAGGTGCCGCATCTGTGCTACTAATGCATGCTCACGCTCGACAACACGATCGAGTATCTGATCTGTCGAAGATCTCGGGCTGGTGTCATCGGAGTGTTGTTTCGGCTTTTCCTCGTCCACATTTCCAACTGGCTGATCGGTCACACCCGCAGGCTGTACCTGGGGCATTGTTTTCGAGGGCTCGTCGTTCGCCGGCTGCGTAGCTGCTTCTTGAGCGGCCGAGAGTACGCAACCAAGTGCAGTGATGGCAAAAACGAAACTTACTTTTTTTAAACAGCTCATAAACTCCTATTAACCTTCTGATCTTCAGGCCAGCTGAAACAGGATGTGTACAGTGGCTGTGGAATCCGCAGGCTGTCCTTCCTTCATGGCAGGTTTGAATCGTATTTGCTCGGCGGCACGCTGTGCATTTTCGTCCAGCCCATGGCCTAGTCCGCGCACCACTCGTACCACACGCAAGCGTCCCGAAGCCTCAAAGACTACCTCCAACAAGACTTCGCCTTCGATATGGAGTTTCCTCGCTTCTTCCGTGTAGGTTGGCGTGGGTTTGGAAATGATCTCGACTGGCGTTTTTTTGGCTACTTCGCTTAATGAGGGGCGAGACCGCACTTGTTGTGCGAGGGCAGTGTCGGCGTCGCCAAAGCCTCCTTGCCGAATACTGCCGCGAGACGCCGAGACACTCCCGGAATTGTCTCCTGTCGCTACTCCGTCGCCGAATCCGGCACTTGAGATGACTCCCTTCTTGCCCTTTGCTCCGCCGGTTCCGTTGCCGGCACCGCCTCCAGACGGTAAATCAAATGATCCAACCTGCGCGATTGTGACCGGCTTCCCGTGGGTCTCCGCTGCAGGCAGGCCATTGGGATCTCCAAATCCGCCAGTCTGCACCTTCTGCGGAGCGGCAGCAATGGTCGGAGGTGCGGAACTGCCGGTAGAGAATACGTTGGTACGAACGAGTTGACGTGGAATCACAGGCTTTGCATCTGCAATCGTGGGGACTGCCATCTCGCGCGCTTGGACCCTGGGCGCTGGCTCTTCCGGAGGTTTGGAAACTCGAGGCTCCAAACGCAGGTTCGTTGGAACTTGCATACGTCGCTGCGCGACAAGGCGAGGAGCCTGTATGACCCGCACCGGAGCGGGTTCATGGTTTACCGGAACTGGAGTGTTCACCAACGCAATAGGCCGGTAACTTCCCGTCGAACGCGTCAGGATTTGTGGTCGCAAAATACCAAGGGAAAGCAGGATGATGAGAGCGGCGCTCTGTGTGCCATAGCCGAAAACAAATTCTTTCCACCTTGATTTGGGTTCCGGGAGCAGGGCGAACATCCCGAGTTCTGGGAGAAGAGGCATTTTTGACCTCTGTTGATCAGCGTTTTTCGAACTGATGCTTGGTTGAAGGCCGCGCCCCACCGACGCGGACGTTGAACATGGGAGACGGTTCGGGTCAGCTTACCCCTGCAGCTTGGATTCAGCAAGCTTCGGGCCAGAAAGGTACCACTACTAAAACTAGTAAAGTGGATAGCTTTCAGCTGCTTACGTCCGAAAGAATCGCCGATATGGGATTTGAGCCCGCAAGTGTGGAAAAAATCTTACACGCGGCAAGCGTAAAAACTGGACGAGCGCAAAATTCCCGCACCTGGTCAGGTGCGATCAACCTTTTTTAACAGTGAACAATCTTGGCGTCCTGAATTCCACGAGTTGCATTCCGCGTGTCGACCACCAGTTGGGATTCGCGCACGATGCGATCATAGTCGTAGTCGCTATGGTCTGTGACGATCAGCACGCAGTCGTACTCATTCAGGTTCTCCAGTTCAACGCGCTTCATCTGCAAATCGTAGTGGCGGCCTTTGCCTATGCTGGGGAAATAGGGATCGTTGTACGACACCGCCGCGCCTTCCTTCTGCAGCAGTTCGATAATAGTGAGAGCGGGCGATTCGCGTAAGTCGTCGATGTCTTTCTTATAGGCGACACCCAGGATGAGGACTCGTGATCCGTTCAGCGCCTTTTTTTGCTTGTTCAGAGCATTCATGACCGCCGCGATCACGTGGTATGGCATGGAAACGTTGATCTCGCCAGCGAGCTCGATGAACCGGGTGCGGAAATCGAATTCCTTTGCTTTCCAGGAAAGATAAAAAGGATCCACTGGTATACAGTGTCCACCCAAACCGGGCCCCGGATAGAAAGGTTGAAAGCCGAAGGGCTTAGTGGACGCCGCGTCGATTACCTCCCAAATGTCGAGCCCCATGCGCAGGCAGAGCATCTTCAATTCATTTACCAGGGCGATGTTGACGCATCGATAGATGTTCTCCAGAAGCTTGGTCATCTCCGCGGCGGCGGGAGAAGAAACGCGCACCACACGGTTAAAGATCGATCCGTAGAGACTGGCTGCGAGCTCAGAGGCTTCGGAATCCAACCCGCCGACAACTTTAGGAATGTCTTGCCGCGCGACGCTTGTGTTGCCCGGATCCTCACGTTCGGGCGAGAAGGCCACGAAAATTTCGTGACCGCTGGGTTCTCCACCACGCGATGCCTTTAGCCGGGCCGGGTTCTTTTTCTCCAAGATAGGGATCAGCACTTCCTCGGTGGTTCCCGGATACGTTGTGCTTTCCAGCACGATCAACTGTCCCGCCCGAAGGTTCGGCGCAATGGCTTCGGCCGTGGCTGTGATAAAGCTCAAGTCGGGTTCATGATATTCATTCAGCGGGGTGGGGACACAGATGATTACTGCGTCCATTTCGGTTATGCGTGAGTAATCGGAGGTTGCCGCAAAGCCATGGGACAGCGCGTCTTTGATGTCGGCCGTCTCGATGCGATATATGTAGGAGCCACCCTGATTTAGCGTGTCAACTTTGCGACGGTCAATATCGAAGCCTGTCACGGAAAAACGCTGGCCGATGTATAACAACGCCAGAGGCAGGCCGACGTACCCCATGCCGATGATCGCGACTTTGGCCTCCCGTGAGGCAATCTTGGAAGTCAGCTCAGAAGACAGGGTGGAAACCATAGGTCGAGTAGTCATATTTTCAATAACTTACAAAGTGCAGTATAGAGAAACTCATCGTAGCACAGGCGCAAGGGGGTTTACGGCGCCAAGCCAGGAAGGTGCAGTTCCCGTGCCATAATGTGCGCTCTCAAAGCACTGATTTCGCTAGTAATCACGCTAGCCGGCTGACGAGAGTGAACGAGTTTGCAGCCTCAGTGCTGTTTTCGTCCTCCCGGCGTGCGAAGAGCAAGAAAGATCCTGCTTCCACATGAAAAGACGGCTGATGTTGAGTTTGGGACTGCTCGGATTGTTCGCCGCCCTCGTCGCGGGCACAGGCC
>Ga0105240_10007229_pt1 | contig 16170 bp, 13 predicted proteins | sample KBSC54metaG_FD_80426 | JGI IMG/M metagenome (GOLD analysis project Ga0105240, IMG submission 80426) | Corn rhizosphere microbial communities from Kellogg Biological Station, Michigan, USA - KBS C5-4 metaG | ecosystem: Host-associated > Plants > Roots > Rhizosphere > Soil | place: Michigan, USA... | reverse complement strand
TAGCCTGCCTTTAAGAAAGATTCCGACAAATACTGAGTCGGCTCCTGTGTGCCGTACGGACTTCGAATAAGGATGAATGGCAGGGGTTGGTGACTGACCTTGGGAATAAGCACCGTGGTATTCAACTTCACGCCATCTCGCATAGCGATGAGGTATGTACGGCGATCGTACTGAGAGGCCGAAGGCGGAACGTGCCACTCTGTCTTCTCCGGAGGCTCGTTCTGCGGCTGGATCGAACAGGGCGCGGCAAAGCCGTCCCACGATATTAGCCAACTCGCCACTGCAACCCAGGCCCGAATCGAACGCTCAATGTGCGCACGAGGTAGTCGGGGTGAGAAACCTGCTACCCAATCAGCGCTGTACTCCTGGCGTAGCGACAAGTCCATTAACCCAGCCGCTCTGGATAGTGATACAGATTGGGTCTTTGCTCAGTGAAAAACACATTGTTCTGACGAGCGAGGTCGACTTCTCCAGGGCGCACGTCCGCCGTGATGACCCCCTCCTTGCCCCAAATTTCGGCCAACAGCTCACCTTGCGCTCCGGTGACGTTGCTGCCTCCAGGACAGAACTGATTGCTCTCATCCTTCCCGGTGCAGCAGGACGTCGCGATGATCATGGAGTTGGAAAACGCCAGCGTTTTGACCTCCTCATAGCCACGACTCTGGCGATTATTCATCCAGAACACCATGCGGCACCCCAAGTTGGCATACGATCTCGTCATCTCCGGAAAGTCACCGTCAAAGCAAATCATCAAACCGCAAAGATGCCCGCGAACCTCAAAGGTGACGAGCCGATCGCCCGCTGTATACACAGCCGGTTCGTTACGTAGGCTGGTCAGAGCTTCTCTCGTAGGAAACAGGTGCGTCTTCCGATAATGGGCGACGATCCCATCCTTGGAGACGACCATGGTGGCAATATAGTAGTTCTGGCCGCTCTTCTCTGTGAGGCCATAAATGATTTGCGCGTCACTATCCTTGCTCTGAAGCAGCCGCTGAAACGCCCGCGTTGTCGTTCCATCGGCGGGTTCGGCCAATTCTTTGACGTTATGGACGTACCCGACCAGAAGTTCTTCGTGGAATAAGATCACGTCGGCGCGTTCACCCAGGGCCTGCTCTGCAAATCCCAGCGCCTTGTGCCGATTGGCCTCGACCTGCCCGGGATTCCCGTCCTGCTGAACCACCGCTAGTCTGACGCTCTCCCCACGCGATGCCGGATCGGCCGTTTTGTCAGCACGATTAAGCGCCATCGCAACGTTAGGTACCGAAGAGAGGCCTATTGCGCTGGCAAAACTACCCTGCAAGATCGCGCGGCGCGTCATGTGCAGTTTTCCCATCACGGTTTCACCTCGGCGCCCCATCGTGTCACTTTTGTTTAGGTCGTTCATCGGAACCTCTGTCTGTCACCGATGCACGACTTCGACTCACAACGAAAAGGCGTACACCATGCGATGGAATCGTGGTCGCGAAGGCTCCCTGATGGTGCCCAAGGTCCCTCCTCTCCCACACATCCCTTAGATCGGCGCCATCGGAAAAGCCTATGTCGCCTAAGTCGAGAACGGCATCGCGAGATTCCCAACTGCGATTAAAGAAGCCGATTGCAACCCGATCGCCATTTAATGGCTTGGTCCACACATCCAGATCCCCGCTTTGCGCCAGCCGCTCCCCTTGGCGGCCGAGCGAGTCCTGGTCAATGGCAATCACCTCAGGATTGGCCAGAATGCGGCGATCCGTCTCGCTCATCTGGCTCAAATTGTTACCCGCGATTAGGGGCGCCGCCAGTAGCACCCACAGGCTCATATGCGCCTTGTACTCCTCCTCGGTCATCTTGCCATTACCGATCTCGAGCATGTCCGGATCGTTCCAATGACCCGGTCCAGCGTACTTAGACAGACCCGCTTGACTGAAACCGATCATGGTTATGCGCCCATAAGAGTCGTCGATGTCGTCCGTCGTACGCCACATGCTCGCCCCCACCGCAGCGCCCCACTTCCACGGATCTGCAATGCCATACTGACAGAGGCTGTACACCATCGGACGCCCGCTCGAGCGCAAGGCATCGCCCATCTTTTGATAGGCTGCGATCATCAATTTAACCCCGGCAAGCGGATCCTGCGGATGCTCGCTCTGAGCCTTCCTCATATTATCTTCGAAGGAGCACAGGTCGTACTTGAGGAAATCCACTCCCCAAGCGGCGTACATGCGGGCGTCCTGTTCCTCGTGGCCGAAGCTGCCCTCGTAACCTGCACAGGTCTTGGCTCCCGGCGAGGAATAGATGCCGAACTTCAACCCCTTAGAGTGGATGTAGTCAGCGAGCGCTTTCATGTCCGGGAACCGATCGTTCGGATGCAATACCCCGCGAGCGTCTCTCGTGCCTTGCCACGTATCATCGACGTTCACGTAGAGGTAACCGGCATCCTTCATGCCGGTGCGGATCAAGGCGGCGGCTGCCGAACGCACGTCAGCGTCTGTAACGTGCTCACCAAAGTGGTTCCAGCTACTCCAACCCATCACGGGTGCGGAAGTCAGCGGGTTGCTTGGAGAAAGTGGCTTGACGAGCTGTGTGCCCGTTAGCTCGGGGCTCGACGGTGATCCCTCCGCTGGGTGAGATACACACGCCCCGACAGACACATCGAGTGCGATGATGATCACTCCCAATCGATGCCAGTGTCGATGTTTGTAGTCTGATGCGATGGCAGCTCTCCTAGTGGTTTAATCGCGCAGTGCAGTCTCTACTATGTGGCGACGTAGAATGAGCTGGGGTCAGCGACTGCTTGCTCCGTGCTCAAAATTGTTGCCAGGTTGCCCTGGTAACCTCTGACCGAGGCGCGCTCGCTTACTTGCTCGCCAGCCGTCGTCCAACAGCTATCGGTAAGGTCTGCCGGTGGAAGCCGCCTGGACTTACCGCTTCAACCCCCGGGTGAGCCGTCCCATCGAAGTGCGCCAACAAGGTCAGCCCAAAGCCATCCGCGATATCGCCTGGAAGGCCCAACTGCGTTTGACCTATCGATTTCGCAAGTTGAATGCAGGGCGGAAAATGACTCAGAACAAATGCTGTGTCGCTGTTGCTCGAGAGCTGGCTGGCTTCCTCTAGGATATTGCCAGACAAGTCAAAATCCCCACCTGAGCTACCCAAGTTCGTATCCGCTTGACGACGGAGGCCACTCACCCGAGCACATTCACCCAAAAGCTCATACACCGAAACGGCAACGCGACGTGCGGGACCGATGAGGGGAACCCTTGAAGTTTTTATGCGGACATCCTTCAGATGATTCCAGTCATTAGAGCAAGGCAGCCCCGCGAGGAAGAGATGAAATGCGGTAACCAATCCGCGGATATCAGAATGGTCCATCGTCGCAGCCATCTCGCGCGCGTCGCGTTTCCGATTCGGTGTCACGCTCTCCACTTCCGACCCACTCAACTGTTCGTGCTTGCGCGAGAAAAGATCATGCCTTCGCTTGACACTAACGGACATATCAGAAACTTCGGGACACAGACAACCCCACGGTTCTTGGCTGAATCACGGTGCCATACCATCCACTAGTAACACCGGTCGCATAGACAAAATTGTTTCCGCCCACGACAGCGCGCCTATCTGCCAAATTGTTAACGTATACATTGATCAACCACGAGTCAGTCCGTGCACCGCCATTCGCGTTGATAGTGGCATAGCCGGGAAAGTGTGCACGTATCGACGGAGGTGGCCCGACAAACTCCCCTTGGCGAAGGCCCGTGTAAGTCAGCGTGCCTCCGACAAATCCTCTCCAGTTCTTGGTAAGGGACACATCCTGTTGGGCGCTAAGACCGCCTGACCAGCGAATGCTGTAGGGCAGTGGATCCCCCGCCAAACCGTACGTGCCGCCATCAACCACGGCTTTAGGAAGATCCTGGGTCAACGCAGCATCGTTGTAAGAACCCTGGGCCGAAATTGTCAGCCCTGTCGCCGGACGCGTTTGCACGGATAACTCTAAACCCTCGCTCTTCGCGTCTCCGGCATTTCCCACATAGTAAAATGGGTCCCCAAGAGCGATCTGGAAGTCGCGCCAAGCGATGTAGTACGCCGAGGCTGCGAAGTTCAGCCGATGTTCAAAAACGTCCCCCTTGATACCGATTTCGTAGTTCTCAGATCTATCGGGCTTGTAATCCGGAGGGGTCTGCGGTGTGCCGCCAAAGTTCGGACCTCCAATTCGGTATCCGGATGCCACCCGCACGTACACCATGAGATTGTCCGAAATCTTGAACTGAGGTGTTACAAGATAGGTAAAGGCATTGCCGGTTGCTCGCTCTTCAGGAAACCCATAAGGCGACGACACGCCGTAAACGTCGATGGCTCCTGGCCCCCGATACTCAGATGCGTACGTTTGTCTGTTCCAGCTCTCGCGGCCACCGAGCTGCACGTCGAATCGGTTTGTTAGGTGTACTGTAACATCGCCGAACACTGCATACTCGGTCAAGGTAAAGGGACTCTCGATTTGTGTGTACAGTTCGTTCGAGACTGCCTGGGTAGCCGGGTTTGCGTTGTAGTAGGTTTGATTGCTGACTGGGGCTCGCTCATTTTGGTAGAAAGCTCCGACGAGCCAATCCAGCCAACGCCCCGCTGAAGACGAGAGACGTAGCTCTTGAGTAAAGATATCTTGCGTGAAGTTGTTAACTTGGCCTACGCCAGTGGTATTCAGCTGATAAAAATTCGGGAAAAATGCGTCGAACGACTGCGCCCAGTCAATCCAATCTTGCAGCTTGTTGACGCTATAGCCGGTTACAGAGACCAAGTCCAAGCCGGATACTTTGGCCTTTAGAGTGGCCGAATACAGCTGCTGCTGCCTGGTGTACGGACTTGCAAATGATTCCCCGGTTTGCTTGAGATATCCCAGAGTAGGCTGCAACGTACCATTTGCGCTCACCTGTGCATTGAAGTAGGGACTTCCATGCCCGTCGGTCTGCTCAACCAGGGCGCTTACTTTTAGCGACAGATCATCGGACGGGCGCCATAGCGCCGCGACATGGCCACCATAGACGTTCGCTGAGTTTACGTTGCCCTGACCCGAGGTTAGATTGTCGACAAATCCCGGATCACGCCTCGAGAAACCACTTGCCCGGATTGCGAATGCATCGGACAACGGGATGTTCGCCGCACCACGCACGGCGTAGCCTACTCCCCCTTCTGAAATATCAACACCAGCGACTTCGACGCGTCCGGAGTAGCCAGCAGTCGATGGATCGACCGTTACATACTTGATAAGCCCTCCGAGACTGTCAGCCCCATAGAGCGTCCCCTGGGGACCTTTTAGAACTTCGATACGCGCGAGATCGCTGGGATCAATGTCCGGAACCGTAATACTGCCGAACGTCAAAGCGGAACTCGAGGCCGCGGGGGCGTCATCGACAACAACCGCGACCGTCGCGTTCTGGGCGCTGCCGGTGCTAATGCCGCGGATTGTTACGTACTGCGTGCCACCACCCGAAGGACCACTGTTTAGACTCAGACCCGGGACAGTTGCAAAGTAGTCGACCAGACGGTTTTGGCCGTTTTCGGCGAGTGTTTCAGCGTTAAGGACCGTCACAGACAAAGGCACATCCTGTAGTCGCTCATCGCGTTTCTGGGCGCTGACGATGACTTCTTCCAACTTCACTGACTCAGCGCCCGTAGCTCCCATCGATGCGCTAGACGACGTTCCAACGCTCGTCTCCGCCTGAGCGGCCCTAAACAACTTGTCCTTCGCGTCGCCCATGTCACCCATTGACTGGCTCGCCTCTTGCGCTGAACCCGTAGCGTCACTTCGCTTAACGTCGGCTTTATTCTCGGAGATCTCGCTCTTCGCTGTCGCGTCACTAATCAGTACGGTGCGTGCGTTGGTAAACTCATACTTGAGTCCCGACCCCGCCAGTAACTTGTCCAGAGCTGCTGAGGGAGTGTAAACGCCGATAACCTTGCTGACGGGTCGATCCTCAGAGCCTTCGTTTCGGAACGCGAGCTGCAGGCCGCTCTGCTGCGTGAACTGGATAAGTGCCTCTGCCATCGACGGTGCTTCGATATCGAACGCGACTGCCTTGGTCGGAGGAGGATGCCCCTCGGAGTGGGCAGGCGAGCATAGGACTCCCAGAACAAGGCATGTGGCCAAGTGACGACCGACGATGTGCTGCACGCTGCACCCTCTTTATAGTGTTCACAGGTAAATTCGCCGCATTACCAAGCTGCCTACCCGGTGGCTCGGTCTACCTGCTATGAGCGCCAGCCGGAGAAAATCGGTGCGGAAATATTTTCGCTCCGATTTTGCGAATTTCCCCCTCATAGGTATTGTGGGGAAACCTTGCATGCCGTCCGGGCGATCATGACCGCCAAAGAACCGAGTGCCTCGGCCAAATTCGTCTCCGACGTGACGTTGGCATACGGGTCTGCCTTGCACCGCTACCTGCTCAAACGGTTACGAGCAGGCGAAGAGGCTCAGGATATGGCCCAGGAGGTCTACCTGCGACTCTTGCGGCTACATCGACCCGACCTGATCCGCCAACCGGTAGCCTATGTATACTTTTTGGCTTCGCAGGTGGTCGGCGAGCATCGGATACGGACGGCGCAATCTCCGGTGATCTATGACACCGAGGTTTTGGACCGGGCTGCCGAGCAGGACAACTATACGAAGCCGGATGAGCTTGCCGACCGGGAGCACGCTGAGCGCGAGCTCAAGCGACTGCTGGCAAAATTGAGCACTGCCCACCGCACAGTCCTGTTGCTACGCAAGCGCGACGGCTACTCGATCCAGGAAATCGCTGAGCAACTCCAAATCTCGGTTTTTAAGGTCAAGCGCTACTTGGTGGAAGCGAATAGCCAGCTCGAATCACATCTGCGCCGACAGGGACGATAACGAATGAGCACCATGAAGACTCGACAGGAAATCGAGAGCCGTAGCGTCGCGGAACAGGCCGCGGAGTGGCTGCTCCTCCTCGAGGATCCCCGGCCAGAGGACCGAGAAAGTTTCGCCGACTGGCTCAGTCGATCGCCCTTACATGTGAGCGCCTTTCTGCGCGCATCGGCTGTAGACTCGCTACTCGATGAGGTCGATTCCGAAGGCCGCCTCGAGTTGGATTTAAGTTGTTTCGGCGGGACAACCAACATTGCGCCGATGCTAGCTGGCCCAACTCCGTCGGAAGGGACGGGTGCCATTAAGCACGAGCAGTCTGGGCACGGCGGCCTTAGGCGCCGATACATTCCGATACGTTGGTTTAGCCATTGGTCCGGTTATCAGACCGCTATCGCTGCCTGCTTGGTCACGGTGTTCTTTGCAGCCCTCCTACTCTGCGCCCGTTTCCTTATAAGTCCACCGAGCCACTACATAACCGCCGTGGGAGAAGAGCGCAGCCTGGTACTCGAGGACGGATCAGAGATTTTCCTTGCTCCAAGCTCCAAGCTCGACGTGATTTTCACCGCTGGCGAACGGCGTTTACACCTTCGGGCCGGCGAGGCAACTTTCCGAGTACGCCACGACGCCACCCGCCCGTTTCGTGTGTATAGCGGCCCCGTGATTGTTGAGGCGATCGGAACTGAATTCAACGTCAACCAGCTGCATGGTGAGTCGGTTGTCGGAGTGATCGAAGGTGTTGTGAAAGTCACGGGGCAGTTGACGAGCGCAAGCCATCCCGCCCTAGGGCAGGCGGTGCACCTCGCCGCTGGACAGCAAACGCACGTCAGCGGTGAAGGCTCGGTGGGCATACCTACGCGAGCGAATGTCGATCAACTGAAATCCTGGCGTGAGCGGCGCCTCACGTTCGTCAACGAAAATGTCTTCACGATCGCCGAAGAGTTCAACCGCTACAACCGCGCCCCGAAGATTCGCATTATTGGTACCGCCGCCGGCGAGAGGCGCTACACGGCTGTCTTTGATGCCAACGACCTGAGCTCTTTAATATCGGTACTAGAGAAGGACCCAGGACTCACACTCGAGCATAGTGCCGCGGAAATTGTCGTGCGGTCGACAGGCGACCCCGCAATCAATCCTCCGTAGTCTACGGCTCCGCCATAACAAATCCGGCGCGCAGAACTCTCTGGTGGGTCAGATGTAATTGTGTGCGAAGAACGAGCCGAGGCGGTCCGGCTCGAGCATCGCAGCGCGCGAAAAGCAACTCGACGATTATCGGCGCTCGGCTTTTCACGACTGCCTGAGCAGTCGCTCGCGCGGGAAATTCACCAAACTTTCGACAACAACAGCAACCCCTTCGCAGGCCAAAAGCTTTGGATGCGCCGCAGACGGACCGACTGCAATAATGTAGCCAATCCCCGCAGACCGCGCTGCTTGTAACCCAGATAAGGCATCCTCAACAACAATACAATCCTTCGGCGGGACGCGGATCTTCCGCGCGGCCTCCAGGTACACGTCCGGCGCCGGCTTCCCGGGCCGCACGCCATTGTCATACACGATGTCGGAGATGTTGAACCAGCGATCCAACTTGAGGTGTTGGACGAAGAAGTCTAGGTTCGTCTTCTCCGAAGAGGTTGCGATGGTGCTCGGAATACCTTGCTGCACCAGTGCATCAAGCAGCTCCTGTGCGCCGGGTGACAGCACGAAGGTCTGCGGATTCTGCAGGCACAGCTCGCGATAGAGCGATTCCTTGGCTTGAATGAGCTCGAGCAGTTCTTCGCCCACAATCGGCCGGCCAGCCAAGTAGCTCAGCACATATGAGTTCGGACGCCCGTGCATGTGGACGTCGAGTTCCTCGCCGCTCATCTCGTGTCCCCGCAATGCCTTCGCGATACCCTGCCACGATGTGGTCTGCAAATCGGCATCGAAGAGCAACACGCCGTTGAAGTCAAAGATGATGCCCTGCAAGTTCGTCTCAATCTTAGTCATGCTCCGACCTATGCTAGCGCCGGCGGGTTGCTCCGGCTGGCGCCGTGGGCGGATTCCACCGCGCCCAGAGAGTTGGCCCGCACTATCACGCTAAGCCTTTCCTACGACCCGGAAGCGCTTTGGAGGGTTGAGGTGACAATAGCAACCCGGCGCTCTGGTCAAACAACTTAGACACTTCAGATGCAGCCTGTCGCAACGGGACACTTAACTCTTTCAGCCGCTCTTCGGTCAGTCTGGCGGTAGGACCGGCTACGCTCAGCACGCCGACAACTCGCTCTCTGTCGTATACGGCTGTGGCAACCGATCCGATGCCCACCGTGTACGTATCGATCGAGATGGCATAGCCCACTTTACGCGCCTTCGCCAGGATCGCACGAATCTCATCAATGGTTTGCGGTGCCTTTGGCCCAAAGCGATCGCGAGGCGCAATGCCCTGGCGGAGGATGCGGGTCAGCGCTTCCTCCTCAGGGATAGCGGACATCCACGCGGTGCCGGTAGCAGAGCAGCTCAATGTCACGGTCGAGCCCGAATCCGGGTCATAACGTAGACCCATCGGCGCACCCTGTGATTTGGCGATCCACAACATCTCTTCGCCATCCAGGACTGCCAGGCGTACCAACTCCCGGGAGGTGGCGGCGAGGGCATCCAACACAGGCCGCGCCAAGCCAACAATGTCATTCGCCGCGAGATGCCGTTGGCCCAGCCCGATCAGCTTGAGGCCGAGGGCGTAGTTGCCTAGCGCTGAGCGCTGATGAGCGAATCCTGAGTCCACCAGCTCGGTCAGCAGGCGATGAGTCGCGCTGCGCGGGAGCTGTAGAGTGTCGGCAATCTCACGCAAAGGCAATCCACCCTTTACGCCTGCCAACAGTTCGATGATTTGTAAGCCGCGTTCGAGAGCGCTAGGCATTCCGGAATACCGTTCCAAAACTGGAGCTGCAGTATGCCGACGTATCTAGCGGTGCGCAATTGGCTTTTTAATTGATTGGAATGGCATTCCACATTAGAATAATCTTTCACTACTGGCCCATTCTTCTGACAGACGATGCCAATCGCCCCCACCCGTAACGATTGTAGTCGCCCCCCATTGCTGAGCGCTGCAGAGGCGGTCAGCTTGATTCCGGACGGCGCTACGGTTGCTATCGCCGGCGCTGGCGGCGGTGTGTTGGAACCCGATGCACTCATCTTGGCGCTGTCGGAACGCTTTCGCCGTGAGTCCCACCCTCGCGACCTAGTTGTGGTTCACAGCATGGGACCGGGAGACAAGGCCTCCCGCGGCATGAGCTTGCTGGCAAACCCAAGGCTGATCAGGAAGCTCATCGGGGGTCACTTTGGCAACAGCCCCGCCATGGGGGATTTGATCCGGCGCAACGAAATCGAAGCCTACAATCTGCCGCTCGGTGTGCTCAGCCAGCTCTTCCGCGAAGCGGCGGCGGGACGACCCGGGCTGTTGACGAAGACGGGCCTTGGGACTTTCGTTGACCCGCGAATGGGTGGCAGCGGTTTGAATCAACGCTCCCGCGAGGCACCCGTGGAGCTCGTCGAGGTCCGCGGCGAGGAGTATCTCCTTTACCGCGCCATCCCGATCGATTTCGCGCTCGTGCGCGGTTCCGTTGCGGATCCCGGTGGCAATGTGACTTTTGATGACGAGCCCTCCTATCTGGATATGCTCGAGACGTGCATGGCAGCCGCCCGCGGCAGAGGCAACCGGCCCGGAACGGCACTGGTGCAAGTCAAGCGGCTCACATCCGCGCCGCTACACCCGAAGGCAGTCCGAATTCCCTCTCTGCTTCTAGGTGGAATTGTCCACCACCCCGAGCAGTGGCAAACACACGCCTCCGAGCATGATGATGTGTTGGCCGGTAATGTGCGCATCGCCGATGGCGATTTCGCACCGATGCCCATGAGCTGGCGCAAAGTGATTGCGCGCCGGGCGGCGCAGTTCGTGAAACAAGGTGACGTCGTCAATCTCGGAGTCGGGGTCGCCGACGGAGTTGCATCCATCTTGCAGGAAACTGGAACGCTGCCGTTGGTGACGATGACGAACGAGCACGGCATTGTGGGCGGTGTCACCTCGCGCGGGATGACCTTCGGCGCGTCTATGAATTTCGATTCCGTGCTGTCGATGCCCAACATGATCGATCTTTACCAAGGGGGCTTGCTCGATGTGGCATTCCTCGGATTCGGTGAAGTGGACCAGTCGGGCAATGTCAACGTATCGGTATACGGGAATCAGATCGTGGGATCGGGGGGCTTCATTGACATCACGCAAAACGCACGTCGCCTAGTCTTTTGTGGCTCTTTTACGGCCTCCGGACTGAAGGTTGAATTCGACAATGGAGCAGTTGTCATTGCCAAGGAGGGACGGATCAACAAGTTTGTGTCGCAGGTCGAGCATGTCACCTTCAACGGCAAGATGGCGGCCGCTCGCGGACAGGAAGTCCACATAGTGACGGAACGGGCGGTCTTTGCGCTGACCGAGAAAGGCGTCGAGCTCATCGAGATCGCTCCCGGTGTGGACGCAATCGAACACATCCAGGCGCACTGCGGTTTCCCCCTCCCCCGTCTCACCGCGCATCCGATGCCCCATAGTCTTTTCAAAGAGTAGCTCATGAACATCGACACTGTGGGCCCAACACGCATCTTGTCGTTGGCACGTCCCCATCGTCTCAATGCGATGAACGGTCAGGAATGGAGCGAGCTTCTTACCAACATACGGCGTGCGGAGGACGACGAAGCCATCCGTTGCCTCGTTCTGCGCGGCGAAGGCAGGGTGTTCTGTGCAGGCAACGACATCAAGGAGACCGCTGCGTTCACCACAACTGCTCAGGCGCGCGCATATTTCCTGGATCTCATGGTTCCCGCATTGGCCGCAATGGCCAGCAGTCGCCTGCCGATTGTTGCCGCCGTCCACGGAATGGCGCTCGGGGCTGGCCTCGAGTTGATGCAGTTCTGTGATGTGGTGGTCGCGGCAGAATCCTGCAAATTTCAGCTGCCGGAAACGGGCTTAGGTCTATGGGCTACTGTGTTTCTGGGATCTGCGAGTTACTGCACCCATCCTCGCGCGACACAATATCTGGCGCTGACAGGAGAGTCGATCAGCGCGCAGGAGGCTCTTCAGTGGCAGCTGATCACCGGGATGGTTCCTGACGAAGGACTCCTCGATGCGGTCATGCAGATCGCCACGAAGATAGCGACAAACGCTCCGCGTGCCACGGCACTGAGTAAAGCGTTCACTAACCGCACCCTGCTGACAGAGGCAATGCCCGTGGTGCGCGAGGCGCTCAGTCGGCTCATCGATGAGACTCTGTTCAAAGACGAGAGCACCGAAGGCGTGGCGGCCTTTCTCGAGAAACGCCGTCCAAACTATGGTAGATCCGATGGATCAGCCAGCTCGAGAGGCGAGGAGAAGCGGAGCACTGTTACATGACGGATTCCAGCAACAACGTACGTCGTTATTCGCATTGGATCGGAGGCTCGTGGACCGCAGCTTCTGCTGAGAGCATTGAACGCTTGAACCCCGCTAACGGACGTGCCACCGCGATCTTCGCCGCGGGCACGGCCGAGGATGCCGATCGAGCCGTTGCGGTGGCGCGAGCTGCATTTGACCGCTCCCCATGGCCGAAGCTCGCGGGTGCGGAGCGCGGTCGACTCCTTCTCCAATGGTCAAGACTGATCCGGGAGAAGCTTGAGTGGTTGGCCCAGATCGAGGCCAACGAGGTCGGCAAACCGATCCGAATTGCTCGCGGTGACGTGCAGGGGGCGGCGGACCTGACGGAATATGCGGCGACGCTAGCATTCGACATTCATGGAGACGTCTACGATCGGGTCAACGGCGGTGATCTTGGCATGCTTCTGCGCGAACCCATCGGGGTGGTTGCAGCGCTCGTGCCCTGGAATTTTCCTGCGTTGATCTTCTCTCAGAAGGTCCCCTTTGCGCTGGCAGCCGGCTGCACGGTGATCGTGAAGCCATCGGAAATGACTTCCGGCACAGCCCTCGAGATGGCTCGACTCGCTGTTCAAGCGGGCATTCCAGGGGCCGTGCTCAGTGTGGTCACGGGACTGGGGCCTACTGTGGGTCAGCGCCTGGCTGAACATCCTGACGTTGACATGCTCTCCTTTACAGGCTCCACGGCAGTAGCGCGCAAAATCGCCGCGGCCTCATGCGGGAACCTCAAACGAACGGCGTTTGAGTTGGGCGGCAAGGGCGCAACCATCGTCTTCGACGATGCGGATATGGATGATGCAATCGATGGCTCGCTCTTCGGGGTGTTCTTCAATCAAGGGGAAACTTGTTGCGCCGGGACACGGCTGCTGGTACAGGATTCGATCGCGGACCGGTTCCTCCAACGACTGACTGAACGCTCCCAGAAACTCCGGGTCGGCGACACGCTCGAAGACTCGACCGACATTGGCGCGCTCATCAGTCCGGAGCACATGGACAAGGTCCTTCGTTATGTTTCAGAGGGCATCGAAAATGGCGCCACGCTCCTCACGGGAGGTGCCAAAGTCAACGTTCGGGGCTGCGAGGCAGGTGCGTTCGTTGGCCCCACAATTCTGGATCATGTCTCCTACACTTCGAGAGCGTACCGGGAGGAAATCTTCGGCCCGATCCTCACTGTGAGCCGGTTCACCTCGGACGAAGATGCGATCGCGCTGGCCAACGATACTCTCTACGGACTCTCCAACAGTGTCTGGACCAAGAACGTGGACCGCGCAGTAGCAGTCGGACGTGAGCTGCGAAGCGGTACGGTTTGGATCAACACCGCGACGGACGGTGCTCCTCAGCTACCATTTGGCGGCTATAAGCAATCGGGGCTGGGTCGAGAGAAAGGCCGGGCGGGCCTCGATGAGTTCTTGCTAACGAAGACGCTGCATGTCCATGTGGGTCCTCGCATCCCCTATTATGCAAATGCGGCCGGTGCGGTCAGCCTTCTGCGCAAATGAAACCGTTCGTCTCCCTGTCCCGAGTGCTAGAGGGTTCGAATGTTCTCGTGACCGGAGCCAGTCGCGGAATCGGCGCCGCCATTGCGACCGCCTGTGTCAGTGCAGGCGCGCGAGTCGCTCTTCTCGCCAGAACAGCGCCGAGCGAACTCGCCGAGCGCTTGCAGGCGCTCGGCGCAAGCGCGATCGCGATTGAGGGCGATGTTTCGCAAGCGGCGGATGCTGAGCGTGCCGTCGAGTTCACTGTCCGGGAGTTCGGTCACATCGACGTCCTTGTCAATAACGCCGCTGTTCAAGAGGCGGCTCCGCTGTTGCAGCTCAGTGAGGCCAGCTGGGATCGCATCCTCGCAGTCAACCTCAAGGGACCACTGCTGATGACGCAATTTGCTGGACGCAGGATGGCTGAGCGCAAGCAAGGTGTCATCATCAACATTGGTTCCGATCTTGCGGTTCGCGGTCGCGCGGGTTGCGCGGCCTACACGGCAAGTAAGGGTGCGCTGTTGCAGTTGACCAGAACCGCTGCGATTGAGTTGGGTGAGTTCGGAATCCGCGTGGTCATGTTATCACCCGCGGTCACTCGCACTGAGCTGGCAGCGCCCGCGCTGGCTGATCCGCAGACCCGCGACGAGCTCATCGCCAAGGGTGTCTTGAAGACATTCAACGAACCCGAGGACGTTGCTGCGGCAGCCGTTTTTCTGGCCTCGCCTTTCGCCAGAACGGTGACCGGCTGTAACTGGCCGGTAGATGCCGGAGTGATGGCGAAGTGAGCGCAGAGCAAGTCCATTAGCACGAGGAGAGAGTTCCCCAATGACCCATGATTCAGAAAGGCGAGTCGCCGTCGTCACCGGCGGTGGCCGAGGTGCAGGCCGGGCGATTGCGCGGCGCCTTGCGGACGATGGCTTCTCCATAGCCATCGGAGATGTGGACGTCGCCTCCGCAGAACGCGCAGCCTCAGAGCTCGCTGCCCAGACCGGCCGCGCAACGGCTGGCTTCGTACTCGATGTGTCTTCCGCGCAATCGGTCGCGGCCTTTACCAATAGTGTGGCCGTTCGTTTCGAGCGTATCGATGTTCTTATCAATAACGCTGGCGTGATCTCCATGCTGCCGCTCAAGGACCTTTCGGAAACGGAATGGGACCGGGTGATGGATATCAACCTGAAAGGCGTCTACCTGTGCAGCCGTACGATGCTCCCGCATCTAACATCGAGGGGATGGGGGCGGATCGTCAACATCTCATCTGATGTGGGCAAGCGGGGTGAGGCTAATCTTGCGCACTACTGCGCGTCCAAGTTTGGGGTGATTGGTCTGACTCAGGCGCTGGGCGTCGAGCTGGCCCGAACGGGCGTGACGGTGAACGCGATCTGCCCGGCGATCATGAATACAGACATGATGCGGCAGATTGCGAAAGAGTTCGCAACGTTAAGCGGCTCTGATGTAGAGAACACGTACAAGCACCTGCCTGACGTCATTCCCATGGGTCGCGCAACCGAGCCCGAGGACATCGCGAATGTCATAAGTTTCCTATGTTCCGATGACGCCTCTTTCTTGACAGGCCAGTCGCTCAATGTGACTGGGGGCCGGTGGATGACCTGAGCGGCCATGCGACTTTCTATCGTCGACGATGTCGTCATCTGTACCTATGCAGTGACCATCTTTGTACTGGCGCAATACGTATCGCGCGAGAGCGATAAGCATCGCAAGAATGTGCAGGACTACTTTCTAGCCAGCCGGGCCTTACCCTGGTGGGCCATCGGGACTTCGTTGATCGCGGCCAATATCTCCGCTGAACAGATCATTGGCATGTCCGGCTCAGGCTATGTGGTTGGGATCGCTATCGCCTCCTACGAATGGATGGCAGCGCTCACTCTCGTGATTGTCGGCAAGTACTTTCTGCCGATCTTCCTCAAGAACAACATCTACACAATGCCGGAGTTTCTCGAACGTCGCTTCAGCGGCACTGTGCGCACGGTGATGGCCATCTTCTGGCTGCTGGTCTATGTATTCATCAACCTAACGGCTATCTTGTGGCTCGGCGCCACCGCATTACACACCGTGGCGGGCCTCGAGTTGCAAACCGGGCTCATCGCCCTAAGCATCTTTGCGGGCGCCTACGCGCTTTACGGCGGATTGAAGGCAGTCGCTCGAACCGACATCATCCAGGTCTCCCTGCTGGTGCTCGGAGGGCTGATTATCAGCTACATGGCCCTCAATCGAATCTCGGGTGACGCCGGCGCTTGGGCGGGCTTCAAAGAGCTTACGATGCGCTTTCCGGACAAGTTCCGGATGATCCTGCCGCCGGACAGTCCCCACTACAAGGAGCTTCCGGGACTGTCGGTCTTGCTCGGTGGTATGTGCGTCAAGAATAGCGCGTACTGGGGCTTCAACCAGTACAT
>Ga0105240_10007227_pt1 | contig 16170 bp, 17 predicted proteins | sample KBSC54metaG_FD_80426 | JGI IMG/M metagenome (GOLD analysis project Ga0105240, IMG submission 80426) | Corn rhizosphere microbial communities from Kellogg Biological Station, Michigan, USA - KBS C5-4 metaG | ecosystem: Host-associated > Plants > Roots > Rhizosphere > Soil | place: Michigan, USA... | reverse complement strand
AGGCCCTCCGATTCCAAGCGGGCAAGAATAAAGCCGTCGATTGGATTGCGCGACCACGCAGGATCTTTCACGGCTGGTGGCGTGCTGCGAACTGGCGGCATCAGCGACCAGTGCGGCTGATATTTCGCGCCTTGCTCAATCCAGCGGCGCAGCGTTTCGATCTCCGCGTCCGGCAATCTTTCGCGGCCCATGTATGCGGGCGGCATGCGGCGGGCTGTGTCGGTTGAGGTGATGCGCTGATACACCAGGCTATGCGCGGGGTCGCCCGGCGAAAGCGCAGCGCGTGCGCTCTCCTCCTGATCCAGCCTAAGCGGGCTCTTCCGGCTGGCACGATCCGGCCCGTGGCACGCGAAGCAGCGATCGGAAAGAATCGGACGCACATCCCGATTGAATTCCACCGCGGGAGCGGCCCCGAGCGGAGCCACACACATCACCGCCGTCAGAATCCAAGGGCTCCGCATGCGTTCATTGTATATCGCCTACGGTTCGCTTGGGGCTGAGTGCCGGCTGGCCGGCTCCACCCATTGTTTACGCCAGGCCGGGGCCTCAAACGGTTCAGCGAAGTACTGTGTCTCGTGAACCACCTTGTCCTTGCTGAATTCCATGATGCTGACGGTGTAAAGGGTTCGGTCCTTGTACGTGATGGTGTACTCCGTAGTCCAGAGACTGCCGCTCCCGAGAATCCGAATAATATGAAAACCTGAGGGTTTGTCGGGATGGTGGCTGCGTAAGGCCTGCAGGTTGCGCCTGCCAATGATTCGCTCGCCCGACTGAGGGTAATCACAGATAGCATCGTTCCTATAGATTTCGTGCTCTGCGTCCTGGTTGCCCGCGGCCGAAGCGGACCAATGTTGTTCCAGTGCGGTGCGAATCTCTTGCTCTCCCATCAGTCCTCTCAGTTGAACGTGTGCCCGCGCTACTAAAACTCAGTACGTGCAACTTCGAGGCCGAACCCGATGTGCTGAAATCACGAGAATGAATGACAGTTGAGTAGACAGATGTCGGGCGACGGAGTCGAGCGGCCGACGCGACACTAGCGACGGGCAAGCATTCCACCACTAGTGGGGCGGCCAATCATTGCCGCAGCCGTCTTTCAGGCGGCTGAGCCCATCCGGTTTACTCCACACGCAATGCCACCAGAGGATCCACCTTGGCGGCGCGCATCGCCGGAAAACATGCTGCAATCATTGCGATCAACGTAAGCGTTCCGCCCGCGATCAACATCGTGACGGGATCGGAGGCCGTCACGCCGAACATCTGGCTCGCCACCAGGCTCTCGAGCGCCAGCGACGCGCCGATTCCAATCACTCCGCCGACCGCGATCAGGACCAACGTTTCACGCAGAATCATCCAGACCACCGAGCCCTGCTGGGCACCGATCGCCATGCGGATCCCGATTTCATTGGTGCGGCGGGCGACGGCATACGAGAGCACTCCATACAGTCCGATAGACGCCAGCAGCAGCGCCAAGCCTCCGAAGAAAGTGGAGAGTTGCGCAATGATGCGCTCCTGCAAGAGTTGGCGGCGAATCGTTTCCTCCATGGTGATGGGGTTCTCCACCTCGAGCGCCTGATCTGCCGACTGGATCTTTTTTCGGGCCGCAGTAGCCACACTGCCGATCGCGGTCGCGCCGCGGATTTCATAGACCGCAAAGCCGGGGACTTCCGGCAGCCCTTGCGCGACGGGAACGTAGAAACGGGACGGGATCTGGCCGCGGAGATTGTGATCGCGCACGTCCTGCGCAACACCGACGATTTCGAACTGCGCTTTCGAGCCGGGAAAGAGATCCTTGATGTGCTTGCCGATCGGGTCGCGGTCGGTGAAGTACTCTTTGGCCATCGCCTGATTGATGACGCAGACGGGTGTTGATGCGCCTGTGTCCTGCCGCGTAATTTCCCGGCCTCGCAATAGCGGAATTCCGAGCGCCGAGAAATACCCGGGGCCGACCGCATCGAAGCGTGCGCCGGCCTGTTTGCCGGGCGCCGGAGTGTAGCTTTCAATGTAAAGTTGTGTGCCCGCTTCCCCGCCGCTAAAGAGTCCATTCTGCGAGTAGGTCACGCTTTGGACGCCCGGAATCGCGCGGACTTGTTCGGCCAGCCGGGCATACAAATCGGCCGCGCCCGCGTCCTTGTAGCCCGCGGTGGTAGCGTCGACGGCGATCAGCGCGAGATTGTCGCGCCCATACCCAAGCTGCACGTTCTGGAGGTTCCGCAGAGTCCGAATGAAAAGACCGGAGCCGATCAGCAGCAGCAGCGATACCGCGATCTGCGTAACGACCAGAACTTTGCCGAGGCTGATTCTTCCGCCCCCGCCGAGCACGCCGCGCGAATTCTCCTTCAAGGTGGAGGCGACTTCCACACGTGCAGCGCGGAAGGCCGGCGCGAGGCCGAACAGAATGCCTGTGACAATCGCCAGCGCGGCAGTGAACGCGAGCACGCGGAGATCGATCTTGGGATCGATGGCGACCGGATCGGGTCCGTTGGAGACCACGCGCAGTAGCACGCGGCTACCCCACATGGAACAGAGCAGCCCGACCACCGCGCCGATGCAAGATAGCAACAGGCTCTCGGTGAGCAGTTGCATCCCCAGGCGCATGCGGCTGGCGCCCATCGCCAATCGCACGGCAATCTCTTTCTGCCGGCCTGCGGCGCGTGCCAGCAGGAGGTTGGCGATGTTGGCGCAGGCAATCAACAACACCAGACCGACCACCGTCATGAGCACCAGCAAGGGACGGCCGAAGTCGTCGCTCAGTGCGTTGGTGCCCTTGGCGCCGGGGCGCAGTCTCAATTTCTGTTCCAACTGGTTCTTGCGCTGCTCTGCAGTCAAACCCGATACCTGATAGGCCTGCAGGATCTGCTGGAAGACTACCGAGATATTGGCTTGAGCCTGGCTGAACGAAACACCGGGCTTCAATCGGCCCATCACTTCGAGCCACATCACCCGCATGATCTGGCTTTCGTCATCGTGCAGCCAGTCGCGGCCGGGCTTCACGTCTGGCTCCATCATCATCGGAATCCACACGTCGGTGTTCTGCCCTACCGCCTCGCCGAAGAAAGTCGCGGGGGTGACGCCGACGATTGTGAGGGAAGCCTTCCCCAGCTTGATGACCTTGCCGAGTACATCCGGACTGCGGGCGAAACGCTTGTCCCAATAGGCGTAGCTGATCACCGCGTATGGCGCGCTGTGAGGGACGCGATCGTCCGCCGCGGAGAACGCATGGCCGAGCACTGGCGCTATGCCGAGTACATCGAAATACGTCCCGGTGACCAACCGGGGGTGGATTTCGGCGGGCGAACCGTCTACGGTGGCGGTAGTACGTTGCACCGAACTCTCGGCGGCGTACATGCCCGCGAAGACCTCCTGCCGGTCGCGAATGTGTTCGAACTCGCCATAACTGAGGGTGGAGCGCTCCGGTCCTTGCGAGCCAATCGAGACACCGAATGCCGTGGGATCGGTGAGCAGCACGAGTTCCTGTGGGTTGCTCACCGGCAGCGTCTTCAGCAGTACCGTGTTGATGAGACTGAAGATGGCGGTGTTGGCGCCAATGCCAAGCGCGAGGGAAAGGGCCGCGACCGCAGTGATGCCAGGGTTCTTGGCGAGCGCGCGGGCGCCGAATCGCAGATCCTGCAGGAAGCCTTCGAGCATAGACATGTCCATAGATTAGAACGATCGGATGCGTAGCGGTGGCACGACTCAGGGATTCCCTCCCCTACAGGCAATAACCTTTGGGTAACGAAACGTCTACCGCCGTCAGGCAATCTGTCGGAAAATCCGACGCGATGCTATCGTGATTCCAACTTGATCGGAGGGTTTCATTGCGAGCATTTGGAGTCTTAATCGGAGCGATATTTCTCACGGTGGTAGGGGCAACCGCGACGCCTCTCCCGGTGAACTTTGTGTTTGCAGAAATTCCGCCAAACACCACCCAGGTGTCGTTGCCGTATTTCCTGGATAACGTCAATGACAATGTTTTTCTGAAGTTCAGAATTCCCGATATTGCGAACGTCGTCTCGATTCAATCGTTCATCGTCAACCTATCGCTATTCGACGACGGCGATGGAGGCGGCGAGACCGGCACAATTCAATTCGCGCTGCCCGGCACCAATGTGACCCTGGCCAGCTTCTTCGGCAATCTGAATCGAACCACCGAGGGTTCTCAGGTGGTAATCCCGATAGCGTTGGACCGAAGCGTGATCGACCAGGTGTTCCCATCTATTCAGGACGGCACGTTCCGTATCAAAATTCTGCGCGATAGCGGAGACTTCTTTGTCGGGGTCGCAACGGTGTCCATCGACGCAACGATGGCGCCGGAGCCCGGCTCGCTACTCCTCGCGCTAAGCGCGATTTCGCTAGCGGCCCTCAGAAAATTTAATCGATAACAGAGAGATGGAAACGCGTTCGTAGAGCCTCTCTACAGGCTCCGCGGAACCTAATGGGAGCTTGCCGTCGAACAAGGCGGCTGGATTCACGGTCGTAACCAGCGTTCGATCGCCTTCGGAACGAACCAGAACGTGCAAGGGGAGAAAGACCCCGGCGGCGTGATGCAAGGCCTGCGCCTCAAAGGCCAACAGGGGACAGTCCACCAGAAGAGTTCTGGACTGTTCGCCGTCGAATTCGCGGACGATGCTCAGGCCGCTTCGGGTCAAAGCACGACGAATCAGTTGAAGCGCCTTATGAAGGCCTTCCCGAATCGTGTAGGTGTGGCTAGCAGTAAGGACATCCATATTGATCGGCATTTCGTAGCCCCCAGCTTACCGAGCCGCGACCGCGAGGGAGCGAAAGTTTCGCCTTCGGCGCGGCAGGATGGCGAAGGAACCAATCGTACAAAAAGCACCGCTCCCTTGCGGTCACGGCTCGGAAAGATTAGGAATGCTTCGGTACGTTGTGTTCCTCAGAAGTTGACTCCACTATTGTCCCGGCTGTACCGAGCGCCATTTCTGTTTGGCCCAATCCAGCACCCTCTTAGCCCAGGCGAACTCCTGACTCAGGATGGTCAGGCCGAGAAAGACCAGCAAAATTCCCGGACCGGGTACGAGCGGCAGGGCGAGGATGACGCCGGCAATCAACACAATCACCCCGCCCGAAATCTTCAGAATCCGTAGAGGCGTCAAAGCGACGCCCTCATCCCAATCTTCTCAATGGCTCGGGCTACCCGGGTCTGGAGTTGTCGCAGGACCATCGCGGACAGCCCGTCCTGCGCGGGTAATCTCCGCATCATGTGGATTTCGGTTTGCGATCCGGCCGCGGAAATGACAATGTGCAGGGGCAGCAGCGCCGCGGCGCGCGCGTCGCCGGATGCCTTGGCAGTCACGAACAGCACGCGGCAAGGCGCCGTGCCCATCAGCAGTTTCTCACGCAGCCTTTGCGCCACATCCAGCTCGCCCGCGAGTTGCAGATTTTCCACGGCCAATGCCTCACGAAGTACATGGATTGTCTCCTCGAAACTCCCAGCCACCCAGTACGTCGTGGTTGCCGCTCGCTCTCCGATATCGACCACGCAATTAATCAGGCAAACGAAATGCCAACCCCGGCAGAATAGGACTCGGGACCCGGCATCGGGGATTTGTGTTCGTTTTGCGTACCATCCGCCAAGCCACTGTACGCTTTGCGGTCATTCGCCAGTCTCGCCCGGTTGACGTTGGATGCCATGTTTCTCCATGCGGTAGATCAACGTCCTCCGGCTGATATCCAGAAACTCCGCCGCCCGGGTCTGGTTGCCATCGAATCGTTTGAGCGCCTTCATGATCAGCTCCTTCTCGACAACTTCGAGACTCACGCCCTGCGGAGGCAAGTCCATGTGGAGCACTTCGACATCAGCAGGAGACTTCCTGAGAAATTCCGGTAGATCGTTGAGTGTGATCTCGTCGCCGACCGCAAGGACCGTTAAGCGTTCGACTACGTTTTCGAGCTCGCGTACATTACCAGGCCAACGGTGCCCGCAGAAGTACGGTAACAGGTGCGGCGGGAGCTTCAGGTTCGGCACGCCCTCCTTATTCTTCGCCTTGATAAAGAGCGATTGGACGAGTTCCGGAATATCGTCGATGCGTTCGCGCAGGGGCGGCAGTTCCAGGGGAATGACCGCCAGCCGGTAGAAGAGGTCTTCGCGAAACGTCCCGTCTTCAATCAGGTTTTGCAGGTTGCGGTGCGTGGCGGCAACGATGCGCACATCGACGGTGGCCGGACTGGTTGCGCCTACCTTTTCGATCTCGCCGTGCTGAATCAATCGCAGCAGCTTCACTTGGAGTTCGAGCGGCAGTTCCCCTATCTCATCCAGGAAGAGGGTCCCACCGTCCGCCGTCTCGACCTTGCCCACCTTTTGCGCGAACGCCCCAGTGAAGGAGCCTCTCGCATGACCGAATAGCTCCGACTCCAGGAGATCTTTCGGGATGGCTCCGCAGTTGATCGTGACAAACGGCTGATCTTTGCGGCGGCTGTTTTGATGGATGGCCCGCGCCAACAGTTCCTTGCCCGTTCCGGTCTCCCCACGAATCAGAACCGTGGAGTTTTTCTGCGCCACTCTGGAAGCCATTTCGAGTACTTGAAGCAGAACCTGGGATCGGCCAATGATGCTCTCAAAACCATACTTCCGGTCAAGGCTGACGCGCAAGCTGTGGACCTCGTCGATCAGCCTGTGGTGTTCCATGGCGCGATTGACCACCAGCACCAGCTCTTCGTAATCGATGGGCTTGGTGATGTAGTCGTATGCCCCTGCCTTCATTGCCTCGACGGCGGTCTGAATGGTGCCGAATGCCGTCACCATCAGCACCGTAGTCTGCGGGTACAGCTTCCGGATCTTCTCGAGCAGTTCGAGGCCGGACATTCCCGGCATTTTCATGTCGGTGATCACCAGGTCCGGGGTATCGGTCTCGATCATAGCGAGCGCCTCCGTGCCATTGGGCGCGGTGAGCACCTCGTAGCCGGCTTCCTGGAGCTGCAGCTGCGTGACTCTGCGCAAGCTCTCGTCGTCGTCAACCACCAAAATGCTTTTATGTTTCATGGCGCCTCTCGCGGCGGAAGGGCAGCGACAAGCGAAATGTCATGCCTTTGCCATAGTTGGTTTCGGCAGCAAGAATGCCGCCGTGCTGCTCGACAATCTGGTGGGCCACGGATAAGCCCAATCCAGTGCCATTTTCTTTGGTCGTGAAGAACGGGTCGAAGATCCGGTCGCGATCCGCCTCCCCGATGCCGCATCCTTCATCCCGAACTTCGATCACGAGGCGTTCGTGGTGTGCGGCGCTTGTGAGCACTACTTTGCCTCCCTCCGGCGTGGCCTGAATCGCATTGATGATCAGATTCAACAGTACCTGTTTGATCAGCTCGGGATCGCACTCCACCGGGGCGAGGCTGGTCTGGATTTCTGTGAGAAGCGGAATCGCCCGATTGCCTACCGCGTGGGAGGCCAGGCTCATCACCGAATCGATCATTTGGCGAACGTCGGTGGCTTGATAGTTCGGCGTGCGGGGACGTGCAAAGTCCAGGAAGTTGCTGACAAGCCCGTTCAGTCGCTGGCACTCCTTGGCGATGATCTCCAGGCACTCGGTATCCCTTCGCTCCTGTCGCAGATTCCGCTGCAGAATTCCGGCGGCGCCGGCAATACTGGCCAGCGGATTACGAACCTCATGCGCCAAACCCGCCGACAACTGTCCGAGCGCGGAGAGGCGTTCGGCACGCTTCATACGTTCGAAATTATCCTGTAGCTGTTGATAAACCTCGGTCAAGCGTTGCGTGGTGCGTTCCAGGTCGGCACGTTGGTTGCGGCCCCGTTCCGCGAGAATACCGGTGAGGATGCCTGCCGCACAGAACAGGGGGAAATCAAGCATTTGGTCGATCGCGTAATGCGGCAGGACGTTGTAGCTCAGGAAATCATGCGGCGCGTTGGAGAAGCCGGCCAAGGCCGCGGCAGCCACGCCGCCACGCCACCCAAAGCTCAGTCCGGCGTAAAAAATCGGTAAGTAATAGAGGTGCTGAATAATATTGTGCCAGTGCAGCGCCGAAAGCGGTGTGATGAGGTGCAATACGCTCACTGCGAGTACACCCGCGACCACGGCGGAAACCTGCGCCGCGAACGGGTGTTGCTGTTTCAAGGAAGTCATTGACAGTCTGATCGTCACAGTGTGGCACGTCAAATGCAATCGTAAGACCGAAACAGGAAATGAATAATCCATTGTTCCCCATCGCGGACTACTGGTGGCTGTACCTGGCATTTACGGCACTGGTCGTGGCGCTGCTCTCCATTGACCTGCTCTACCATCGCAATGAGCGCCCCATCTCTATTCGCGCCGCGGCTGGCTGGACTGGCGTTTGGATCGCGCTCGCCCTGGCTTTCAGTTTCGTTCTTTACCTATTCGCATCTTCCCGCTTCACTCCGGACGTAGGTCGTCAGGTGACGCTGGAGTTTCTGGCCGGCTATGTCGTCGAGGAGTCGCTCTCAATCGACAACATGTTCGTGTTTGCGCTGATCTTCCGCTACTTCGCAGTACCGTCCCGCTTCCAGCACCGCGTTCTGTTCTACGGCGTCCTGGGTGCGATGATCTTCCGCGCGATCTTCGTGGCCATAGGAACCGCGCTCATCCGCTTCGAATGGGTCATGATCCTGTTCGGCGTCTTTCTGATTGCAACTGGCGTACGTATGGCCTTCGAGAAGGAGAAGCGCATCGATCCCAATGACAGTCCCGTGATCCGTTGGGTTTCGCGCCTCTTTCCAGTCACGCCTGAACTGCACGGATCGCGATTCTTCGTCATGGTGGATGGTGTCCGGCACATCACACCGCTGATGATCGTGCTGCTCTTTCTTGAGACCACCGACGTGATGTTTGCCGTGGATTCGGTACCTGCGGTGTTTGGCGTCAGCAAGGAGCCGTTCGTCGTCTATAGTTCGAATGTGTTCGCAATCCTAGGATTGCGGGCGATGTTCTTTCTGCTCTCGGGAGCGCTCGATAAATTCCATCTGCTAAAACACGGACTGGCGTTGGTGTTGGTATTTGTCGGTCTCAAGATGGTGTGGCTCGACCATCTCTTTGGCGGCAGGTTTCCGATTGGTGCGTCTTTGGCAATCATTGGTTCGGTGGTAGGCGCATCGATCGCACTGTCCTTGTGGTTCCCGAAGTCGATCAGGCCCAAACGGCCCGGTTTGCCGCCTGGGCATACCAAATTACTGCAGAGGGCTTTGGGAGTGATTTTGCTGCTGCTGGCTGCCACCGTTTTGTTCTATATCTTTGCCCCCGCATCCAGCATCTTATCCCTGCCGGGGCTCAATGCCGTCGGCAGGGACAGGCTCTTATTGTCTAGCGGGTGTTTTGCGTTTTGTGGAGTACTGCTGATGCGGGCAACGGACGATTCGAAGACGCGCTGAGGTTTATTCGGAAGCGCCGGCGGCGACCACTCTTAGCATCGACCGTCTGCGCGCGACCAATTCCAACTCGGCCTCGAGCCAGTCCTGTTCCGCCGATCCTTGCGGCCGTCCTCGCTCGAGCCATCGTTGGTACGCCAAGCCGGCGATTTCTTGTTCGTCCGGCCCTGATGCTTGTTCGTCGGTCTCGGCCGCAATCGTTAGTCTGCTGCCACTGTCCAGTTCGTTATCCAGTTTCCGATTTCTCTTCGCCATAAAAAATTCTTCCAAAGTCCTTTCTGGTTTTGACCTTCTGTTGCACTTGAAATTCCACTTCGAAGTTGCAGAAGAATGCCAATGCGCTGTTCGTTTTGCGTCCATCCCGGCCTGTCCAATAACAGTTTTCGGACACCACTTCCCGTCTTCACTCCTCCTTTCCAGGGCACTTCCGACCGTGCCCCGTTTTGCTGTCAAAGAGCGGAGAAATCGATTTAACAAAGTCTTTACAGTGACGGCCCGAACACGCCTGTAAAATACTAGTACCTATAGTAAAAAGTGGTCGGATTCGGACGGAAGGCGCCACTGGACGGGGATCCAGAACGTGGCGAGTGATCGGATATTGCTTTGGCTATTTCTAGCCGCGTTCCTGCTGCCTCTCCAGGCTTCCCCCGGAGGCAAGCCTGTCATCGAGGCATCCGTCCAGCAGGGCTCTCTTCTGGTCGAAGCTTCTGACCAGAAGGGGCTTGACTCGCTGGAAATGAGTTGTCCGGATTCCGACTCCCGCTACCACACCGGCCTTCCCAATGCAGAGTCCGATCGCCACTTCAAACGATCGTTCGCCCTATCCGATGTCTTCCCGGAAGCCAATCAATGGAAACATACGGTTCGGGTCACAATCACCGTTCGGAATACGCGCGGCGCCACTTCATCTACAACCATTTCGATTCAGCCAGGACAAACCAAGAAAGATCAGTAATCATTCTTCTCCCATGAAGCTTTACCAAACCATCACCATCGCAGTAACGGCCGCCGGGCTTGCCCAGTTCGCGGCATTCGGTGCGGATCGCCGACAAACCTATGAAGAGCTTGCCGCTTCCTCCGACAAGGTCGTGCTAGGCACGGTCGGTGTCCGCAGCAGCCACTGGGGCGACGACGCGCACATCTACACGGACGTTCTGGTGTACCCGGACGTAACCGTCAAGGGAGCCGACGAAGGAGCCATGACAGTCGAGGTGCTTGGCGGCACCGTCGGTGACACAACAATGACCGTGAGCGACGGTCCGGAATTGTCGGAAGGTCAGCAGGTCGTGGTCTTCCTGAAGCGCGAGTCCAACCACTTCGTGGTGATGGGGCGGTCGGCGGGCAGTTTACCAGCGAGCTCCGCCGAAGCAGCCGCGGCGTTGGATAGCACCTTCACCCTAGTCGAGCGTAGCGCGCGCATCCCGCAAACTTACAAACGTGGACTGGCGGGGTCGGCGATTGCCCGTGCCACCAACACGGTGACTTCACATGTGCAGACAGGTTGCTACGGTACCGATGGCGCCAAGTGGGGAACCACCTCCGCCAGCTACAAGATCGGAACCAGCATTCCGGCGGATTGGGCCTCCAGCATCGATTCGGCGGCGGCAACTTGGGGAAGCGCCGGAGCGGCATTCAAGCTGGTCAACGACAGCACCGTGGTAAACGAACTTTCTTATAAGGATCTGGTGGCGGCATACGGGTCGTCGTATGCCAACACCTTTGCGGTGACCACCACCTGGACGAGCGGATCCACCGGCCGCATTACCGAGGCCACCATCGAGATCGGTAACAAGTGGCCCTGGTCCTCGACCGGCGCCGCGAACATGGCCGACGTCCAGAACATCCTGACCCACGAGTTCGGGCACTGGATGCGCCTCCTCGATATCTATTCGCCCACGACCTGCAGCGAGGTCACGATGTGGGGTTCTGCGGGATACGGAGAAACCAAGAAGCGCACCCTGGAGCAGGCCGACATCGATGGCTTCATCAGTCTCTACGGCGGGTACCGGTGGTGGCGGCAGCACAACTTTGACGGCGCCGTCGCTGACTTCGCCTGCGAACGGAGCGACTGGAATTTCGGCCACGCCAACCCTGACGTGGACCGCGGCCACCAACGCCACATCCTATGACGTGTACTTCGGGACATCGTCCTCTCCAGCCCTCTTCGGCACAGTAACGGCGACGTCGGTGAATCCCGGCACGTTGACGGCGGGCGCCACATACTTCTGGCGCGTGGTGGCGAAGAACTCCAGCAGCAACGCGAGTTCGAGCACCTTCTCCTTCACGGTGGCGTCGTCTTCGGGTGGCGGCACGGGAACGGGACTGACGTTGCTTTCGCCGGCGGACGGCGCCACGGGCGTGTCGTTGACGCCGCTCATGAAGTGGACCCGGTCACGGGCGCGACGACCTACGAGATCTACATCGGCACGACACCGACGCCTGCTCGCATCGGCTCCATCAACGCCACGGCGGTGACGGTGAGCGGGTTCCGCTCGGCCACGGTCTACTACTGGAAGGTGGTTGCCCGCACGGCCAGCGGCACGGTCAGCTCCACGGTCGCTTCGTTCAAAACGAACTAGGAGTGCCCGCCTATCGAGACCTCAGCAGGTTACACTACCCGCTGAGGTCTTCTATGAAAACCCTCCTTCTACCCGTCCTCCTGTTTCTGGCATCGCCCGGATTCTCCCAGACCAACGATCCGATGCAAGCTCTGCTGGCCGAAGTGCATCACCTGCGGCAGGCGATCGAGAGCATGACGGTGGCGTCGCAGCGTGTGCAGATCGCGGTGGCTGCGCTGCAATTGCAGGATGGCATCGTCGCCCGGAGCGCGACGCGGTTGGACGATGCGCAGAAGCGATGCCGCCAGGCTGAAACAGAGCGGCAGCGGATGACCCAAAACATCCAGCGGATGGAAACCACGCTGGCAACTGCCACCGTTCCGGATAGCGAGCGACAGCGATTTCGGGCACTTCAGGGCGAAACCAAGGCCGAGCTGGATGCCCGTACCGCGGACGTTCAGGCCTGCCAGGTAACAGAGTCCGAAGCGGCCGGACAACTGCGCAACGATCGCGCCAAGCTGGCGGAATTGCAGGAGCATATCGAACGTCTCGACAAAATGTTAGAGCAGCAGGTCGCCCCACCGAAGTAGCTGGCCATCAGTCGCAGCGAAGCGCGGACGTCGGATCGAGCCTGCCCGCACGCATGGCCGGCACCACTGCCGCGACGATCGTGAACACCAGCAGTGTGACCATCGCGCTGGCGTAGGTTCGCACATCGAAAGGGCTGATGTCGAAGAGCAGGCCGCGCGCGAATCGCCCGAGAGCGAACACCGCGGGTGTCGCGAGCAGGATTCCTTTGGCCGCCATCGCGAGTGCTTCCCGAAGGATCAGCCAGACCATCTCTGCTTTCGTCGCGCCCAGCGCCATGCGGATTCCGAGCTCAGTCGTACGCCGCGTGACGGTATAAGCGAGGGTACCGTAGAGTCCGATGCACGCGAGCGCCAGCGCCAGAACTCCGAAGGCAATTGCCAGGAGCGTGATGATCCGCTCGCGCCGAAGGTACAGGTCAACCTGCTTCTCGATTGTCGACACGTTGGTGACGAGGATCGTGGAACGGACTCGCCGCAACTCCTGCTGGATGGTCTCGACCAGCGATGAAGGATTGCCCGTGCAGCGGACGGCCAGCGCAAGGCGATTGACTCGATCGACGGACTGCGGCAGGGGCAAATAGATGAAGCGCGTAGGCCCTTCGCGAAGATTGTCGTGCTTGGAGTCCTTCACCACGCCGACGATCTCATAGATCAGGTCCCGGTCCGGATAGTTGGCGAATCTCACCCGCTTGCCGACTGGAGTGCCGGTGGAAAAGTACAACCGGGCAGCCGTCTCATTGAGAATAGCGACTTTGGGCGCGGTGCTTTCGTCGCGCGCCGTGAAGTTTCTGCCCAGCAACAGGGGCACGCCGAACGTTTGGAAATAGTCTGGCGAGATCGCGGCCAGGTGAATTTCGGTCTGGCCAAAATTGGCAGGTACGAAGCCCGGGACGTCCAGCACTGCGCCGCGGTCGCGTCCGCTCATCGGATTCATCGTGGCCCACGCGGCGGAACGAACTCCCGGCAAAGTTCGAACGCGATCGAGCATTTCGGCTTCGGCGCCCAGCCACTGCGGCGTGCCGGACAGTTGTCGTTCCGGCGTGACCTCCATAGTGAGCACGGTGTCGCGCGTGAGCCCGAGGTCCACGGACTTCAATTGTGCGAGTGTCGCGATGAAAAGGCCGGCGGCAGCCAGCAGTGTGGTCGAGAGTGCAACTTGCAGGATCACCAGGGCGCGGCTAAGTCGCAACGAACGGCGGCCTCCTGCGATACTGCGCGATCGTGCTTGTAGCCCGACAGCCGGGTCGATGCCCGACGCCTGCACCGCAGGCAGACTGCCGAAGGCCATCACGCTGAGCAATGTTGCCGCGAGCGTGAAAAGCAGCATTCGTCCATCGAGCGGCAGGTCGAGTACGATCCGGTTGTTTCCCTGGTCGAAGAAGGACGCGAGGATGGCCTCCACCTGGCGCGCGAAAACCACAGCCAGCGCAGCCCCCGCAGCACCGATCACCAGAGCCTCTGTCAAGGTCTGCCGGATCAGGCGGGCGCGGCCGGCGCCGATGGCGAGACGTACCGCGAACTCCCGCTGTCGGGCGCTGGCGCGCGCGAGCATGAGGTTCGCTACATTGATGCAGGCGGCCAGCAGCACCAGGCCTGCCAGCACCATCATGGCCGTAAGCGGTTGCGTGAATTGCGCACGCAGGCCGCCTAATCCCTTGGCGGCAGGCTGGACCTCGATGTGATCGTAGAGACGCTTGCGAACGTCGGGGATGAGGGGGACATCGCTCAGGTATGCCGAAAAGAAAGCGTTCGCTTCGGCCCGGGCTTGCGGGGCGGGCACGCCGGGCGCAAGGCGCGCCACCACGTCCAGCCACAACGAGACGCGATCGCGCATCTTCGCGGGATCTGAGAACTTCATCGGGAGCGCGATATCGATGGGACGCCCAAGCTCCGGCGACATAATGCCCGAAGGTATGACTCCGACGATCGTCACCGTCTGGTCGAAGACGTGGAGCGTATGACCGAGAATGGTGGGGTCAGCGCCGAACCGTTGCGCCCAGAATGCCTGGCTGATGACGGCGGCCGGGCTGCCCTGTTGGTCGTCGGACGATTGAATCGTGCGGCCGAGCAACGGCGAGACGCCCATTGTCGCGTAGAAATTGCCCGTCACCCAAACGCCGCGAACCTGTTCGCGAACCCCGTCGATCGCCAGTTCCATGTTGGAAGCACTGTAGGCAGCTACCGACTGGAAGCTGTGCGACTGATCGCGGAGGAGTTCAAAGTACGGATAGGGCGGACCGTCACGTCCCGCGATACCGGCGGTTTGTACGAAGACCAGGCCGGCAGGATCGCGGACTGGCAGAGAGCGAAAGATCACGGCATCCATCAGGCCGAAGATCGCGGTATTCGCACCGATGCCCAAGGCGAGCGAGAGGACGGCGACCGTGACAAAGGCAGGGTTCCGGCGCCAGGTTCGAAGTGCGAGGCGAAGGTCGCCGCGGAGATCGTCGAGCCATCGAACTCCCCATGCGCGGCGGCATTCGTCCTTGGCACTTTCGGTCGCGCCAAACTCGATGCGTGCTTGCCGAAGCGCATCGGCCCGTGTCATACCGCGGCTGACGAGATCGTCGGCATAGGCGTCGATATGGAAACGAAGCTCGTCGTCCATCTCACTCTCAAATCGCCGGCGCCGGAAGATCATGAGCCCTCAGGGATGGCATCGAGTACGCTGGCGACGACCGACGAGAATCGGTTCCAGGAATCAGTTTCGGATTTGAGGCGCTTTCGACCCGACGTGGTCAATGAGTAGAACTTCGCCTTACGCTTGTTGTCACTCTCGCCCCATTCCGACGCGATCAGCCCCTGCCGCTCCAGGCGATAGAGGGCGGGGTAGAGCGAGCCCTGTTGAATCTGCAGCTGGCCGCCCGTGAGTTGCTGCAGGCGGACCAAAACGCCATACCCATGCAGTCCGCCGAGCGAGACTGCTTTCAGGATCAGCATGTCCAAAGTCCCCTGGACGAGTTCGACTGTTGGCTTCATTCCTCGACGCTCTAGGAGAATGATAAAGCACTTCTCCTAGAGCGTCAAGGAGAACTCGCGATAGCAGTAAAATGGAGTTGAGGGGACCTCATGTCTTTGACGATTCGAATGCACCGCGTCGCGGTTGCCGCTCTGATGGTGTCTGCGGCGGCTTTCGCTGCTCCCAAGTCTCCGATTCCCGCCGCGACCACCGACGTTCCGCTGGCCAAGCAGTCCGGCAAGGAGACGGCCGTCTTCGCGGGCGGATGTTTCTGGGGCATACAGTCGGTATTCCAGCGTGTGAAAGGCGTCGTCAAGACGACCGCGGGGTATTCCGGCGGCAATGCCAAAACGGCCACCTACGACCAGGTGACCACCGAGACCACGGGACATGCGGAATCGGTGGAGGTGGTTTACGATCCGTCACGCATCACGTACGGGCAGCTTTTGCGGATCTTCTTTTCGGTAGCGCATGATCCGACGGAATACAACCGTCAGGGACCGGATGTTGGGCCGTCGTACCGGTCCGCCATCTTTTATGCGAACGAAGATCAGAAGCGGCTCGCGCAGGCCTACATCGCGCAGTTGGATCAGCAGAAGATCTTCCCGAAGAAGATCGTGACGGAAGTGACTACGCTGAAGGGCTTCTATCGCGCGGAGGATTATCACCAGGACTATGCCTACCACAATCCTGACAATCCTTACATTCAGGTCT
>Ga0105240_10007226_pt1 | contig 16171 bp, 14 predicted proteins | sample KBSC54metaG_FD_80426 | JGI IMG/M metagenome (GOLD analysis project Ga0105240, IMG submission 80426) | Corn rhizosphere microbial communities from Kellogg Biological Station, Michigan, USA - KBS C5-4 metaG | ecosystem: Host-associated > Plants > Roots > Rhizosphere > Soil | place: Michigan, USA... | reverse complement strand
TGGCATGGCTCTTGATCGTAATGCCCTTCTCTCTCTCCTGGTCCATATCGTCCAGTACCTGCGCCTGCATATCCCGTTCGGATATGGTGTGGGTCATTTCGAGGAGTCGGTCTGCCAGAGTACTTTTACCATGGTCGATATGGGCGATAATACAAAAATTCCGGATATTCTTCATGAAGGTGACGTGCGCCTTTTTTGTGCCTGCAAATGTACGCTGAAAATGCTTATTTTCACACAAATTACCGGTATGGCCACCGAACTAACCTCCTTATTTGAACAGGCAGTTTCCGATAGCAAAGATTTGAGAGAACGCCCCAGCAACGAAACCCTGCTGCAGCTGTATTCCCTCTATAAACAGGCCACGGAGGGAGATGCCCCGGAAGATGGCCCCTCCAACCCTTTCGACTTTGTTGCCAAAGCAAAATATGAAGCATGGGCTGCCTTAAAAGGTAAGGCAAAAGAGACGGCGATGCAGGAATATATCCATCTCATCTCCAAGTTAAAAAGCTAACTGTCAGGACATTGACTGTCATTCACCCTTTTCGGTAATTGCCACCCAGCATTCTCCGGTAAATGCCGGCCAGCTGTCCTCCTACGATCGGATAGCTGAATTGTTGCGCTGCCTTGTTGGCGATCAGCGGCCTGTCGTAGAGAGCATACCCGTCCAGCATGCTATACAGCGCCTGCAGCAGCTGATCTTCTCTTTCGCTATCCACAAGTATCCCATTGCTGTTGTCCAGGACCTCCGGTATGCCGCCTACCCGCGTCGCGATCACCGGCAGACCACAGCACAGCGCCTCCAGTATCACACAGGGTAAGTTCTCATACCTGCTGAAAAGCAACAGGAAATGGGACGCGCTCATCAGCGATGCCACCTCCGGATAGCTTATCTCTCCCGTTAAAAACACCCGCTTATCCAGCAGCCCTTTGTCGGCCAGCGCCCCTCTGATCGCCGGTGTATAAGGTCCCGCCAGCGTAATATTCACATCCTCGCGGGCAGCGCACAATTGCTCCAGCACACGTAGGATGCCCTCTATATTCTTTTGATAACCCATGGTCGAGACATGGATACATTTTTTTATGCCGCCATCAGCTGACGGGGATGGATGGAACAGATCGGTATCCACTACGTTGTATACTACTTCATACGGTATGCCGGGGAACCATTGTTGTATGTCTCCGGCCTGTGCTTTACTGACAGGCAGGAACAGGTCTGTGGCGGCAAAGACCTTTGCATACAAACGTCGTACAAGAGCATGTTGAGCATGCAAGCCCCACGGGTTTTGCCGGGTATATCCGGCCCAATGCTCCGTAAGCAGAAAACCCCATCCGTACCTTTTCTTCAACCAGAGCCCCAGCAAACCCGCTTTCCAGACTGCATGCACATGTATCAACGAAGGGATGCCGTGCTCCTTTTTTATCCGGCTCACCATCTTTTGTCCAAGGTAAAGACTCCTGAACAAAGATATTCCCCGCTCCAGCGGTCCCCGGGCATTGTAATAAACAATGTATTCCACCAGGTTGCCCTGACGGCATGTCTGTATTTCGACCTTGCGTCCCCCGAGCGCTTCATCTTTTACAAGATGCAGTACAACCACCTTTTCATAAAGTGCGATAGCCCTGACATGCCGTTGGACAAAGTCCCCGGTATGTCTATCGACCCGGCTGGGATACCATCCGGCAAGTATGAGCACATAGTTCATGAATGGATATTTCCGATCTGCCGCCGCAGCCAAAGCCAGTCTTCTTTTTTAAACAGCAACATGGACGCAGGCGAAATACGGTGGTGTTTGGTGAATTGCAGCAACGAATATAGCATACATGCAAAATATCCGGCCGAACTGACAGCGGCAGCTCCGATTATTTTATAATGGGGTATGAACAATATATCCCCTGTCAGTATCAATAAACAGCCGGCCAGCGCACCCCTTGCGTTCACCCCCGGACGGTGCAGCCCTCCGAAATAAGCGCTTAGCGGAGCCAGGATAAAAAGGAAGAGTATACCGGGCAGCACGATCAGCATCGGCAGGTACATCTGATCGAAGCTGTCGCCGAACAGCAGAGGGAACAGCCACCTGCCGGTGAAAAGAATAAAAAAGAAAAAAAGCAGGAAGAATAACACAGCGATTCTCGCCATCCTTGCCAGATAGACCGGCATCTCCTTCTCAGATGCAAGCGCCGTGCTGGGAAATACAATACCCGCCAATATTCCCGGTATCACCAGCAACATCTGTCCCAGTTTGGATACCTGGATATAATTACCCAGCTCACCGGCCGTGCAAAATCTTTTGACAAACCAATAGTCCATTCTGTATACAAGGAAAAAAAGGATATTGGCCGTAAAGGCCACGAGTGAATACTTATATATCTTCCTCAATAAAGCAGGAGCGGGCAGCGGGAAAGCCCTGGTCCCGGTAAAATTTTTCCGGAACCTCACAGCCAGCATGAGCCCTTGCAGCAATACGCCCAGAAAGTAGATATGCAGATAGCCGCCGGGGCCGATCAGGGCCGGCGCCGCACCGGCGACCAGTAGCAGGATGATCAGGAGAATATTGACGGCCAGCAATATCTTGTTGGATAACACCGCCTCCTCCCGCGCATAAAAAAGCGCTGAGAAAAAAGTGATCAACAGCTGTCCCGGTATATATGTTGCAGCCGTGGTCCAGAATAAATTATCCGTAACCATCTCCTTATCGAAGAAATAGAAATAGACCTTCAGCAACAGCAGGGACAGTACAGACATGACGACAGTCCACAGGATTGAAAAGGTATACAGAGCTTCCGCTTTTACTTCCTGTTTTGCAAGGAAAAAGCCCATTCCGGACTCTATGCTCATACTCCCGGCAAGCAGGACGAAAGCGTACAGGTTGATAAGATAATAAACGGTACTGCTGGCCGATGCGCCGTAATACCTGGCAAACAGCAGGTTCAACAGGAAGGCTGAGAACAGGTACCCTCCTCTCCACAAAAGTACCTGGTACAATAAGCGCTTAAAACTCATGGTTATTAGCCCGCGGTTACAAACAATGAACCGCGGTTCATTCTGAAAAGTACTTTAAATTTGTCGCATATGCAGGAACGAATGCTTACTTTTTTGCGTTGCCCCGTCACCCGGAGCCCATTGCATCTTGTGCCCGTGGGAAAGGCTTCCACCCCCGGACATCCTCCGGCACAGGGCATCACAGAAGCAATTTTATTCGCCGAAGAAGACTGGTTCTTTCCTGTAACGGGCGGTATTCCGCGGCTGACGGTGGAGGCTTTCCTTGACTATGAAGATTTCTTCCGGCAGCATTTTCCTGATTATGCGATCCGGCGGCAACAGCTGCTATCGAAATATGCCGGGATCATTGCTTACGTAAAGAAAAAGAACAAAAGGACGCAGAAAAGCTTCCTCCGGGAATGGAGCCTGTATAATTACAAAAAAGATCGCACCTGGAATGCCGGCACAGAAGACATGCTGCTCCGGTTCCTCGGCGAGACGGGTGAAAGCCTGGACAGCCTGCAGGACAAGGTGATCCTGGATGCAGGATGTGGCAACGGGCAGCTGGATACACTCATCGCCCGGCAAGGCGCTATCATCGTCGCCATGGATCTCAGCCTGAGCATCGAGCTGGCCTATCGGCAAAATACACATCCGGATGTGCTGTATATCCAGGGCGATGTTCAATTCCCGCCGCTGGCCTTTTCGATCTTTGATATCGTGCACAGCAGCGGGGTCCTTCATCATACCAACAATACCGAGCTTTCTTTCAGCTGTCTGAGCCCTTGTGTCAGGGCCGGCGGCAAGTATAGCGTCTGGTTATATCATCCCCGGAAGAACGCTTTACACCGCCTGTTCAATATGGCCCGCGTCATCTATTCTCCCCTGCCTTCCGGTCTGCAGTATTTTCTCCTCCGCATCACCGTCTTTCCCGTCAGCTATCTCATAAAGAAAATAAAAGGCAATCCCCAAAATCACCGGGAGATGATGATCGATATCCTGGATTGGCTTACGCCTGAATACCGCTGGGAACATCAGCCCGATGAGGTCGCCGCCTGGTTTACAAAAAGAAGCTACCGGTCCGTGCAGGTGACGACCTCAGATACTTTCGGTTTTAACATGACAGGTGAAATGCCGGCCAGCCCTGTTACTTCAACGCCTGGATGATCTTTATAAAGTCGGCAGCAACGAGAGAAGCGCCTCCGACCAAACCGCCGTCCACGTCAGGACTGCTGAACAGCTCTTTTGCATTGCCTGCTTTTACACTGCCTCCGTAAAGAATGGGAATAGCGTCTGCCACCTGCTGGCCATATTTTTCTTTCAGCTGGCGGCGGATACACGCATGCATTTCCTGAGCCTGTGCAGAAGTGGCCGTCTTGCCCGTCCCAATGGCCCAGATGGGTTCATAAGCAATAACGATCTTGCTGATATCTTCGGCGGAAAAATGAAAAAGAGATTCTTTTAATTGGGCTTCTACATAACTTTCCTGTGCGTCGACCTCCCGGATGCTGAGCGGTTCGCCGCAGCAAAAGATAGGAGTGATCCCCAATTCCAGGCACCGTTGGGTCTTGACGGCCAGGGATTGATTATGTTCGGAGAAATATTCTCTTCTTTCACTATGCCCCAGGACACAATATCCGATGTTAATGCTCTTTAGCATCTCGGCGGAAACTTCTCCGGTGTAAGCGCCCGCAGGTTGATCCGAACAGTTCTGGGCAGCTGCCGCATAGTTCTTTCTCGCTGACAGTTTGGTTTGCGCCATAATAAGGTATGGAAAAGGCACGGCAAAAACAGCGTGCTGATGATCGGCCAGCTCCACCTTTGCTTTCAGTATCTCATCCAGTAAGGCTTCTCCCTGCTGATAGGTCAGATTCATCTTCCAGTTGGCGGCCGCAATTTGATTTCTCATTTGAGCGATTGGTTTATGATTTTTCAAAAATATATTTTACGTTCTGTATTTCAGTGTCGGTCAATACCTGGCCCTTAAATCTTTTCCAGCTGGCAATGTCCCTCAGCGCTTTTTCCAGCTCATACTTCTGTTGATTGTCATAGCCCCAGCTAAAGCTGGGTATATATTTCGGTGTAAGCCCCTGTCCAAAGACATTACAGCAAACACCCACGACCGTGCCTGTATTAAAAGAGGTATTGATGGCGCTGCGGGAATAATCTCCCATCAGCAACCCACACTTTATCCCGGCAGGAATGAACCGATGGGTACGGTGATCCCACACCTTTACCTCTGCCGCGTTATTTTTTAGATTGGAGTTGGAAGTGCCGGCTCCCATATTGCACCACTCCCCTATGACGGAATCTCCCAGGTAGCCGTCGTGGCCTTTGTTGGAATACCCGAAGAATACTGAATTTTTGATCTCTCCGCCCACGACAGTGTAAGGTCCCACCGTTGTAGCGCCATAGATCTTCGTGCCTAATTTTACGACACTTCCTTCACAAAGCGCAAAGGGCCCCCGGATCAGCGAACCTTCCATGACTTCGGCTCCCTTGCCGATGTAGATAGGACCCGCCGAAGCATTCAGCACGCAATATTGCAAAACGGCCCCTTCTTCGATAAAGATATTCTCCGGGGCAATAGCCTGCACAGACGAAGGAATAGGCTGCGACTCCCTGCCGGCGGTAAGCAGAGCAAAGTCATCCACCAGGGCTTCGGCGTTAAGCTGGAAGATATGCCAGGGTTGCGTAAGGCGTGGGACCCAGTGCAATACGCCCCGGGATCCATGCTGTTCTTTCTCCCGGATCGTGAGAATGCCTATCCGTATGTCGGCGATGGCCCGGGTGGCCGTGAAAGGGAACAGTGTATCGTCCATGGGGTAAAACTAAGGCATAAACTCTAAAAAAAATCCCCTCCATTGCAGGAAGGGATAATGAGTTATCGAAGCCCCAACGTTTATTTGGCCTTCTTTTCGTAACGCTTTTTAAACTTGTCAATACGACCGGCCGTATCTACCAGTACGTTCTTACCGGTAAAGAAAGGATGGGAAGTATTGGAAATTTCCAATTTGATCAGGGGATATTCGTTGCCGTCCTCCCACTTGATGGTTTCCCGGGAAGTAGCACCGCTACGGCTCAGGAAAGAATAGCCATTACTCATGTCCTTGAAAACTACAAACCGATAATTGGCAGGATGGATACCTTTTTTCATAACTAGTTCTATTTAAAGGCTGTACGGATTTGGCCGTACAATTGATAAAATAAGGATGCAAAATTAGGCCATATAAGCCTGAAAAGCAAATTTTTCTGCAAAACTCAATCTCGCATATTCACATATTGCAGCGGAATGCCCAGGTTGGCTCCGCCGCATAGCTTGATAACAGCTTGCAGATCATCTATCTTTTTGCCTGTCACCCGGACCAGGTCATCCATGATGGCGGCCTGCACCTTGAGACCGGAGTCCTTTATCACCTTGACTACCTTCTTGGCATCCTCCTGTTTGAGCCCGTTGCGCACCGGCACCTCTTTCTTTGTGACCTTTCCGCTGGGATAGGCTTCCTTGCTCATGTCAAAAGCCAGGGCGTCCAGCCCCTGCTTCATACTGCGGCTGATCAGCACATCGGTGATCTGGTTGACCTTCATTTCGCTCTCCGCCTCCAGCTTGATCTTCATTTCCTTTTTATCCAGGTCAATGACCACAGGAGAGTCTTTGAAATCAAAACGGTTGGTTATTTCTTTCTTGGTAACATTGACAGCATTGTCCAGTGTCTGAGGATCGACCTTGCTTACGATATCAAAGGATGGCATGATTAGAAGAGTTGAGCAGCAAAGCTAAAAAAAAGCACCGCTATCGCGGTACTTTTTTTATTAATTGTTCTCCCTCTCTTCACGAGGCTTTCCCTCTCTTCACGAGGCTTTCCCTCTCTTCACGGGGCTTTCCCTCTCTCCTAGTTGTTCCCCCCCGTCTTCACCCGGCTCTCTTCCTCTCCGGCGCCAGTGGTCCTCCTGTGTGCGGGGGCTTTCAACGGCTTGCCAAAACGGTAGCTGAAAGTGACGCTCACCTGGCGGCTGTCCCTTAAATTGCGGAAGGTGGCTTCCGTCTGCTGGAAATTGAGGTAGCCATGGGGTTTATTGGTATAGAGGAAATCCCGGACACTCAGTTTGAGGCTGGCCTTCTCCCCCATGAATTTTTTCGAGACCGCGGCAGTAGCCTGCCCCATGGAATAGATAACCAACTGCCCTTCGACGCCCTTGGTACGGTACCAGCCCGAAAGTTCGGCGCTCCAGCCATGAGGGAAGGTAAATTGATTGTTTACATTCATCGTCAGGGTGGTGGCATCTACATGGATCGGCTCACCATAAAGAAAACCGTCGAACTTGGTATAATTCACATTACCGTACAGGATGGACATCCACCATTTGGTAACGTGCACCTGAGCGCTAAGGGCAATACCTGCATTCTGGCGGCTCCCGATGTTACCGTTCCGGAGGATGGTGGCACGTCCCGATTGCTCGAAAGTCTCTGAAAAGAAATCTTTGGTATAGCTGTAGTTCAGCGTGGTGGAAAGCCAGCCTGCGTAAGTATGACCCAGCTCGACATTATGCGAGAACTGTGGCTGGAGATAGGGATTGCCCGCCTGGTAGGTATATTGGTCCAGGAAAAAGAGGAAGGGGTTCAGGTCCTGGTAGGCCGGCCTGTCAATTCTACGGCCATAGTTCACCGAGAACTGATTTTTCTCATTGGCCTGGTAACTTACATACAGGGTGGGGAAAAAGCTGAAATAGTTGCGGGAAAAGCTGGAATCCTTATTGATGACAGAGATCCCGTTGCCCAGCTGGTGACCGGCATAGTTGGTATTCTCCACACGCAGCCCCGCCTGGATGCCCCATTTCTTATATTGTTTGTTCAGGTTGATATAGGCCGCATTGATATTCTCCCGGTAGATAAAATGATTGGTTTTCGACGTATCCACTTTGGAAGTATCGTTGATGACATTAAAATAGTTGGCCATATTGTCCGTATGCACATAGCTGGACTTAATGCCGGCTTCCAGCTTAAGGTCCTTCGTCAGCGGATGTGTATAGTCCGTCTTGAATGTATAGATATTGATAGTGCTGGGTGTGTTGCCGGTGAGGACGGTCTCCGTTGTATCGTTATTGCCCGGATAGGTCGTGATATTGTCGAAATGTTGATCACTACCGGAGGAATAGCGTACGTAGTCCAGGTCGACCGTCAGTTCTCTGCCGGTGGAGTCGAATTGATGACGGTAATTGAGGTTGACAGAACCGTTCTTCCAGGTGTTATCCGCCGTACTGGGCGAATAGACCAGGGAATCGACGCTATTATGGGCATCCTTTAGGAAGATATTGCTGGATGTGCGATTGTTCTCTTCATTCCGGAAACCGCTGACGACAAATCCCAGGGTAGTCTTATTCGACAAATAGTAATCCATGCCGAACTTGAGGTTCAGGGAAGGATTGGTAAAATGTATCTCCGTGGTCTGTGTAAAGATAGAATTCACCACCTTGTCCGGCCCCGGGTTCAAATAGGTCCTGCCGATATCCAGGTGCTGAAAACCTTCCCAGCGGGAATAACCGGCATTGAGGAAGAAGTTCGCCCTTCCATTCCGGTAATTGAGGTTCAGGCTGCCGCTGGGTTTTGGATATACACCCTGGGTGTGGGTTAAGCTGATATTGCCGTTGAAACCCTTGGTCTTATTCTTTTTTGTCTTGATGTTGATGATCCCGGAGTTGCCGGCAGCATCGTACTTTGCCGAAGGATTGGTCATCAGCTCGATCTGGTCGATCGCCGAGGCAGGCAGGCTTTTGAGATAGCTGGCCAGTTGGGCGGATGTAAGATAGGTAGGCTTGTTGTCGATCATCACCGTTACCCCCTGTTTGCCCTTCAGGCTGATGTTATCATCCTTATCAAGCGTGACACCGGGAGACCGTTCCAGCACATCGAGAGCCGTGGATCCTGCATTGGAGGGAGAGGCATCCACGTTGACGACCATACGATCGGCCTTTTGTTCGATAAAAGGCTTTTTACCAACGACCGCAATCGCCTGTAAATTTTTAGATGAAGCCTGTAAAACAATAGCGCCCAGCATAATAGAGGGTTGATCACCGGAGAGCTCAAAAGCCCGGCTATAGCTGGTGGTATGTCCAACACTGCTGGCAGATACCAGGTACTTGCCCTCAGCCACCTTATCAAAAGCATATCGGCCGCTCTTGTCCGAGACAGTCTGACGGACCCGGGAGGAATCTTTGGCATTCAACAGGGAGATGGTGGCAGCTTCCACTGGCTTATGTCCATCATCCCCTACTTCACCGCTGATCTTCGCGCTGGGTGCCTGGGCAAAAAGAGACAGGGAAAACGTCGTTATAAGGAATGTAGTCAGCAGTGTTTTAAGGTTGGTCATGGTCGTTTCAGTTTATATTATTCAGTACTATTTCTTAGTTATTACAATACAAAGATTGGTACTATTTATTACATAGTACATTGCTTTGTGTCGGACGGATGATTTTGTTGATGGAAGGCCGAGCACAGCGAAGCCGCCCGAAGGATAACCAAAGGTTACGGACGAGAAGGAGCGTGTCGAAGCAGCTCCGACGAAGTCCTGTTTAGATTCTAACTAAACCCGTACCGTCAGGTCCGGAAAAACATAATCATAAAGCAAACTTACAAGCGCACCGACCGTGTGCATAATCTTTTAGACATAAGTCCCACTTTCATTGACAACAGGACGATCTTACCAGGAAATAGACGAGTGTCCCGGTGAGAAGGTTACATTATTTGAGAAGTATATGTTGCCCTTAAGCAGTAGATGCCTCCTGGGAAGGTGCTTTTTGGGGAGGTCTTGATTTGAGTCTGAAATAAATAATAGCTCCGGTGATCATCAGCAGAAAGGAAATGATCTCAGCCTGGGTAGGATGAAAACCAAAAATATCGTATTTGGTATTGACCCGGATCTTTTCTACAAAAAAACGCTCGACCCCATTGACAAACAGATAGATGCCAAAAAGTGTCCCCGGAACCTTCAATTTTTTGCGCAGCGACCACAAAAGGAAGAAGAGTCCCAGACAAACGATAGTCTCGTAAAAAGGCGTAGGGAAAACGGGAATAGGTAATTGGCTGCAATAGGCCCCATCACATCCCGGAATCCGCACTCCTTCACCCACCACGTTATGAGGATAGGAATAGGCAAAAAACCAGTCGGGCAGCCAGGACGGCGCTTTGACCGCCAGATGCGGGATCTTGTCCAGCGCTCCGAACTGAGGCAGGTAAACTTCTTTATATTGTTCCGTAATTCGTTGAAAATCACCTGCACCTGCGAGAACAGCCTTACCGCCGATATTGGTATAATAGGCGCTGTTGAGGATACCCCAGTCCCCATCGCCGGCAGTTTGGCAACCGATACGGCCAATGGCATAAGCGAGCATAAGACCGGGAGCAGCGGCATCATTAAGATACCAGAAGCCGATGCCATTTTTACGGGCATAATACCAGATAGCAATAGCAGCGCAAATAAGTCCTCCATAAAAAGTAAGACCACTAAAAGAAAAAAGAGAATCGATGGGATCTTTTACAAAATCATCCCATGTCTCCAGGCTATTGAATATTTTGGCGCCGGCAAACCCAAAAAGAGCAGCGTAAAGCGTAAGATCCCCCACCCTGTCATGAGGCCATATACGGATCTTCTTTTCCTGGGGCTGAGGCAATTTTTGTTTATTCTTCTCATACCATTTCCATATGGCCAGCACAAGCCCCAGTAAAATACCCGCCGGCCAGCTGCCTTCCGATGACTTGAGAAAATCCTGGGGATTGGCAGCCAGGGGGCTATGAGAAAGAAAAAGACCGATAAACTTATAACCCACGACAAAACCCAGGATAAAGTTCATTATCAATTCAGTGGCACTGGCCGGCTTACCGATCAATACCATCTGGTCCCTGCCTTGTAACAAACCTTCCCTCTCCTTTCGTAGCAATTCCCTGGACAAAGTAACAGCTGCCGCTATAAAGGAAAGGGCGACAAAGAAGCCAAATGTATTGACAACGCGTAAAAATGGCAACGAGAGGCCGAACAGGTCCTTTAAGGCGTAATAAAGGTTGGGATACATACCCCGCAAACCTACATTAAAAAGGTCAAACAAGTATATTCTGTAGAAAGAATAGAAGATGAGGGTTTTACGACCTTATTTCCAATTACGTTCAAAAAATAATTTTCCACAGATACTAATTATTGGGGAATGCCGTTCCACATGAGTGTTCCACGGGGAACACTTTTCCCGCCAAATTAAAGTCCATCTTACGTTTCGTAGATTATTCACAGATGTGGAAAAGCCGACCACAGGTCGGCTGCGCGAAGCGCCGTCCGAGCACAGCGAGGACGTCCGAAGGACAATAATGAGAGTTATAAACAAACGGGCAGCTTGCTGCCCAAAGAACATCCCGGCAGCTTGCTGCCGGAGAAAACCCAATACCTCCAATTCCTTAACACCCCCCAAAAAACAAAACCCTCCGGAAAACCAGAGGGCTTATTACTATGAAGATAAAACTGTTAACAATACTCATTAAAAGCTGCAATCAAATTATGTGCGATCACCTGGGCCGGACGTCCCTCGATCTGATGCCGTTCGATCATATGCACCAACTGGCCATCCTTAAATAAGGCAATGGCCGGGGAAGATGGAGGATACGGCAATAAATGCTGACGCAGTGTGCTTACAGCATCCATGTCGAAACCGGCAAAGCTCGTAGTAAGAAAGTCAGGCTTTTTAGAACTATTTGCCACCGCCATCAATACACCCGGACGAGCCGAGCCGGCAGAACATCCACATACGGAATTGACCATAACGAGCGTGGTCCCGGTTTTCTTTAATTGATCCTCCACTGCTGAGGAAGTCAGTAATTCATCGAACCCATTGTCTGTGAGTTCCTCTTTCATCGGTTGAACTATTTCTGCTGGATACATCTTTAATAATATTTAAAAAATTGGATTGACGCAGGCACCCTGCCCGCTTATACTGTAAACACAAAAGTAGTTAAAAAGTTGCGCGATGCCCTGATTCGGAACAAATGTCATCTCAAATCAGTCGAAAATGCAATTCTGTCACTAAAGATCAGCATTAATCGGTCAAATCCCGTCAAAAATTCCAGGAAAACCGATTTTTTGGCCCCTGGTACATGGTTTGATCCCCTCTTCCCATCAAACAAAATTGATAAACTTAAATAAGAACTCACTATGACACTCGTAAAAGTTAACAATCATCCGGCCAGGAACCTGTCCAGCTTTGTAGACGAATTCTTCCAGGATTTCCCCACCAGCTGGAGCCGTGAAGGCAATTTCGGTTTTCCTCCGGTGAACATTCATGAGACAAATGATGCCTACCATCTCGAGTTGAGCGCCCCCGGCCGTAATAAGGAAGATTTTCAGCTGTCCATAGATAAAGGCCAGTTGACCATCGCCTTCGAAAAGAAGGAAGAAGCAAAGACCGAAGATTATAAAACGGTTCGCAAAGAATTCTCTTTCAAGAGCTTCAAACGCACTTTCAACCTGGACGATCGCATCGATACCAATGGTATCCAGGCTAAGTATGAAAATGGTGTCCTGAAACTTCTCCTGCCCAAGAAAGCAGAGCAAAAGGAAAGCACCAAACAGATATCGATCCAGTAATCAAGATATTAAGAACGTTTACTCACGAATCAATATCTTTTTCAAAGGAGTTCGTGAATCTACCGATTTCATAAGCAGTTGGTTTTGGTTTTAAAGCCCCTCCACTCCTGGAGGGGCTTTTTTTGGCCATTGGGTGATCCCCGGCATGGTATTAGTCTTTTCATCGGGGGTTAAAGGCATGACGAATAAGGACTTTCTTTATTTGTTTTCCGGATTTTTACCCCGATTGTTTTAATTTAGAGCTTCAATTGACACATCTTTATCCAAGAATATGATTAAACCTGCGAAAGTTTTTCAGTTTTGGTTTTTGGTGGTAGGCCTGGCTTTTTCCGATAGCGCGTTTTCCCAGAACCCCGTTTTTCATATTCCCATGGCCATGTCAGACACGGCGAAGCTGCCTGACGACTCTGCCTTGCGGATACGGAATCTCAATCCTTATTTTTCTCTGCACGTCGACAGCACCCTCGTCTATCAGCTGGAGATCAACCGGGATCCCAGCAAATATTTCTTTTTTATGAAAAATGCGCCTGTTGGTCTGAAGATCAAGGAGAACGGGTTGCTGACCTTCAAAGCCGACAGATCTTACTTTCTCTCCGGCAGGCTGAAATACGACAATGAATACAAAGTGACCATTGGGGTGCAAAACCTGAATAATCCCAAAGAACGGCTGGACACTTCCTTCACCATCGTTTTCTTTACTACCGACATTATCCCCTCTCACGTAAAACCTACCGTGAGCAATGTATTATATATGGATGAAGGGGATACCATCAGCTTTAAAGTACAATGTGAGACGGGTACTTATCCGATTGAAAGCATGAATTTTTACTCCAGCATACCCATAAAGACCAATTCCAATATTAAGGAGTGTAACGATGACTTTACCTGGAGTCCTCCTTTTGATTTTGTAAAGGACACCGATAGCACCAAGCAGAAGCTGCTCATCCTCTATTTTGTAGGAACCAATAAGATCTTTATGCGGGATACGGCCACCATCCGCATCTATGTGAAAGATGCCCTGAACTATCCTTACATGAAGGAGGATTACAATCTTGCCGTCCGCAATATCAATACCTATATTCTCCGGCTGAAATACGCCTTTTTCCAACTGGACAAAAAAGTAAAGAAGACCAAGAGTACCCGCACGGATTTCGATATGACCACGGCTACGACGGCCCTGGGCGGTACCATTTTCTCTTCCTCCGCCAGCCAGGACGCGAAAACAGCCGGGACGATATTACCCAGTGTAGGAGTGGCATTGGTACCGGTGAAAGAGGCGGTAGCCCCCCAGCTGACGGCCGAACAGAACCAGGCAGGTCTTGTTCGCAGCAGCATCAAACGGCTGGAGTATAGCATGCGGGACAACGCACTGGTGGGAGAAAAGGATATGGAGATCACCAAAAAGATCACCGCCCTGAAGAATGAGCTCAAACAGACACAGGTACAATTGATAGACGTCCCGCTGGAAGAGACCAGCAGCATGACGGAAGAGCAGCTGAATGCTTATTTCAATAATCCCAGGGTCAACAAAAAATACAGGCTGAAGAGAGGGGGTAAATAAGACAGGAAGATCCGGGGCATCTAATCACACAGCCCTTTTTCCCGCGTATCCACGATATAAAGTATCTTCCAAACGCCTTTTACGCGTATCAGCTGAAAAGCGTCCACCCCGCAGTGGAGCAGCGTGCCATTGTAATAAAAATGATAGGGCGCCCATACCTGCGCCAACGGCCCGTTCACCTTTAATGTTTCCATACGCACCTGTTCGTCGGCAGCGCCTTTGGGTAGCCGTCCGATAGCGGCTGCAAATTCAGTCACAGGGTAACTGCGGGCCATTGTCTTGCCGGCGCTATCCACGACAATAGTTTGCAGAACGGCACTATCGTCGAAGGCCGCCACCAACTGGGCGCTGTCAGCATTCTTCATAGCTGTGAACAACAGGTTGACGGCGGCTTTGACAGAGTCCTGCGCAGATTGAGCACGGACTACGCCTGTCATCGCAAAAAGTGCGACGAAAAGGAAGTATCTAAGGGTCATACGGCAAATTTTAACAGCTAATTATTTGTATCCCAGTATCTTCAGCATACTCTGGGCCGTTTGCTCCTTGGCATAGACCCAGTCCACCAGCTTCCCATTCTTATCATGGCCCACAATGACATGCTTGGGGGAAGGGATCAGGCAGTGCTTTATCCCTCCATATCCGCTGATCTGATCCTGGTAGGCCCCCGTGTGGAAAAAACCTACGAATAGCGGCTCGCCGTTGATGATCTTAGGCAAAAAGACTTCGTTGATATGCTCTTCCGAGTCGTAATAGTCGTGACTGTCGCAGGTGATCCCTCCCAGCACCACGCGCTGATATTCCACATCCCATTTATTGATGGGCAGCATGAGAAACCGCTCTCCGATGCCCCAGGTATCGGGCAGTGTAGTGATAAAGGAGGAATCGATCATATACCAGATCTCACGATCGTTCTGCATCTTTTGCCCGATGACGCTGTAGATATGCGCCATGCTCTCTCCCACCGTATAGCTGCCGAACTCCGTAAAGATATTAGGCATGGGCACATTGCTGCGCTTGCAGGCCTTTTTGATATTTCCCACGATCTCGTTGATCATGAACTGGTAGTCGTATTCAAAGCCCAACGAGTGCTTGATGGGGAAGCCGCCACCGATGTTGATGGAATCCAGCTCAGGACATATCTTCTTCAGCTGACAGTAAAGATTGATCACTTTATTCAGCTCAGACCAATAGTAAATGTCATCCTTGATGCCTTTGTTGAGAAAGATATGAAGCATCTTCAGCTGGAACCTATCCTCATTGCCTTCGATCTTGTCCACATAAAATTCCAGCACGTCCCGGGCACGGAAGCCCAGGCGGGAAGTATAGAAAGGGAAATTGGGCTCTTCTTCCGCAGCGACCCTGATACCCAGCTTAAAAGGCACTTTCACCGAGCGTTTGTATTGCTGCAGCTCTTCCTTATTATCCAGGATAGGGATCACATTCTTAAAGCCGCTGTTCAGCAGGGAGGCGATACGGCTGGTATAAGGTTTTTGTTTAAACCCGTTGCAGATGATGAAAGTGTCCTTCGTGATCTTCTTCCGGGCATATAGCTTTTTGATGATCTCGATATCATAGGCGTAAGAGGTCTCCAGGTGGATGTCATGTTTCAACGCTTCCTCTACGATAAAGGAGAAATGAGAACTCTTGGTACAATAGCAATAATAATATTCCCCTTCATAATGATGGCGCTTGATCGCGGCGGCAAACATCTTCTTGGCCTTCCGTATCTGCATACCGATCTTGGGCAGATAGGTCAGCTTCATGGGAGTGCCATACTTGTCGATAAGCGCTTTCAGATCCAGGCCGTTGAATTGAAGGTAGGCATCTTTGACCTCAAATCCTTCCTGCGGAAAATTGAAGGTTTGCGTCACCAGATCGGTGTACGTATTGTTCATTGACTGGTCCAGGTTATAAAGTATTTATAATGATTAAATAAAACCAATACTTTTAAAAAACTATGCAAATGTGAAGTTTTTTTGAAAACATCGGCAAAAAATTTTTCCAAAG
>Ga0105240_10007223_pt1 | contig 16179 bp, 15 predicted proteins | sample KBSC54metaG_FD_80426 | JGI IMG/M metagenome (GOLD analysis project Ga0105240, IMG submission 80426) | Corn rhizosphere microbial communities from Kellogg Biological Station, Michigan, USA - KBS C5-4 metaG | ecosystem: Host-associated > Plants > Roots > Rhizosphere > Soil | place: Michigan, USA... | reverse complement strand
TTAATGTCCGCTTTGGGTCGTTGCAGCCGGTCCGTTTTGGATCAACAGGGGTGGAAAGCTGCTTCTCGCTCGATCGGAACTGCGGATGTCGCGAGCCCGCCTCGTCTATCGGAGCGGGGAGCACCCAGGTCCTGAGTTTGGTCAGAGGTAGATGCGGCTTCGCTCACCCTGAGAGGAAGCGAGATGCGGCTACTCATAGCAGACGACCACGACGTCACACGTCAGGCAGTCCGTACGCTGCTCGAAGCCCGCGGTGATCTGCATGTCGTTGCCGAGGCGTCGACCGGGCGCGAGGCGTTGGCGATGGCGCTCAAGAGCAGGCCGGACATCGCGATTGTGGACTGGCGCCTTCCAGAACTCAGCGGGCTCGATGTGACGGTGGCGCTCAAGAAGGAGCTACCGACCATCGAGGTCTTGATCTACACGACGCGCAACGGCCCGGAGATCATGCTGGAGGCGCTTAGGGCCGGCGCGAAGGGCCTCGTCCTGAAAGCGGAGACTGAACGTCACCTGCTCGCGGCGATTGACGCCCTGTCGGTTCACCGCCCTTATTTTCCCGGCACCATCACCGATGCGCTGCCCGATCCAAATCCGGGCATCAAGCCAAAGCAAATCTGACATCGGCGGGGAACCCAATCGAATGTCCGAAATCGGTCGAAGGCGGACGCCCGAAACCGCAATCGCGCGACCGTCGGGCCATCCCCGCGACGTATCGCAGGGGCACGCTTTCATTGATCGCACGGCGGGCTCTTCGGTATTTCACTCGATATCACCATGAATAATCCCTGATCCGGGCTTGAGAGGTGAACCCGCCGATCAACAACGCGTTTGATTTGTAGCAATGTCGCGCGTCGCCGAATTGAAGGAGGTTATGATGACCAAAGGTGTGATGATTGCGATCGTCCTTGCGATGGGAGGTGTCGTCGTCGCCGATAATGCATCCGCACAAGGCAATTCAGACGTGCCGATGTGCTCTGCAACCGTCCGCGATCATTGCATAGAGCGCCAACATGTATATCGCGGGCAAGGTGGCCATTATCACGGTCATTGCGGCGGCGGGAACGGAGCGGTCGGTACCGTCGTTGGCGGCGTTGGCGGGGGCTTGATCGGGGGCGCCGCAATTGGAGGCCCGGTCGCGGTGGTGGCGGGCGCGGTTGGCGGCGGCCTTCTGGGCAACCACCTCGATAAGGCACATACTCGCTCGCAGAACGGCTGTTGAGGATCAAGCTGCGCCGTCCGCAATGGGTCGAAAGCCGCCCGGCCGCTTTCGGCGGGATGGGGTCGAGGGCGGACCTTCGACCAGTGCTACCCGATCTGAGTGTTAGAAAAGTCGACATTATGTCGACTTTCCATGGCACCCTTGAATTAGGTCACCCCCAACTGTTGCGTCCGCGCTATGGAAAAGCAACCAATTGGCGACTATCTCGGTTTTTGGCCGCTGCCAGGGGGTGGGGCGGCGGAGGATGTGAATGCTTTACGACGCCTATGAAATGCAGCGCAGCTTGCTCGCCGGCGCCTCGGCGATGGCGGGAGCGGGGGCGGAATGGTTCTCCAATCCGGCCAATCCCTGGTCCTATATCGGGGTCGGGCCGGTGGTCGCCTCGGCGCTGGAGGTGTTTGCCCACGCCTCGGCGCCGCGCGGCAAACCGGCATTCGGTCTCGATCATACCGTCGTCGGCGATCGCGAGGTCGCGGTTCGTGAGGAGATCGTGCTGCGCCGCCCTTTTGGGCAACTGAAGCATTTCGTCCGCGAAGGCGTCGAGGGCAGCCCCAAGCTGCTGATCGTCGCGCCGATGTCGGGCCATTATGCGACGCTGCTGCGTGGCACCGTCGAACGGCTGCTGCCCGGCCATGACGTCTACATCACCGACTGGCGCGACGCGAAGCATGTCCCGCTCGAGGACGGCGATTTCGCCTTCGACGATTACGTCGACTATCTGATCGCGTTCCTCGAGGCGATCGGTCCCGGCGCGCATATGCTGGCGGTCTGCCAGCCGTCGGTGCCGTGCTATGCCGCGGGCGCGCTGATGAACGGCGACGACCATCCGGCGACGCCGCTCACCCTGACGATGATGGGTGGCCCGATCGACACGCGCGAGGCGCCGACCGCGGTCAACATCCTCGCGACCCAGCACGACCTTGGTTGGTTCGAGAGCAATGTCGTCGCGACCGTGCCGTTCTATTACGCCGGCGCCGGCCGCAAGGTTTACCCCGGCTTCCTCCAGCTTGCCGGCTTCATGACGATGAACCTCGGCAATCACCTCGTCAGTCATTGGGAGATGTACAAGCATCTCGTCCGCGGCGACGGCGAGAGCGCCGATGGCACCAAGGCGTTCTATGACGAATACCGCTCGGTCTGCGACATGGCGGCGACATTCTACATCGAGACGGTCGATCGCGTGTTCCAGCGCCATCTCCTGCCCAAGGGCGAATTGATCCATCGCGGCCGGCTGGTCGATCCCAGGGCGATCAAGCGAACCGCGCTGCTGGCGATCGAGGGCGAGCGCGACGATATTTCCGGCCTCGGCCAGACCAAGGCGGCGCTGACTATCGCGACCGCGCTGCCGAAAGCGATGAAGCGCTATCACATGGCCAGGGAGGTCGGCCATTACGGCATCTTCAACGGCCGCCGCTGGCGCGAGCAGATCGCGCCGGTGGTCGAGGAATGGATCGCCGCGCACGGCTCGCAACCGGCTTCGTGACGCGCCGGTTGACGGTCGAGATCGAGCGCTGGCCGGTCGCCGGCGCTTTCGTCATCGCCCGCGGCGCCAAGACCCATGTCGACGTTGTCGTCGCCGAGATCGCCGAGGATGAGCTCGTCGGTCGCGGCGAGGCGACCGCGATCTACTATCACGGCGAAAGCGCCGAGAGCGTCGCCGCGGCGGTGCGGGGGATGGCGGAAGCGGTCGCGGCCGGCGTCACCCGCCTCGACCTGCTCGCCGAGATGCCGCGCGGAGCGGCGCGCAATGCGCTCGACTGCGCGCTCTGGTCGCTCGAATCGGCGCAGCTCGGCCGGCCGGTCTGGGCGCTCGCCGGCCTGCCGCCACCGCATCCGCTGATCACCGCCTACACCATCTCGCTGGCCGAGCCGGCGGCGATGGAGGCGGCGGCGGGACGGGTCGGCGACTATCCGCTGCTCAAGCTCAAGCTTGCCGGCGAGGGCGATCTCGCGCGGGTTGAGGCGGTACGGCGCGGTGCGCCCGATGCGCGGCTGATCGTCGACGCCAATGAAGCGTGGAACGATCGCGACGTCGTGCAGGAGGCGGAAGCGCTCGCCGCGCTGGGCGTCGAGCTGATCGAGCAGCCGGTGCGCGCCGGCGAAGAGGCGCGGCTCGACGGCATCCACCGGCCGGTGCCCTTCGCGGCCGACGAAAGCTGCCAGGATCGCGACGATCTCGATCGCTGCGTCGGCCGGTTCGACGCGGTCAACATCAAGCTCGACAAGGCGGGCGGATTGACCGCGGCGATGCTGCTCGCCGAGGCGGCGCGCGATCGCGGGATGGAGGTGATGGTCGGCTGCATGCTGTCGACCTCGCTCGGCGTGGCGCCGGCCTATCTGCTCGCGCAGCATGCGCGCTGGGTCGATCTCGACGGGCCGTTGCTGCTGGCGCGCGACCGGCCGGACGGGTTCAGCTACGATCGTGCGATAATGCGTCCGTCAGCCCTGTGACGGCGGTGTCGGTTCGGCGGTGGCGATCGCCGGTGGGACCGGCTCGAAGCCCGAGGGACCCGGTATCGACACCTGGGTAGGATAGGCGAAGTCGATCTTCTCGTTGTTGAACCGCTCGAGCAGGGCGATGCAGAAGCGGCTCTGCGCGTCGAACGCCACATCGAAGGAATCGCTTTGGACGTCGACGTGGATGACGAAGTCCAGAGTCGAATCGCCGAAGCCGGTCATGCCGCAGCGGACGAGGGTGCATTTGCCGATCTTGCCGACGAGCTCGCCGACGATCGCGGGAATCTTGGCAAGGACGTCCGGCGGGGTCTGATAGGTCAGCCCGATCTTCAGGCTGATCCGCCGCCGGCGGAGCCGCGCCATATTGTGCAGCTCCTTGCTCAGCAGGTTGGTGTTCGAGATCACCACCTCTTCGCCGGTGACCGAGCGGATGCGGGTCGATTTCAGCCCGATTGTCTCGACCGTGCCTGTGATCTTGTCCCATTGGATGCTGTCACCCCGGCGGAAGGGCTTGTCGAACAGGATCGATAGCGCCGCGAACAGGTCGGAGAAGATGCCCTGCGCGGCCAGCCCAATCGCGATGCCGCCGATGCCGAGACCGGCGATCAACCCGGTTACGTTGACCCCGAGATTGTCGAGGATGACGATCAGCGCGACGGCGAACAGGACGACGCTGACCAGGAGCCGGATCAGGCCCATCGCGCTGCCGAGCGAGCTGTGATCCTCTTCCGGCCCGGCGCGTCGCTCGACGAGGTTGAGGATCAGCTCGCGGACCCAGACGGTGGCCTGCAGGACCGTCGCGATGACGAAGAAGAAATGGACGGTGTTGGCGAGCGTCGGCGGAGCCTGGGCGTAGCGCGCGACCAGCTCGGCGGCGAGGGTGATGATGAAGAAGGTGCTGGTGCGAACCAGGATGCGGCCAATCGTCACCCGCCAGTGCGAGGCGCCCTGAACCTCGCATAATTTCCGGCCCACCCCGCGCATCGCCATCAGTGCGAGGACAATCAGAGCGCCGCCGATGCCGCCAATCAGGATCTGCAGGCTGTGGCTGACCATCCAGGCCATCGCCTGGTCGGCGGTCAGCGTCATGTTCGACAGGATTGCGTCGCCGCTCGGCACCTCGATCGGCGGCACCGTCGGCTTGACCACGGGGGCGGCCGCGATCATGCCGCTTTCGCCTCCTCGCCCTCGGCCAGCGTGTCGAGGAAGGCGATCAGCCCGCGCTCGGCGCCGCTGAGATATTTGGTGGCGCGCGGCAGCCGCAGGTCGCACAGAGTCTCGCGGTCGCCTGCGCGGGCGAGCGCGACCAGCGCCGGATGGACATAGGACTTGCGCGCGATCGCGGGGGTATTGCCGAGCGCCTGGGAAACCTCTGCGAGCATGGTCTTCAATGTCGCGGCTGGGCGGTCGCGGTCAACCAGCGCCTTGAACGCGATGACGCTCGCACCCCAGGTACGGAAATGCTTGGCGGTGAAATCCTTGCCGGTCGCTTCGCGGAGATAGTCGTTGACGTCGTTCGAGGTGACCGGATGCACCGCGCCATCGTCGTCGAGATATTCGAACAGATGTTGGCCCGGCAGGTCCTGACAGCGGCGGACAAGGCGTGAAAGGCGACCATCCTCGATCGTCAGCCGCTGCATCTTGCCTGACTTGCCGCGATACTCGAGCCGCAGCCGCCGTCCGCTGACATCGGCATGGCGGTTGCGCAGGGTCGTCGCGCCGAAGCTGCGATTTGCCTTGGCATAACCTTCATTGCCGACCCGGACCTGGCCGAGATCGAGCAAGCGGACGACCGCAGCGACCACGGTGTCCTTGTCGAGCGCGCGATGGGCGAGATCATTGTCCACCCGTGCGCGGATCAGCGGCAGCGCGCGGCCGAAATCAGCGCACAGGGCATATTTGTCGGCCTCCTGAGCATCGCGAAACTCGGGATGATAGCGGTACTGCTTGCGCCCCTTGTCGTCATAGCCGATCGCCTGGATATGGCCGTGCGGGGAAGGGCACAGCCAGGCGTCATGATAGGCCGGCGGCAGGCCGATTTTGTTCAACCGATCGATCTCGTCGCGGTCCGTGATGCGTTTCCCGTCCGGGTCGAAATAGGCGAACGAGCGTCCGTGGCGGCGGCGGGTGATGCCGGGCAGGGCATCGTCGACATAGCATAGCATGGCGTTCGAACGCGACGAGTTGCGGGTCCGTTCCAGCAACCGCCGTCTCACGCGGGCGTTTTGCCCGCCACCCACAGCGACAGGAGCCGGCCATGACCCGGATTTCAGACGCCTCAATCCTCATCATCGCAACCGACGGCTTCGAGCAGTCGGAGCTGTTCGACCCCCGTCAGCGCCTGATCGATGCCGGCGCCAAGGTCACCCTCGCCTCGATCAAGACCGACCCGATCCAGGGCATGAAACATGACCAGAAGGGCGACATGATCAAGCCCGATGCCGTGCTCGAGGATGTCGATGTCGACAGGTTCGATGCGCTGGTCATCCCCGGCGGCGTCGCCAATCCCGACAAGATGCGGACCCAGCCGCGCGCGATCGAGCTGGTCCGCGCGTTCGATGACGCCGGCAAGCCGATCGCGGCGATCTGCCACGGTCCATGGCTGCTGGTCGAAGCGGACATCATCGATGGCCGGACGGTGACGAGCTGGCCGTCGCTGCGGACGGATCTCGCCAATGCCGGCGGCAAGGTCGTCGATCGCGAGGTGGTGGTCGATGGCAACATCATCACCAGCCGCAAGCCCGACGACATTCCCGCGTTCAGCGAGGCGCTGATCCGCGCCGTCGAGACGGTCAGCGAGCCGGTTTAGGCGGTGGCAGGGACGATGGCGGCCGGTCGTTCGACCATCGGGCGCCAATTGGCCGCCCGCCGCCGTGCGGCGAGATAGGTGTCGAGACCGATCTGGATCGCCAGGATCATGTAGATGAACGGCAGGAAGGCGATGCCGACGAACGCGCCGCCGAGCAGGTAGATGAGATTGGCGGACTGCAGCGCAGTGGCAAGCGGTGCGACCCAGGCCTCGTCCTCATCGGTGCTCTTGCGATAGCGGCGGCGGACCGCCGACATCCGGATGATGCCGGTGAAGTGCAACAGCAGGAACATGCCGAGGCCGGGGAAACCCTGCTCGCCGAGCATCTCGAAATACATGCTGTGGAAGGCGCGGCCCTCGTCGGTCAGCACCTGGGTCTGGACCTGTTCGGTGCTACCGGCCGCTTCGGGCGCGGCCGGGGCGGCCGGGGCACCGGGATTATTCGCGTCCGCCGGCGTGTTGAGATCGGTCTTCTTGATCGTCTCGAAGCGCAGCTTGTTCTGGCGGTACATCTCGAAGCCGCCGCCGAGCGGGTGCTTCTGGACATAGTCCCAGGTCCAGGCCCAGACGGCGATGCGGGTCGTCGCGGACGCGTCGGCCTTATGCTCCTTGATCGTCGACATCCGCGCGGTGAACGCCTGCGGCAGCAATGGGATCGCGACGGTGGCGGCGAGCGCCATCAGGCCGACGTAGAGAACGCGTCGCTTGGCGTCGCGCAGCAGCAGCAGGGCGAGCAGGCCGATGCACAGCAGGCCGGTGCGCGCCTGGGTGCCGACCGGGATCAGCAGGCAGGCGAAGATCAGCGCGCCGCAGAACAGCCGCACGCGCCAATCACGCGGAAAGATCGTGCCGAACTTGCCGATCCACAGGATCAGCGGAATGATCGCGATCGCGACGCAGGCAATGGTGCTGCCCTCGTAGAGGCCGGAGTTGTTATCGACCATCAGGTTGAGCGAGCCATAGCCGCCGCCGGTCGCCAGCGTCTTGATGCCGCCGACGATGACGATCGATGACACGCCGAGGATGATGAAAGCGATCACCGCCTCCATCCTGAGCCGGGTCGTCAGGGTGAAGGGAAGGAAGATGCCGAACACCACCGCTTTCCACACCCAGGACCATTTGTCCCAGGCGTAGAACTGCTCATCGGCGTAAAAGGTGGTGTAGAAAGCCCAGCCGAGCAGCGCGAGCATCAGCCATTGCCGTGGCGCGATGGTGAAGTCGCGCTTCTTGTCGACGATCATCCAGCCGAGCACGGCGAGGCTGACGGTGATCACCGACAGCGGGATCGAATTGAGCAGATAATAGCACAGCCGCTGCGGGCCGACGGTGTCGACGTAGATGTAGGTCAGGACAAAGACGAACGGTCGGCGGAAGCCGATCCCGAGCAGTGCCAGGATAAAGCCGAGGAAGGCGAGATCACGCACCGGGCGACCGCTCCGGGGCGGGGCGGCGGGCAAAGCCCTGCGGCCGGGCCGCCGGCTTGGGTGGCGCCTCGACGTCGAGATCGCGCCGCCAGATCAGCCGCCAGGCGGCGAGCAGCAACAGGCCATGGCTCAGCGCAAGAGCGAAATTGTCGATCATTGCAATGCCTTCGCCACCTGCCAGCGCCGGCACTCGGGCGCCGCCTGCCGTGTCTAGCGAGCGTGTGTTTAGGCGCCGTTAAGTCTTGGCGATCGGCCCCTCCACCCCTCGGCTGCGCCGAGCGGTGGAGGGGCCAGCGGCGGGTGGAGGGGCCAGCAACGGAAACCCCGCCAGCTCTTCACTTCCTAACGCCTCCTTAAACACCCCCATGCGAAGAGCCCGGCGTGCGCATTCTTCACGTCCTCGATCACAGCCTGCCGATGCATAGCGGCTACAGCTTTCGCACGCGGGCGATCCTCAAGGCCCAGCTTGCCTATGGCTGGGAGGTCGTCTCGCTGACCGGACCGCGCCATGTCATGGCCGGCCCGGATCCCGAGGAAGTCGACGGGCTGCTGTTCCATCGCACCCCGGCGCCGGTGCCGGCGCCCGCGCCGATCGGCGAATGGCGCGAGATGCGGGCGATCACGCGTGCGCTCGATGCGCTGTGCGAAACGGTGAAGCCCGACCTGCTCCACGTTCATTCGCCCGTGCTGAACGCGCTCGCCGCGCTGCGTGTCGCCCGCGCCAGGCACCTGCCGCTGGTCTATGAGATCCGCGCCTTCTGGGAAGACGCCGCGGTCGGCAATGGCACCGGGCGCGAAGGCTCGGCGCGCTATCGCCTGATCCAGTATCTCGAGACCCGCGCCGCCCGCGAGGCGGATGCGGTGGCGGTGATCTGCGAAGGCCTGCGCCATGACCTCGTCGCCCGCGGCATCGGCCCCGACAAGGTGATGGTGACGCCCAACGGCGTCGACATGGAGCTGTTCGGCACGCCGCTGGCGCGCGATCTCGAACTGGCGGTCAGGCTCGGCCTCGACGACGCCGAGGTGATCGGCTTCGTCGGCTCATTCTACGATTACGAGGGGCTCGACGATCTCATCGCGGCGATGCCGGCGCTGGTCGGGGAGCGACCACGGGCGCGGCTGCTGCTGGTCGGCGGCGGCCCGATGGAGGCGACGCTCAAGGCCCAGGCGGCGGGTTCGCCCGTCGCCGAGCGGATCACCTTTACTGGCCGCGTGCCGCATGACGAGGTCGATCGCTATTACAGCCTGATCGACATCCTCGCCTATCCGCGCAAGGCAATGCGGCTGACCGACCTGGTCACGCCATTGAAGCCGCTCGAGGCGATGGCCCAGCGTAAGCTGGTCGCCGCCTCGGACGTCGGCGGTCACCGCGAATTGATCCGTGACGGCGTCACCGGCACGCTGTTCCCCGCCGGCGATCCGCCGGCCATCGCCGCCGCTCTCGCGCGGCTGCTCGCCGACCGTTCGGGCTGGGACGCGCGGCGCGACGCCGCCCGCGCCTTCGTCGAAGGTGAAAGGAATTGGTCGACGAATGTCGCTCGTTATGCTCCTGTTTACCAAGCTCTGACAGGAAAAGCGGCATAGAGTGGGGAAATGGTAATGACCCAGGCGACCGACGAGCTCCTTCTGACCATGGTGGCGCCGCCGCGCAGGCAGGCCGGCATGTGGCGGGGGGTCCCGACCGCCTGGCTGATCACCGCTGGCCTGGCGCTGGCTTTCGCCGCCCTGCTACTGGCCCTGCCGGGCGATATGCTGGCGCCGCTCACTGGTAGCTATTCCCCTGATTTCGCAGTGAAGTTCGCTATCGCGCTGGCGGGTGCCGTGCTGATCGCCGCGCTCATGATGACGGTCTTCTACATGCCGTTGCCGCAGTTCGGCTCGCTGACCATCTCGGTGCCGGGCGGCAACCGCCCGGTGACGGTCCGGCGCGCCGACGCCCATCCCGACGCGCCGCCGCGCCGCCCGCTGTTCGCCCAGGACGAGATCGGCGAGCCCTGGCAGCCCGAGCATGTCGCTGATTCCGAACCCTCCGGCCAGGCGCCCAAAGCTGCCGGTTCGATCGCGCTCGGCCGCGATCTTCCCGCAGCCAACGCCCCCGTGGAGTCCCTGATCAGCCGGCTCGAGACTGGCCTGACCCACAAGCAGACGCCCTCGGAGCGCAATGGTCCGCGCTCGCTCGGCCCGGATGAGGCGGAGCATCCCTCGCCGGCCATCCGTCAGCAGCGCGAATTGGGCGAGGCGCTGCGCCAGTCGCTCGACCAGATCGGTGGGCGGATCGGCACCGCCAACTGAATTCGGCCTCAGCCGCCCTTCGTAATCGGATGCGCGGCTAGCCAGGCCGCGACCCGTGCCGCGGTCTTGGGCCGCGGCTCGCGCCCAAGGCGCAGATCATGGACGAAACGTGGATCGTTGACCGCTTCGCGGCCGAAGCGCGACGGCGGCATGCCGCTTTGGCGGATGAAGCGTTCGACCTGCGGCAAGAGCATGGAAGATTCCTTTCGTAGTTCCCGGCGACTCAATCTGGCTTGATTCTTTGTTTGTTCTCTTTTCCTACTTGTCTAGGAATTTTCCTATCATTATGGATGAACCATGGAGCCGAGCGATCCGAGGGCCACGCTCGACGCGTTGATCCGTGAGCGGGGCAGCGATTACACCTCGTTGTCGCGGCTGCTCGGGCGCAATGCCGCCTATATCCAGCAATATGTGAAGCGCGGCGTGCCGCGGAAGCTCGATGCCGACGACCGGCGCGTGCTGGCGCGCTATTTCGGCGTCGACGAGATGCTGCTCGGGGCGGCGCCGGCGGCCAAGTCGCCGGCGGTCGTGATGGTGCCGCGGTTGGCGCTCGGCGCGTCAGCCGGTCCCGGCGCGGTGGCTGATGGCGAACGGGTGCGCGACCAGCTCGGCTTTGCCGCCGACTGGCTCCGCGCGCGCGGCGCCAGTCGGCTCGACATGCTGGCGGTGCTGCAGGTCAGCGGCGCATCGATGGAACCGTCGCTGGCTGACGGCGATGAGATCCTGGTCGATCGCGGCGACGCCGCGGATCGCCTGCGCGACGGCATCTATGTGCTGAGGGTCGATGATACGCTGGTGGTCAAGCGGCTGGTGGTCGACCCTGCGAGCGGCTTCGATATTCGTTCTGACAATCCGGCCGAGGCCGGCGGCAGGATCGACGTGGCCAGCGCGCAGATCATCGGCCGGGTCATCTGGTTTGGCCGATCGCTCGGCTGATCCTCAGCCGCGTCGGGCGCGATCGCGCAGCCAGACGATCAGCGCGCCGGCGACACCCAGCGCGGTGCCGGCGAGAACGCCGATGGTCGGTTGGCCGAGCAGGACGCCGGCGATCGCGCCAACCACGACCGCGCCGGCGATGAGACAGCCGCCGGCATTGGGCGCGGGGGTGGGCGAGGCCATGCGCTCCCATGCCACTGTGCCGGCGATCGTGCCAGTGGGCGCGCAGGCGCGGGCCGCGGGAGGGGCTTCATTTCACGCATTTTTCAAACAGCTTCCGCGGCTTTCTTCGTCTGGCGCGGCAGGCCGTTGCATCGGCCGGGTAGTTGCCCTCGCGTGGCGCGCCTCGTCGCGATACAGCCACGCCATGTCGTCCTGCTCGACGCCTCGCTGCGCCTGGCACCTGGCGACTGCCATCGTCATGATATTGGGGGCCGGCGTCGCGGCGCGGGCGCAGGCGCCCGCGGACGCTGCGCCGCCGCCGGCCGAGACAGCACCGGTGGCGCCGGCGCCGACGGGCGAGGCGCTCGATCCCTCCGCGCCTTTGGCGACGATGCCCGATCTTGGCGTCGATTGGCCCGAGCTGCCCGCCGCCGCCGAAGCCGACGGCCAGCAGGCCGCCACCGAGAGCCGCGAGGAGCGCTATGACATCGTCCTGAACGGCCTCGAGAAGGTCGATCAGGATCAGGTGCGCAAAAGATTCAACGGCGTCTCGACCCTGTTCAAGGGCCGCCACGACCAGGCCAACGCCGCCCAGATCGACCTGCGCGCGCGCCAGGACGCTACCGCCCTGGTCGAGATCCTCCGCGCCGAGGGCTATTACGATGCCGAGGTCACGCCGCGGGTCCAGCGCGTCGCCGGGACCGACCGGCTGCGCGTCGTGCTCACCGCATCGCCCGGCGAGCGCTATCGCTTTGCCAGCGTCACCCTGACCGGCGTTCCAGACGATCAGAAGCTGCTCGACGCCTTCCCGATCAAACAGGGCGATGTCATCGATGCCGACAAGGTCACCGCCGCCGAGGCCAGCTTCAAGACCGCGCTCGGCAAGCAGGGCTATGCCTTCGCCAAGGCCGCCGAGCCGGAGATCGAGGTCGATCATGCGACCCGCACCGCGACGCTGATCATGGCGGTCGAGATCGACGGGGCGAAGAAGCGCTTCGGCCATATCTCGGTGACCGGCCAGAAGCTGTTCAGCGCCAAGCATGTCCAGGAGATCGCGCGCTTCCATCCCGGCGACCGCTACAACGCAAGCCTGCTCGACGATCTGCGGCGTGCGCTGATCCAGACCAGCTTGGTCTCGGTGGTGAAGATCACCCCGGTACGCGGGTCGCAGCCCGACACGGTCGACGTCGTCGTCCATCTCGAGAGGGCGCCGCCGCGCACCATCGCCGCCCAGCTTGGCTATGGCACCGGCGAGGGCGTCCGCGCCGAGCTCAGCTGGACCCACCGCAATTTCTTCCCGCCGGAGGGCGCGGTCACCTTCGCCGGCGTGCTCGGCACCAAGGAGCAATCGCTGAGCGCGGTCTACCGGCGCTCGAATTTCCATGCCCGCGATCGCTTCCTGACCGCCCAGCTTTCGGCCAGCCACACCAAGACCAAGGCCTATGACGCCAAGACCGCGACGATCGGCATCGGCATCGAGCGGCAGACCAACATCATCTGGCAGAAGAAATGGACCTGGTCGGTCGGCCCGAAGTTCCTCGCCTCCGACGAGCGCGACATCGAGCCGTCGACCGGCCTGCCGCGGCGGCGGACCTTCCTGATCATGACGTTGCCGGCAACGCTCGCTTATGACGGCTCGGACGACCTGCTCAATCCGACCCGCGGCTTCCGCCTGTCGGGTCTGCTGTCGCCCGAGGAATCCTTCCGCAAGGGCAGCGTCACCTATGTCCGCGCGCAGCTCGATGCGAGCGGCTACGTCCCGCTCAAAGGTGGCAAGGTAGTGCTTGCCGGCCGCGTCAGGCTCGGCAGCATCACCGGCGCGAAGCTCGAGGATATTGCGCCGTCGCGGCGCTTCTATTCCGGCGGCGGCGGCTCGGTGCGCGGCTATGGCTATCAGCATATCGGCCCGCGCGACGCCAACAACGATCCGATCGGCGGCCGCAGCGTCGCCGAATTCGCCATGGAAGCGCGCATCCGCTTCGGCAATTTCGGCGTCGTGCCGTTCTTCGACGGCGGCAATATCTACACCTCGAGCCTGCCGCGCTTCACCGGCATGCGCTACGGCGCCGGGCTCGGCGTGCGCTATTACACCACCTTCGGCCCGATCCGCGTCGACGTCGGCACGCCGATCAACCCGGCCAAGGGTGACAATCCCGTCGCGGTCTATGTCTCGCTCGGGCAGGCCTTCTGATGGGGCGACGGCTTCTTCGCTGGGGGATCGGCGCGGGCGCCCTGATCTTGGCGCTCATGCTCGCCGCGGCGGTGCTGCTCGATACCTCGCCCGGACATCGTTTCCTGGTCGACCGCATTCTCGCGCTGCGACCGTCCTCCGGCCTGCGCATTGCGGTCGACCGCATCGACGGCTCGCTCTACGGCCGGGCGCAGCTCCGCGGCCTCAGGCTCTATGACACGCGCGGCCTGTTCTTTTCCGCGCCGCAGATCACGCTCGACTGGCGGCCGTCGCGCTGGCTGTTCCATCGGCTGTCGATCTACCTGCTGGCGAGCGACGATGCGACGCTGATGCGGCTGCCTGTGCTGCGGCCCGGCAAGCCCGGACCGCTGCTGCCGAAATACGACATTTACGTTCGGCGCCTGGCGGTGCGCAGGCTCCATCTCGGCGCCGCGCTCGGCGGCGGTATCGCGCAGATCGACGGCCAGGGCGAAGTCCGTCGTGGCCGTGCCCAGGTCCGGTTCGGCGCGGCCGCCGACAAGGGCGGCGACCGGCTGTCGTTGCTGCTCGACGCCGAGCCCGATCGCGACCGCTTCGACATCGATGCCCGGCTCGAAGCGCCGAGCCGCGGCGTCATCGGCCATATGCTCGATACCGAGCGGCCGATCTCGCTCAAGATTGCCGGCGACGGCACCTGGACCTCGTGGAACGGCCGTGCGCTGATGGACGTCTCCGGTCTGCGCATCGTCGATCTCAAGCTGGGCGCGGCGAACGGGCGTTACACGCTCGGCGGCGTGCTCGCCCCTGCGCAGATTACCCAGGGCAAGAAGGCGCGGCTGACGACGCCGCGGGTGCTGGTGTCGGGCCAGGCGCAGCTTGCCGACCGCCGTCTCAACGGCCAGCTCTCGATGCGCTCGCCGGCGCTCACATTGTTGACCAGCGGGACGATCGATCTCGGCAAGCAGCAGCTCGATGGGGTGAAGATCGACGGCCGTCTGCTGAAGCCGCCGGCCCTGTTCCCGAACATGACCGGGACCAACCTGCGCTTCGGGATCCTGCTCGACGGGCCGTTCCGCGCGCCGAACTTCCGCTACGTCATCACCGCGCCGCACATCGCCTTCGACAATACCGGCTTCGACATCGTCGAGGCGCGCGGCGCCGGCGTCGTTGTCGGCAGTCCGGTGACGGTGCCACTCGACCTGCGCGCGCGGCGGGTGACCGGGGTCGGCGAGGTCGCCGGCGGCATCCTCGCCAACCTCCACCTCAACGGCAAGCTCGGCGTCACCGGCAAGCTGCTGACCGGCAGCCAGCTCAACGTCACCTCGGACAAGCTGACCGGCAAGCTCGACCTGCGGGTCGACCTCATCACCGGCGAATATAGCGTCATCGTGACCGGCCGGCTGGCGCGCTATTTCATCCCCGGCGTCGGCATCGTCGACGTGCTGACCGAGCTCAAGGCAGTGCCGCGGCCCGACGGCCATGGCACCGCGGTCACCGGCCGCGGCCATGTCTGGGTGCGACGGTTCGACAATGCTTTCCTGCGCTCGCTCGCTGGTGGCCTGCCGGAGATCGAGACGGGGCTGTCGCGCCGGCCCGACGGCTCGCTCGATCTGATCGGGCTCAGGCTCAAGGGCCCGGCGATCACGCTTGCCGGCAACGGCCTGCGCCGCCGCGACGGCACCTTTCAGATCAATGCGACCGGCCGCCAGGCGCGCTACGGCGCGGTCAAGCTCGCCCTCGACGGCAAGATCGACCGGCCGACGCTCGATCTGCTGCTCGATCGACCGATGGATGCGCTCGGCCTCGCCCAGGTCCGCGCCCATCTCGATCCGACCGGCGCCGGCTTCGACTATCACGCGACCGGCGGATCGACGCTCGGGCCCTTCACCATGCGCGGCGCGATCAACCTGCCCGCGGGACGGCAGGCGGTGATCCGCATCGCCGGGCTGGCGGTCGCCGGGACCAGCGCGAACGGCGCGCTCAGGGTCGATCCCGCCGGCTTCACCGGCCGGCTGGCGCTGGCCGGCGGCGGGCTCGACGGCACGCTCAACTTCGCGCCGCTGCGCGGGGTGCAGGCGATCACCGCCCATCTCAATGCCCGGTCTGCCAATTTCCCCGGGCCGCCTGCCATGCTGGTCAAGCGCGGCAAGGTCGACGGTGTGGTGGTGTTCGACGCCGACGGCACCGCGATCAGCGGCACGGTCAACGCCAGCGGCATCCGGCGTGGCGGCTTGTCGCTCGCCCGGCTCGACGCGACCGCCAATCTCAAAGGCAGCCGCGGCACGATCAAGAGCCATATCGCCGGACCTCGCGGCGGTGGCTTCGCCTTCGACACGGTCGCCCAGCTGGCGCCGGGCAAGGTCACGATCACCGGCGGCGGCGTGCTCGATGGCCGGCCGGTCGCGCTATTCGACCCGGCCGAGCTCACCCATGACCGCAGCGGCTGGACGCTCGCGCCGACCTCGCTGAGCTATGCCGGCGGCAAGGCCACTGTCGGCGGCCGCTATGGCGAAGGCGCCAGCCGGATCGACGCCAAGCTCGAGGGCATGCCGCTCGGCATCCTCGATATCGGCTGGCCGCGGCTGGCGCTTGGCGGCATCGCGACCGGATCGCTCAGCTTCACCCAATCCGCGCCCGGCGCGTTGCCGCAGGGCAGGGCCGATCTCAAGATCCGCGCGCTGACCCGGGCCGGGCTGGTGCTCGCCTCGCG
>Ga0105240_10007219_pt1 | contig 16181 bp, 10 predicted proteins | sample KBSC54metaG_FD_80426 | JGI IMG/M metagenome (GOLD analysis project Ga0105240, IMG submission 80426) | Corn rhizosphere microbial communities from Kellogg Biological Station, Michigan, USA - KBS C5-4 metaG | ecosystem: Host-associated > Plants > Roots > Rhizosphere > Soil | place: Michigan, USA... | reverse complement strand
CCCACAATAGCCGTAACGCCCTCATTAAAATTGATCGTTATCTTATCGCCGAAGCTCTTAAATCCTTTAACTTCTAATTTTGTAAGCTGCATATCAGTTTTTGAGTGATAAGTGTTGAGTAAGGAGTTGCTAAGAGATGAAAAATCTACTCACAACTCACTACTCACAATTCACCACTAAATATATATTTCTCCTTTTAAATAGGTAACGGCATTGCCGCTCATTAAAACGCGTTCTCCTTTGTTTTCGCACCAGAGTTCGCCTTTGCGCGGTGATAACTGGTATGCGTGTAGCTTATCTTTACCCAGTTTATTGGCCCAGTAAGGTATCAAATTACAATGGGCCGAACCGGTTACCGGATCCTCCGGTATGCCTGCTCCCGGAGCAAAGAAACGCGAAACAAAGTCGACCGTCTTACCCGGCGCGGTTACAATTACACCAACTGTGTCCAACTTTGATAAAGCGAAGTAATCAGGTGACATCTCTGCAATATCATCTTCTGATTCATAAACAATAAAATAATCTCTCGATCTATAGGCCGACAATGGTTTTTTTTCGCTCAAAGCCTCGGCCAGGCCATTCGGCATTTCTATCGGGATAGGAGGGCGTGATGGGAAATCCATCATGTATTTGTCTCCATGCTTTTTTATGGTTAAAGTGCCGGCTTTGACGGTCTCAAAATTTATGACGTCGCTTTTATGCTCCAGCTCTGTAAATATAATATGTGCTGATGCCAGCGTAGCATGCCCACAAAGGTCTATCTCATAAGCAGGCGTAAACCATCTGAGTTTATAGCCATCGCCATTCTTAACAAAAAAGGCAGTTTCGGCCAGGTTATTTTCCGCCGCTATCTTTTGCATCCTTTCATCAGAAAGCCATTCGTTCAGCGGACAAATAGCTGCCGGATTTCCTCCAAAAAGACGACTGGTAAAAGCATCAGCCTGGTAAATGGGGATAGTCATAATAAAAACATTTAGCCGATAAATGTACCTTTTAATTGTTAAAACTTCAACGTCATCGACTTTGAAATAAGTACAAGACCTTGCCTTTTTTAAGAAAAATAGCAAAAAAGTGCAGGCACAAAAAAGCCCCTGGTGGTTTGCCGGGGGCCTCAAAGGATTAACCTAAATATGATTTCAGAATTTTACTTCTGGAGGTATGTCTCAATCGTTGCAGCGCTTTATCTTTTATCTGACGTACGCGTTCGCGTGTCAGGTTGAACTTCTCGCCAATTTCTTCCAGCGAAAGCGGATGATTGGTGCCTAATCCGAAGAATAATACGATGATCTCACGTTCACGCTCCGTAAGGGTGGAAAGCGAACGTTTTATTTCTTCAGATAATGACTCATTGATCAAAATAGAGTCAGTGTTGGGTTCCTGGTTTTCCAATACATCAAGCAAAGTGTTTTCTTCGCCCTGCACAAACGGAGCGTCCATAGAAACATGACGTCCGGAATTGCTTAATGTATCAGAGATTTTGTCGACGGTAGTTTCCAGCATATCGGCCAGTTCTTCAGGAGATGGCTCACGCTCATACTCTTGCTCTAGTTTTGAGAATGCCTTGCTGATCTTGCTTAATGAACCCACTTGGTTCAACGGTAAACGTACAATGCGTGATTGCTCCGCAATAGCTTGTAATATGGATTGACGGATCCACCATACAGCATAAGAGATGAATTTGAAACCCTTAGTTTCGTCAAAACGCTTTGCTGCTTTGATAAGGCCCAAATTGCCTTCGTTTATCAAGTCGCCAAGTGTAAGGCCCTGATTTTGATACTGTTTTGCAACTGACACAACAAAGCGCAAGTTAGTCTTTGTCAGTCTTTCAAGAGCCGCTTGATCGCCCTCTCTGATCTTTTGTGCCAGAATTACTTCTTCTTCTGCAGTGATTAAGTCAACTTTACCAATTTCGTGAAGATATTTATCAAGCGATTGTGATTCGCGATTGGTAATAGATTGGGTTATTTTGAGTTGTCTCATCTATATTTATTACCTCAATTCTTAATTTAGAATTGAACGCGCAAAGGTACAAAATTGTTATGAAAAAATAACAACCTAACCTATCTTTACATTCAAATTAAAATAAGTAGCTTTTTAAACTTAGTAATTGATTTGTTAACTATTTGGTTTACAGTTCGTTCAGTTTAAAAGTATCCTTGGCTCTAATACCTCTTTCTGTCTGTTGCAAAGTACAGCATTCGTTCACAGGATCGTGCTCAAAATACAAAATATATTCCTTTTCCAAGGCTTCGGTCAAAAATATTTTCTTTTCGTTGAGCGTTTTTAGAGGGAACATATCATATGCCATTACATAGGGTAGAGGCAAGTGACCTACAGATGGCAGAAGATCAGCCATATACAATATTTTTTTGCCTTTATAGCTGATCAGTGGTAACATCATGGCGTCGGTGTGGCCATAAACGAAACGGACGTCAAAGCCGCTCATAAAGTGAACGTCGTCTTTTGACTCGACAAATTTTAGCTGTCCGCTTTCTTGTATCGGCAGAATATTTTCCTTTAAAAAAGATGCTTTTTCCCGATCATTTGGATTTACGGCCCAATCCCAATGCTGCTGGTTACTCCAATAAGTAGCATTTTTAAAAGTGGGTACCAGTTGTTCTCCGCCGCGTTTTACAGCACCGCCAACATGGTCAAAATGCAGGTGAGTGAGAAATACATCGGTAATATCATCAGCGGTGAATCCGAGTTTGGCAAGAGACGAATTTAGGCTAGCGTCTCCGTGCAGGTAATAATAACTGAAGAATTTGGCATCCTGTTTATCACCAATGCCTGTATCGATCAATATAAGTCGATTGCCATCTTCGACCAATAAGCAACGCATCGCCCAGGTACACAAGTTATTCTCGTCCGCCGGGTTGGTTTTGTCCCAGATAGTTTTCGGAACGACGCCGAACATAGCACCGCCGTCTAACTTAAAAAAACCGGTGTCAACTGTGTGTAATTTCAAGATGGTAGTAATTAGTCAAAAGTCTTAAGTCGAAAGTCTTAAGTCGATTTCCGCTAATGGACTATTGACTTAAGACTTCAGACTCAGTACTATTACAAATGGATACACTCACCATAAGCTTCTGCGGCAGCTTCCATCACTGCTTCGCTCATGGTTGGGTGCGGGTGAACGGATTTAACGATCTCGTGACCGGTAGTTTCCAATTTACGTGCAGTAACCACTTCAGCGATCATTTCAGTTACATTATGCCCCAGCATATGCGCGCCAAGGAATTCGCCGTATTTCGCATCGAAGATTACTTTTACAAAACCATCTTTAGCGCCTGCGGCAGATGCCTTGCCCGATGCTGAGAATGGGAATTTACCCACTTTTATCTCGTAACCAGCCTCTTTGGCTGCCTTTTCGGTATAGCCAACGGATGCAATCTCAGGACTACAATAAGTACATCCCGGTATATTGTTATAGTTTAACGGCTCAGGATTGTGACCAGCTATTTTCTCTACACAAATGATACCTTCAGCAGATGCAACGTGAGCCAAGGCCTGACCTTTCACGATATCGCCGATGGCATAAACACCTTCTACATTAGTTTTATAAAAATCGTCAACCACAACTTTACCTCTGTCAGTTTTAACACCTGTTTCTTCCAAACCGATGCCTTCTATGTTGGTGCTGATACCTACAGCCGACAGTACGATTTCCGCTTCCAAAGAAACATTGCCGGTAGGGGTTTTTACATTTACTTTGCAGATATCGCCGCTGCTGTCAACCGATTCAACATTTGCGCCGGTCATGATCTCGATACCTTGTTTTTTCAGGATGCGGTTCAAACCTTTTGAAACTTCTTCATCTTCCAAGGGAACAATGTTGTCAAGGAACTCAACTACGGTTACTTTAGTCCCTAAAGTATTGTAGAAATAAGCGAACTCGATGCCGATAGCGCCTGAACCAACAACAATCATCGATTTTGGCTGCTTTGGCAGGTTCATTGCCTGGCGGTAACCAATTACTTTTACGCCATCTTGTTTGATGTTAGGTAATTCGCGTGACCGGCCGCCCGTAGCTAAAATAATATGTTTTGCAGTATATGATTTGGTAGCACCGTCAGCAGCTTTTACCTCTACGGTATTTTTAGCTTTTAGCTTACCGGTACCCATTATTACTTCAATCTTGTTTTTTTTCATCAGGAATTGAACACCTTTGCTCATTCCGTCAGCAACACCACGACTTCTTTTTATTACGGATTCAAAATCAACCTCGCCACCTGCAACCTTCACACCGTAATCAGCAGCATGATTTAAGTACTCAAACACCTGTGCGCTTTTTAATAAAGCCTTAGTCGGAATACAACCCCAGTTAAGGCAAATGCCACCTAATGATTCTTTCTCAACTATAGCAGTTTTCAGACCAAGTTGTGAAGCACGTATAGCAGCTACATAACCTCCCGGGCCAGACCCTATTACAATTAAATCGTAGTCCATGTTTTTTTATTCTTTTTTGAATTCGACGCCAAAGCTAAGCAAAAGGGGCGAAACGAGAAAACACAGTAGTGTCAGTATATTCTCAATATGTCCTTAAAGTCTACCTGTAAAGTATATTAACCGGCGATTAAATATAGTATGAGTATCAGGCCATATATTGTTCATTTATAATGCAGATATTATTAAATGTTGAAAAATAATTAAGAAATGTTAACATAGACTTAACATATGCATGCATAGCAATTTTTAATTTTGCGGCCACATTAGTTCATTCACAATAATTAATTAAAACAAGTATGAGGAAGTTTTTACTTTTAGTCTTATTGTTAACCGGTATTAGTATCCTTGGGATAAGGAGTGCTAATGCACAAGGTGTGACAACCGCGTCAATTAACGGGATCGTTTCCGATAGTAAAGGAGCAATACCCGGGGCAACTATAACGGTTACACACATTCCTACCGGAACGGTATATGCCACCGTGACCCGTGCCGACGGACGTTACAATTTACCCAACTTAAGGGTTGGTGGTCCGTACACAGTTAAAGTTACATTTATTGGTTACAAGGATTTCGTCCAGGAAGGTATGACACTTTCGATCGGACAGGATCAGCGTATTGACGCCAAAATTGAAGAGAACAACACTAATCTGAAAGAAGTTACCATTACTGGTACTCAGGGGAAAGTGATCAACTCGTCACGCACAGGCGCACGTGAAACCATAACCCGTGCTCAAATTGAAAGCTTGCCTACCATTAACCGGTCATTGCAGGATTTTACAAAATTAACTCCGTCAGCAAACGGCTTGAACTTTGGTGGACGCAGCAGTGGTTATAACAACATTACCGTTGATGGTGCTTTGTTTAATAACTCATTTGGTTTATCAGGTACGTTGGGTGGCCAGGCCAACTCGCAGCCGATATCGTTGGACGCTATCGACCAGATCCAGGTTGATATTGCACCTTATGACGTTCGTCAGGGTAACTTTACCGGCGCAGGTGTTAATACCGTTGTGAAATCGGGTACTAACGAGTTCAAAGGAACCGTTTATGATTACATCCGGAGCACTGGTCTTACCGGTTATCACGCTGGTGTTACTGACATTGCGAAAACGCCGTTTACTTATCGTCAAACTGGCTTAAGCGTTGGCGGCCCGATTATCAAAAACAAATTGTTCTTCTTCTTATCTGGCGAACAGGAAAGAATTAGTGCTCCCGCAACTTCTTATGTTGCAAGTGGACCTGGCATAAGTGGTGCAAACGTATCCCAGGCAGATGCTGCTACGCTTAATTCAATTGCACAATACCTTGAATCAAATTATAACTATAATCCAGGCGCTTACCAGGGATATAGTTATCAAACCCACAGCGATAAGTTAACAGCAAAAATCGACTGGAATATTGACAAGAACAATACGCTGAGTGCGAAATATTTCTATCTGAAATCATACAAAGATCAGCCTGCAAGTAACTCAGGTATCGTAGGTATCAGTAACACTACCCGCGCACCAGGGGTTACTACTCTGCCATTTTACGGTTCAGGATACCGTATCAATAACAATTTCAACATCGGTATTATTGAGTTGGATACCCGTATCAGCAGCAGTATGTCAAACAGATTAACTGCAGGTTATTCAGCTTTGCGCGATTTCCGGGCTTCGTTGGGTGGTGCAGCTATTCCGATGGTTGATATTGGTAATGGTGTTGCTACTAAAGATCCGGTTACAGGAATTGTCACGGAAACTGCGGCATCTGCTGTAATGACGAGCTTTGGATATGAGTTATTTACTGCAAACAACTTGCTGAATACCAACATTGCTCAGTTTTCTGATGACTTTACCATTTATGCCGGCAAGCATGAGATTACTGTAGGTACAAATGACCAGATACAAAGCTATACAAATGGTTTTGCTCCAAATTATAATGGATTGTACACCTATAACTCTGCTTATGATTTGCTAAATGGTTTGCCGGCTTTGGCTTATTCGACAAGGTTTTCTGTAACAGGATCTTTCCCTTATGCGAAAATTAAAGCTGGTATTTACAGTGCGTACGTTCAGGATAAATTCCATGTTACAGATAACCTTCGCGTGACTTATGGAATAAGAGCTGACTATGATGATTTCCCAACGACGCTACAACAAAACGCCAATGCAGCTGCTTTAACTTTCCAGGGCGGAACACATGTTAACCCTGCTGTATTACCTAAAAACAGGGTGCAATTATCACCCCGTTTAGGTTTTAACTGGGATGTTAATGGCGATCAAAACACCCAGGTTAGAGGCGGAACAGGCTTATTTACCGGTACAGTGCCGTTTGTATGGATATCTAACCAGGCTTCGAACAATGGTGTGCTGTTTGGCTCTTACACCGTCAATAAAGGCGCTGTGACCAATACGCCTGCACAAAATGCACAGTTAATCTTTAATCCGAACGTTAATGCGAACAGGCCAGTAAATGCCGTAGCAAACACCTCTTATGAGTTAGATGTTGCCAATCCTAATTTGAAATATCCGAAGATATGGAGAACAAACCTGGCAGTTGACCAAAAGTTACCTGGCGGCGTTGTAGCAACTATCGAAGGTGCATACAGCAAGGATATTAATGCAATCTACCACAAAAACCTGGTGCTTTCTGATGGCTACTCTGTATTGCCCGGAACAGAAGGACAAATTCGCTATACCTCTAAGAACACTACGCCTGCTGCTTCTGCGGCAACTGCACAAAACCCTTCAATTACCGGACTATATTATATGACCAATACCAACAAAGGTTATTCATGGTTTGTTACTGGTCAGTTGCAGAAAAGCTTTAGCAATGGCTTGTATGCTAACGTAGCTTATACCCATACGGTGTCTAAAGACGTTAATGATGGTGGTTCAACTGCTTCAACTATCTGGAGCACCAGATACGTTGCGGGTAACCCTAACGCTGATAACTTGTCAAACAGCTCTTATGTACAACCCAACCGTGTTATTGCATCGTTTGCGTATAAAAAAGAATACTTTAAACACGCAGCAACAACTATTGGATTAATATTTGAAGCAGCAAACAGCGGAGCGGTTTCATACACCACAGCCAGCAACACAGGCGCTATAGGTGATCTTAATAATGATGGTGCTAATAATGACTTGATGTATATTCCCAGAAGTAAAGGTGATATTATCTTAGTGGCGAATGACGCAAAAGACCTGCGTACTCCCGACCAATTGTGGGCTCAGTTAAATAATTTTATTAACCAGGACCCATATCTGAGCAAACACAGGGGACAGTTTGCTCAAAGAAACGGAGCTATATTGCCTACTTACAAAAGAGCAGATTTGCACCTCGCACAAGACTTTTTTATACAGTCAGGAAAAGTTAAGAATACACTTGAAGTTACTTTTGATATCATCAACGTAGGTAATCTTTTGAATCGTAACTGGGGTTTATATCAAACTTCATATAACGGATTTAACAATGGTTCAGTGGCTGTGTTGAAATACCAGGGATTAGACGCTACTACAGGAAGAGCTAAATACTCGTTCCCGTATCTTGATGCAGCTAACCTGATACCTGTAACCAGCTCGTACAAAACTGATATCGGCCAATTATCACGTTGGCAAGCTCAGTTAGGTTTGCGTTATATATTTAATTAATATTAATTAAACCCTTAATTATAACAAAAAACCCCGGTCGGTACGACCGGGGTTTTTTGTTGGGTAAGAAATAAGCTACTGATGTATTAGTTATATACGAACTCGCCAAACTCAGACCTCACAGTTACCTGTTTCTTCTCTTCCCCTTCAACACGGCCAATGACCTGCGCATCTACGCCAAAGCTTTTGGATACTTGGATCAGGTCTGACGCAATTTCCTGCGGAACATACAGTTCCATCCGATGCCCCATATTGAACACTTTATACATTTCCTGCCAACTGGTTCCTGATTCTTCGTGTATTAGTTTGAACAATGGCGGAACTGGAAATAAATTATCTTTTATCACATGCAGGTTATCGATAAAGTGCAGCACTTTGGTTTGCGCGCCACCACTGCAATGCACCATGCCATTAATCTGGTTACGATAGGTGTCCAATATTTTTTTGATGATTGGCGCATAGGTACGGGTAGGGGAAAGTGCCAATTTGCCAGCAGTTACCCTCTCACCATTTCCTATGTCGATTTGATCAGTAAGGTCTTTACTGCCTGAAAATACAAGATCGTATGGCACGGCGTGGTCATAACTTTCGGGGAATTTTTCTGCGATCGATTTGTTAAATACATCGTGACGGGCTGATGTTAGACCGTTGGAGCCCATGCCGCCATTATATTCTTTTTCGTAAGTCGCTTTACCATATGAAGCCAGTCCTACAACCACATTACCCGATTTTATGCGATCGTTGGAAATCACATCTTCTCGTTTCATCCGGCAGGTCACTGTTGAGTCGACAATAATTGTGCGCACCAGGTCACCTACATCGGCGGTTTCGCCACCGGTTGAGTAGATACCTATTCCAGCATCGCGCAATTCGGCCAGAATTTCTTCGGTGCCATTGATGATAGCGGCAATTACTTCGCCGGGGATCAGGTTTTTGTTACGGCCGATAGTTGATGAAAGGAGGATATTGTCGATAGCACCCACACAAAGCAGATCATCCAGGTTCATGATAATCGCGTCCTGGGCTATACCCCGCCAAACAGATAAGTCGCCGGTTTCTTTCCAGTAACTATAAGCCAATGATGATTTGGTTCCGGCACCGTCAGCATGCATAATATTGCAATAATCCGGATCGCCATTTAATATATCAGGGATGATTTTACAGAAAGCTTTTGGAAAAATACCTTTATCAATATTCTTTATAGCATTATGAACATCGTCTTTTGAGGCCGAAACGCCTCTTTGATCATACCGTTGCGAAGAAATCATGGGGCAAATATAGTGAATAGTGGTGAGTGGTGAGTACTCAGTAGTGAGTACAACCAGGTCAACCATTTCAATATTTACAACCTACTCAAGAATATTCTTTTAGTAACTGGCGATACTTGTTCAGAGCTGCTGATTTTGAGATAAAACCCAAAAACTGGTTTCGATCATTCACTACAGGCAATACCCAGGTTGATGTTTCGTCAAACTTATTGATGACGGAAATCATATCTTCATGATGGTTAATTACCTGTACAGGTATTTTCATGAACGTATGTATATCTTTTTCCTGGAAATCAGGATTGAATAAGATAGGCCGTAAATCATCGAGATAAATTACACCCGCCAGTTCACCTTCATTAAGTACTGCAATAATATTTCGTTTCCCGTGTTTTACTATTTCCAGCAGATCCAGGAAAGTCGATTTTGCATTTAGCGTAAGCGCATTCCTTTCGATTAATCCTCCCAGGTCTATCTGTAAAAGCAGATTTTTATCATGCTCGCGCGTGAATATTTTACCCTCATCTGCCAGTTTTTTGAGGTCGGGAGAGATAGGAGAAAACCATTTGCCAATCAGGAACGATATAACGCAAACGATCATCAATGGAAGAAATAGATCATATCCAGAACTCGATTCGGCAATCAGGAAAATGGCGGTTAACGGCGCGTACAATACTCCGCTCATTACACCTCCCATTCCTACTATAATCAGGTTAAGAGTCGGTACATCCTGAATGCCCGTCCACGAACAGATAAAAGCAAAAAGACATCCCAAGGTTCCGCCGGCAAATAATGACGGTGCAAAGTTGCCGCCATTACCGCCACCATATAATGTCACCGGAGTGGCTACTGCTTTGAGCAGGCAGACCAGAGCGAGAAAGCTTACTACTACCCACTCCTTATAACCAATGTATCCAAAAAAGCTGTGCTCAATAATATGATGTATATCGCCATTGGTAAATGATTTGATGCTTTCGTAACCTTCTCCAAAAAGTGGCGGTAAAAGCAGGCACAATATTGAAAGGACAACACCGCCGACGATAGCTTTATTAATTCTGGATAATTTAATCCTGTGAAAGAAGTGCTCTACTTTTTGAGCGATTACAATAAAATAACGCGAATACAAGCCGCATACAATTCCCAGGATAAGGTAATATGGGATATTATGATAATTGAAATCGTGACGCGCCCTGAAGTTGAATAGTACTTCTTCCTTAAGTATAATACGAGACAATAAGCTCCCACATACCGCTGCAACAACCAGTGGGATAAAATCTGTGAAGACTACGCCGGTTAACAGAATTTCAAAAGCAAACATGATCCCGGCTATAGGTGCGTTAAATGCAGCTGCGATACCGGCTGCAGCGCCCGAAGCCAACAACAGGGTTCGGTCCTTATAATTCAACTGGTAAGTTTGCGCAAAATTTGATCCAATTGCTGAACCAGTTACAGCGATTGGGCTTTCCAAACCCACAGATCCACCCAAACCAACGGTAACTGCACTTTGGATGACCTGAGAATACATTTTTACTGATGATACAAAACTGGAATTCCTTGCAATTTCAAAAAGGATGGCAGGAATGCCCTTACGGTCCTGTCCTTTGAAAAAGTAGATCACAATGAGTGTAGTCAGCACTATACCCAGGAAAGGGAAAAGCCCGTAAAAAATGATCTGCTCGCTGAAATGTACCTTGCTGGTAATGATGAAGTGAATGTAATGAACAAGCGTTTTTAAAACAACCCCGGCTAGTCCGGCAGAACATCCAACCAGTATGCCCGAAAAAATAAGAAATTGATTATGTGATAATTTAGTGTTGAGCCAGTGGATGATTATTTCATAGCTTCTGACTTTTTTTAAGCTGTATTTGCGGGACTTTTTTACCAGCTCAACAAATTCGAGGTATTTTTTAAAACTTTTATACTTTTTTCGTGACATCTCAATCGTACAAAAGTGATTAAATAATTTTCTTAAGAGAAAACTATTTTCAATTGTTATACGGATAGCTATAAAACAAAAACACACCAACCTTTTTCGGATGGTGTGTTTTGTTTAGTGAACTCTATTTAATAAATATCAGTTCTCTGAATTTAGGCAAAGGCCACAGCTCATCGTCGATCAGTTGTTCCAGCTTATCCACATGGTAGCGGATTGGATCGAAGAAGGTTTTTACATTTTCGTCGTAGGCAATAGCTTTCTCGCGAACATCTTCAATAATGTTTGCCTTTTTACGTTCTGTTATCATAGCCTCCACATTTGATTTGATGAAGTTGACATGCTCGGCTATTTTATTGATAATATCCAACTGGGCTGAATAACTTGATTCTTTCAATCCGATATCTTTCAGGCCTTTTACGTTCTCAACAAGTTTGCTTTGGTATGATATGGCAGCAGGAATGATCACATTGGTTACGATCTCACCCATAACGCGGGCTTCTATCTGCAATTTTTTATAGAAACTATCCAACAATATCTCATGACGTGCATGGGCCTCTCTTTTGCTGAATACAGCGGTATCTTCAAATAAGATGGTTGACTTTTCAGAAAGGATGGCGTCTAATGCCTTAGGCGTAGTCTTAAAATTAGATAAACCTCTTGCAGCTGCTTCTTTCTCCCATTCCTCGCTGTAGCCGTTACCCTCAAAACGTATATTTTTTGATTCTTTGATGTACTTTTTGATAACCATTAATAAGGCGACATCTTTCTTTTCACCCTTTTTGATCAGCTTATCTACATCATACTTGAATTTTCTGAGCTGGTCGGCCATGATCATATTCAATATGGTCATTGGCCCGGAGCAATTTGCAGATGAGCCTACGGCGCGCAACTCAAACTTGTTACCGGTAAAGGCAAAAGGAGAGGTCCGGTTACGATCGGTGTTATCTTTTAATATAACTGGTATTTTTGGGATGCCCTGCCATAATAATGCATCGTCTTTGATCTTCTTGCTGATCCTTGATGTTTCGATCTCGTCGAGTACATCACTTAATTGACTGCCCAGGAATATAGATATAATAGCCGGCGGCGCTTCATTTGCACCTAAGCGGTGATCATTGTTTACAGAGGCAATTGATGCCCGCAGCAAGTCAGCGTGTTCATAAACCGCCCTGATGGTATTCACAAAGAAAGTAAGGAACATCAGGTTGTTTTTCGGCGTCTTTCCCGGCGACAATAGGTTCCTGCCTGTATTGGTAATCATCGACCAGTTATTGTGCTTGCCAGATCCGTTGATTCCTGCATATGGTTTCTCGTGCAGTAACACTTTAAAGTTATGACGCTTGGCCACACGGTCCATCAAGTCCATCAACAATTGATTGTGATCTATTGCCAGATTGATTTCTTCATATATAGGAGCACACTCAAACTGGGATGGCGCCACCTCATTATGGCGGGTCTTTAATGGAATACCTAATTGCAAGGCTTCGGTTTCCATATCCTGCATAAAGGCATACACGCGTTCAGGGATAGAACCAAAATAATGGTCTTCCAATTGCTGGTTTTTTGCGGACATGTGACCGAACAATGTACGGCCGGTTAAATAAAGGTCGGGACGTGCATTAAATAAGGCGATATCCACCAGGAAATATTCCTGTTCTATACCTAACGAAGCGTTAACCTTTTCAATACTCTTATCAAAGTAATGGCATACATCAACAGCTGCTTTATCCAATACGCTTAACGCCTTTAATAATGGTACCTTATAATCTAAGGCCTCGCCAGTATAAGAAACGAACACAGTGGGAATGCATAAAGTACGTCCCATGATAAATGCAGGCGAGGACGGATCCCATGCGGTATAGCCCCTTGCCTCAAAAGTATTACGGATGCCACCGCTGGGAAAACTCGAAGCGTCAGGCTCCTGTTGCGCTAATGCATCACCGGAGAAAACTTCTATGGCCCCGCCATCCCCAGTTGGTTCAAAAAAGGCGTCATGTTTTTCTGCCGTCGAACCCGTAAGCGGTTGAAACCAGTGCGTATAGTGGGTAGCACCTTTACTCATTGCCCATGATTTCATTACCGACGCTACTTGCTCAGCCATATCGCGGGGGATAGGTTCTCCTTTTTCAATTGAGTTTATAATAACCTGGTAAGCTTCTTTTGAAAGGTATTCTTTCATTTTTAGCTTATCAAATACGCTGGAACTGAAATAGTCCGAGATTTTGTTTGACGGTAGCTTCACGTCTGGCGTAGTTCTGTTTAATACCGCCCGTAAAGCCTGAAATCGAATGTTTGACATCTTTATTGATTTAAAGGTTATTTCAAAAGTAGAATTATCCATGAGAATACACAGAATGTTTGGTAAAATATCTGATTATTTAGAAAATGAACATTGAAATAGTGCTTTTTAGGTTATTGATGCTATGTGTGAATGCAAATTGACCTGTTTTTTAAAAAAATATGGATTTTGGCAGTGCTTTTTTGGTTGATTTTTGAAAAATTATCGAAAATCAACCTCTAAAATTTCAAAAGGTGTAATTTTTACATATGATTTCTTAAATGTGATTTTATTTCAATTGTTTTTGATTGAAAAAAATGTAAAATGACGTTATTTTTTCCTTTGTTTTTTATGATTTTCATAATTCTTCATATTTTTATTAAAAAATAGCAGGTAAAAATTTGTTTTTTTTGAAAAACATGCATAATTTCATGAAAAATTAATAAAATCGTATTGAAAATTTAAAAAATATATGATTCTATTAAATGTTTAGGTGAAATATTAATATTGAATGCAATAAAGAATTAGAATATCATAAAAATTTGCTCATATCAATCAAACTAAATTAAACAAACAAATGAAAGTGAAATCTCCAAAAGTAAACTTGTTCAGTCTCCTCCGACAACTGACGCGTGAAAGGTGGGCGCTCGGAGCTACCATTTTTTCTGGAAAAATGATCGGACTAGGTTTAGTGCTAGTAGCCATGATGACTATCCCGGGACTATTACCTACCGCTGCGCATGCTGCTACCGCACCAGCCAAACCAACCGACCTGGAAACATCGATGATGAATACGATGAATACAGTTTGGACATTGGTTGCTGCATTTTTGGTTTTCGGGATGCAGTCTGGTTTCGTTATGCTTGAGGCTGGTTTTGCCCGCAAGCGCGAAACAGTGAATGTGTTAATGGAATGCGTGTTTGATACTTGTCTTTGCGGTATCTTGTTTTATGCTGTAGGTTACGCCTTTATGTTTGGATGGGGTAACGGCTTCATCGGCTGGCATGGAGATCCTGCAGGAAAGATCAGCGGGTCATGGTTCTTCCTTCAAAATACACCTGATACTTACGGCAGCACCGGTATCCCTGTAATTGCACACTGGATATTCCAGTACGCTTTTGCGGATACCTGCTCAACTATCGTTTCTGGTGCTATGATCGGTCGTACAAGCTTCCGTGGCGACATCCTTTACAGTATCGGTATCACTGGTTTTATTTACCCAATTATTGGTCACTGGGCTTGGGGACCTGACGGTTTCTTGGCCTTAATGGGTTCAAAAGGTAACTTCTTTGAATCATTGGGTCAAGGTTTCCGCGATTTCGCTGGCTCAACAGTCGTACACACTATTGGTGGTATCGCATCATTGGCCGGAGCGATCGTTTTAGGCCCTCGTATCGGTCGTATTTTCAAACGCGATGACAAAGAGAAGGGCGGTATGCCACCGGGACATAACATGTTAATTGCCGCAGTAGGTACATTTATCCTATGGTTCGGTTGGTACGGGTTCAATCCAGGCAGTACACTTTCAGCTATGGACGTGCAAGGTATCGGTCGCGTTGCAACCAATACAACTCTCGCTGCCTGCGCCGGCGGTATGTTTGCTATGATCGCTGGGCTATGGTGGGGCGATACTAAAGGTAAATTCGACCTGGGATATACGCTGAATGGCTGTCTTGGCGGCCTGGTTGCTATTACCTGCCCTTGCTACTGGGTAAGCCCGCTTGGCGCTACCTTATTAGGTGCTGTTGCAGGTTTAGTGGTATTTGGCGGTATGTATCTGATCGAGTATTTCAGAATTGACGATCCGGTAGGTGCTGTTTCGGTACACGGTTTCGCTGGTATCTGGGGTACGCTATCATTAGGTCTGTTCGCATCAGGTCAATTTGGTGCTACTGGTCCAACTGGTCCTGATAACTCAGCTCCGGTAACCGGTTTGTTCTATGGTGGTGGCTGGAGCGTATTTGAAGCTCAGGCTATCGGTACCTTTACAATTGCTGCGGCAGTTTTTGTAGTCACATTTGTAATGATGTTTGTTATTAATAAATTACCAAATCCTTGGAGACTGCGTGTTGAAGAACATGGCGAAACCGGATTGGGTGGTCTGGATGTATTCGATCATGGTATCGAAGTATATCCTGCCCAGGATGACGAAGTAAGCCTGAATGGTTTATTCGACAAAGGTGTTAAATTAACCGCAGAGGCTTAATAAGCGCTGCAACTCTCATAGGTCCCGTGCGGTTGGTAATGCAAATTTACAAACCCTGAAATGTCAACCGCACGGGATTTCTAAATCTTAAAATCTTCCGGCTCATAATGACTGCAAAAACATTGAGTTTATGTTGCCAGGGAGATTTTATGTTCTAAATTCAATCAAATCAAAACCCAATATTCAATCAAATCAATCAAACAACTTGTCATGAAAAAAATACTTTTACTCCTGTCACTATTCGTTATTGTTGTCACGTCCACTAAAGCCGAAACCACCGCGGTTGCCGATACTGGAAAAGTGGGAACAACTGCTGATCCAAAAGATCCGCCGCTGATCTTCTCGGGCTCTGTGGATACTTATTACAAATATGACTTTTCAGGTCACGCTAATATTCCAACTAGCTTTGCAT
>Ga0105240_10007218_pt1 | contig 16181 bp, 13 predicted proteins | sample KBSC54metaG_FD_80426 | JGI IMG/M metagenome (GOLD analysis project Ga0105240, IMG submission 80426) | Corn rhizosphere microbial communities from Kellogg Biological Station, Michigan, USA - KBS C5-4 metaG | ecosystem: Host-associated > Plants > Roots > Rhizosphere > Soil | place: Michigan, USA... | reverse complement strand
TGTTCAACACGGTCGGCCCGCGCCAGACCGGACGCTACGGGATGGTGGTGCCTCGCTTCGTCACGCAGGCGCTGGCCGGACAACCGCTCACCGTTTACGGCGACGGCAGGCAGAGCCGCTGCTTTTGTCACGTCGCCGACGTGACCGAGGCGCTGCTCGACCTGGCCCTCAGCGGTCGAGCCTACGGCGAGGTCTACAACATAGGCGGCACCGAGGAGATCACGATGACTGACCTTGCCGCCAAGGTGATCGAGCTCACCGCTTCCAGCTCGAGTGTCTCCCATATTCCCTATGACGAGGTGTTCGAGGAGGGCTTCGAGGACATGTACAGGCGGATCCCCGACACCGGCAAGGTGAACGAGCTGATCGGCTGGCGCCCGCGCCGCCCGCTCGAGCGGATCATCCTCGACGTCGCCGAGCACGAGCGCGGACCGCGCGTGCGCACCGGGGCAACGGAGCGTGCGGCCATTGGACATGGTTGACGCCCGGCGCCCGCGCTGTCTTCGAGCGGTGAGCGGACCCGCCCACACGTCATCGATGTTCGCTACATTCCTAGGACCAGAGAAAGGAGGTGGTCCTACGTTGATTGACAGTACTTGCGGGACTCTGGAGGTGGCCGGCCGTTAGGCCGAATCGCTCGGCTGGACCCGCCTAGCGGAATCCAACCGGACCACCACCGCGAAGGTCGTCGGATCGTCCCTCCGACTCGTTGCGCGAGTCCTCGCGCCTTCGGGCAGGCGCTCGCGAGCAAAGCCGACGCGGTCGTGTCCAGCACAGTTGGGAGCGGAGGGCGCCTGGTCGAGGGCGCCCTCCGTCGTTAACGGGCGCGGGCCGGCCCGCGCCGCCCGACGCGCATCTCCAGGCCAATCTCGGTCTTCTCGGGACTCAGGCCGCGGCCGGTAGGTACTGCCGCCACGCCGCCGGGATCGACGGGCTGGCGACGTGGATGAAGATCTCCGCGCGCGGCGTGCGCGGCTTGTGGCGCGGGTGCATGCCCGCCTGCCGCGGCAGCATGTCGCCCTTGCGCCGATTGCACGGGGCACACGACGCGACGATGTTCTCCCAGCTCGAGCTGCCGCCCTTGGATCGTGGGATCACGTGATCGACTGTCAGGTTCGAGCGCGACCCGCAGTACTGGCAGGTCCAGCCGTCGCGAGCAAAGACGGCGCGGCGAGTGATCTTCCGCCGGTGCGTGTCGCGCGGCACATGGACGTAAGTCATCAGCCGGATCACGATGGGACGCGCAAGCGTTGAAGTCTCGGAGTGCAGTTCGGCGAGGCCCCGCTCGATCAGCTCGGCCTTCTCCTTGAGCAGCAGCACGACGGCGCGTCTGACCGAGCAGACGTTGATCGGCTCGTAGGTGGCGTTGAGGACGAGCACCCGGCCACCCGTCGTCGTGTTCGACGACGAGCTCGGTCCGTGCCGCTGGTGCTCTGCGGGCGGCACGGACCCCACTGGCTCTGTGGGGGCCATGCTTTCCATGTTCGCGCCGGAGTGTAGCGGTCGCAGCCCCACAACCGCGCGTCTGCGCCGCGTTCAGGCGATCGGATGGGAGCCGAGCACTCGCACGTGTTCGCACAGTGCGCGCAGCCCCTCCAGGGCGCCGGCCACGCTGTCCTGCGCGAGCGAGCCCTCCAGATCGACGAAGAACATGTACTGGCCCAGGCTCTCGCGCATCGGCCGCGACTCGATTCTCGTCAAGTTGATGTCGCGCTCGGCAAACGCATCCAGGCAGCGCACCAGCCAGCCCGACCGCCCCGCGCCCGAGCCCCAGAAGACGATCGACGTCTTGCCACGCGGCCCGCCGGGACTGCGCAACGGAGGCCCCTGCGCGGCGGCGTCGCCGTGCGCCAACCAGACGAAGCGGGTCTCGTTGTCCTGGCGGTCCTGGATGCCTGCGGCGAGGATCGTGCAGCCGTAGATCTGGGCAGCCAGCTCCGTGCCGATCGCCGCGGTGCGCTTGCCGGCGTCTTCGGAGACCAGTCTTACCGCCTCCGCGGTGGAGCTGGCGGCGGTGATCTCCGCGTGCGCCAATTCCCTGCTCAAGAAGCGCGTGCATTGCCCGGGAACGTGCGGGTGGGAGACGATCGTCTGGATTTGCCCCAACTCGAGCGACTTGCCAGCGATCAGGTTGTGACGTACGGGCAGCACGACCTCGCCGACGATGCTCACGTCCGCCGCCTGGCCGGCGAGCGTGTCAAGTGTGACCGGCACAGAGCCCTCCACGGAGTTCTCGATCGGGACCAGCGCCCAACGCACCGTGCCTTCCTGGACCGCCATGACGGCGTCTCGGATGGTCCCTAGCGCGACTGGGACCACCGCGTCCTGCCGCACGCTGCCGAGCAGCGCCTCCTCGCTGAAAGTTCCCTCCGGCCCCAGGTAGCCGGCCGTAGGTGGCGCGCCCTCGCCGTCGGTGCGGTCCGCCGCCCGCTCTCGCTCGCGCTCAGGCACCGGAGGCGTCCACGGCGCGCGCCGGCTGGGCCTGGCCGGCCTTGGCGCTCGAGGCGGACGTCGCGGGCGCCGACAGCGCGGCGCTGACCGCCTCCGCCTCCTCGGGCGAGAACTCGAGCTCGCCGTGACCCTCCCACACTTGCTTGGCGTATACCCGAGCCTGGTCGCGGTGGTGGATGCAGGTGAGCACCACGCCGGAGGCCCGCTCGTCGAGCAGCGCGATCGACATCGACTGCTGGCCGGAGAGCTCGTTGTAGGCGTCGTAACGGACGAGCGCTCGGTGGGAGATCGCGCCGGTGAGCCCCTGCTCGACTTGGTCGAGTCTGCCGTCGAGCCGCAGCGCGACATCGCCGACATAGTCCTGCAGCGCCTCGAAGGCCTGTTGCAGCGCGGCGCTGTGGGCGACGACGTCGCGGGTAGAGCCATCGCCGAGCACCAGCTTCTGCGCGGACCGAACCCGGCGCAACGAGCGCGCCAACAGCAGACAACCGATCAGGGCCAGCGCCGCGACGGCCAGCGCCGCCAGCGCGAGTATTCCTTGGGTGTTGTCGAGCGAGGCGGCGAGCACCGAGGACAAGTTAGCCGCTCATCCATCCGTCGGGTCCACAGGCGAGCCTCGTCTTGCGCTGTTTGCGCACAGCGATGCGGGCGCGGCGACTATTTCTGGAAGATCACCAGGTAGGAGCCCTTGTTGTTTTCGGTGTCGGTCTCGCCTGGCACGGGCTCGATGTTCACGCTCACCCGCGAGGCCGCGCCCAGCGTCACGCCGGTGACGGGAATGTCCACGTTGGTGGTGCTGCCCGGTTCGGTCTTGTCGATCAGGTGCGAGGCGGTCAGCGTCTTGCCTTCGCTGGTGACGGAGATGTCGACCTTCACGTTGGTCTGAGGGTTGGAGCCGGCGTTTTCGACCATCACGGTGAACGTCGGGTTGGCGCCGCCGCTGACGTGGTTGAGCGTAGGCGTTGGCGCCAGCGTGTTGGTGCCGACGCTGACGCCGTGCAGCGAATGCCCGTGCGTGCCGGGCGTGACAGCACCCCCGGAGGGCGTTTCGCCGGTCAGCTTGGCCTGCACCGTGGAGGTCTGCAGCCAGGTCAGATTAGGCAGGAAGCGACTGGTTTGAGTGCTCTGTCCGCTGACGCCCCCAGCGCTGAGGGCTTCCTGGATGAGCGGAACTACCCGCTGGGAGTAAACGATGTCGGAGGCGAGGAATATCTCCATCGCGCCGGCGATCGAACTGGCCGCTTGCGGCGCCTGGCCGCCGAGCGCGGTACGCACCAGGTTGGCGATCTTGCTCACACCTTCCACGCGCATGTTCATGCTCAGCAGGAAATTGCGCCCAGCGGAGCTCATGCTGCCGGGGACGCTCAGCTTCTTGGCGGCTTCGGCCTGCTGTTCGGCCGTCACGCGGTCTTCGTCGACGCGCTGCCCGACTTCCAGCGCCGACTTGCCAGAGGCCCCGGCAAGCGTCGCAAACAGTGGCCGCGATACTTGTGTCTGCGATTCCTGGGCGATCTTGCCGACTTCGCTGTTGTATTTTTCCAGCGCCTGTTGTTTGCCGCGCTTCAGGCAGCCGTTGACGAGCAGAACGATCACGATCAGCAGCACGACGCCGACGGCGGCCGCGATCCGTCGGCGCACCATCATCGCGTGATGATCGGCGGCGGGTGCGCCGCCTGCGCCTCCGCTCGCTCCTGCGCCTGAACCGCCGCCACGCCCGGGACGGCGCGGTTGCGGTCGTGGCTGTTGTTGGGGGCGCGCCGGCCGCACAGCGGTCGGCGGCTCCTCGTCCTCGTCGTCGAAGAACGACAAAAATCGCTCCTTGCAGGGCTCCTGAAGCTCACCAGTATGACTCCACCGCCCGGCGGAGTGTTTTGCGCGACTGGCGCTGCAACTTCTCGGCCAGCTACCGCTGGCACGATCAGCCGGCAGGGAAAGGCTCTCGCGACGGCGAAGCCGGTCAGCGTGGAAACCTCAAAGACCCTCGTTCGCGGGGAGATCCACGTCTCCGACGAGCGCGCGCAGCGCCGGGGCGAGCTCCTGCTTGGCCGTTACCGCCTGCTCGACCGGCTGGGTTCCGGCGGCTTTGGGACGGTTTGGCGGGCGCGCGACGAGCAGCTCGGGCGCGCCGTCGCGCTCAAGCGGATCGCGCTGCCTTCGCCGGAGGACCGCGCGCGCGCGACGCGTGAGGCGCATGCCACCGCCCGCCTGTCGCATCCGGGGATCGTCGCTTTGTATGAGGCGTGTTCGGATGAGGACGCCTTCTACCTGATCTCCGAGCTGGTCGAGGGAGAGACGCTCGCTCAACTGATCGAACAGGACGCGCTCTGCGACGAGGAAATCGTCGAGATCGGCCTCACGCTGGCCGATGCGCTGGAGCACGCGCACGCGCGCGGCGTCGTCCACCGTGACGTCAAGCCGCAGAACGTCCTCATCCCCGACGACGCCGCGCAGCTCACGCCCGGTCGTGGCGGTGGCGCGCCGGCGGCCGCCAAGCTCGCAGACTTCGGCGGCGCGTTGCTGGCAGGGGGCGAGGAGCTGACTCGGACGGGCGACGTGTTCGGGACGCTCGCCTATATGGCGCCCGAGCAGAGCGACGGCCACCCGGCCGGACCGCCGGCCGACCTGTACTCACTCGCGCTCGTCCTGTACGAGACCTTCACCGGCGTCAACCCGGTCCGTGGGCGCACGCCGGCCGCGACGGCAAGGAGGATCGGCGAGCCGATCGCGCCACTGCAGCGCCGCCGCCGCGACCTGCCGAGCGAGCTCACACGAGCCATCGACGCGGCGCTGTGGGCGGACCCGACGCGCCGCGGCTCGCTTGCCGAGCTTCACGAAGCGCTGCAGCAGACGCTGGATCGTGGGCTCAAACGACGCCTGTTCGCTCGCCGCGGCGAGCGCGATCGCCCGCCGACGACCGAACCCGTGCGCGCGCAGCAGGTCGCGGCACCGGATGTCGAAGACGCCCAGAGCATTGCGCCCGCGCCGTTCGAAGCGCACCGTCAGCAGTCGCATCGCCAACAACCGTCACCCCCCGTCCCAAGCGCGCAGCCGCAGGTCGGCGATCTGAGCGAGCCCTCGCGAGCGCGCCGCTTGGCGCTGCCGCGCGGCGCCTGGCTCGGCTGCGTGCTCGCCGCCGCTGCCTGGCAGGCCGCCACGGGCCGCGGCGGCGTGGCGCTGCTGCTGCTGGCAGCCGCGGCGCCGCTGCTGCTGCTCGCCCGCAGGTCGGGTCCAGGTTGGCTGGCCGCCGTCGCCGCGCCCGCACTCGGCGTGGCTGGATTGGCTGCGGCGTTTCCCGCGCTTGCCGGACAGCGCACGAGCTGGCGAGCGCGGGCGGGACTGGCGGCGCTTGGGTTCTGGTGGCTCGCCTTGGCCGAGCCTTTGCTCGACCGGCGCTTGTGGCTGGGACCAGCGGCTGGCTTGCCCCCACGCGACGCTTGGGAGGCGTCGCTGACGGGTGCAGCGTCGCATGTACTAGCCCCAGTGCTCACTCCCCAGCTCGCGATCGGGGCACTCGTGTGGGCCGCCGCGGCCGCGCTGCTGCCCTGGATCGTTCGTGGTCGCAACGCCGGTCTGGATGTCCTGCTTGCGATCGCTTGGACGGTCGCCCTGCTTGCCGTGGCCCCGCCGGTCGAACGTTCCCTGCTCACCAACCCAAGCCAGGGCAGCCCACGCGGGCTGCTGCTCGGCGCGATGCTCGGGTGTGCTTTTGCGATCTGCGCGCGAGCGTTGCGAGGACCCGTCCGGCCGCTGCCTTCGTAGCCGGGTGGGGTTCCGGCGGCATCGCCATCGCCGCCGATCCGTAGAGTGGTGAGGGCTTCCCCAGCTGAGAGAGGGGGTCGAGATGAATCCGCTACGGACACTGGAGAACATGATCGCCGGCCTCGTAGAGGGGACCTTTGGCCGCGTATTCCGCTCGGAGGTCCGCCCGATGGAGCTTGCCCACAAGCTGGCGCGGGAGATGGACGAGAACACGACCGTGTCGGTCTCGCGCGTGTATGCCCCGAACGAGTACTCGGTGTGGCTCTCCCAGCGCGACCGGGCGCGCTACGAAGGCGTCGAGGACGAGGTGATCGAAGAGCTGTGCGCCTACCTGCTCGAGCACGCGCGCGCGGAGGATTTCGCGCTAGCCTCCGGCCCGCACATCTCCTTCCACACCGACGAGGATCTGCAGCTCGGCGAATTCGGGATCGAAGCCCGAACGACACGGACAGAGCCGGCGGAGCGCGAAGACCGCCCCTCTCCCCACTCCTCAGCCGCGCCGAGCGCGCCGCCGGCGCCCTCCGCGTCCGCTCGCCGCCGCGAGGCGCCCGTCGCAGTCGAGCCGGCCGCCGTCGGCAACACGATGATCTTCAGCAACGCCGAGCGCGTTCGCGAGGCCGTCGGGCGCAGCGGTTCGCGGCGCCCGACCAGGGCGCTGCTGGTCCTCTCCGGTCGGCGCATGCTGGTGCCTCCACGCGGAGCGGCGATCGGTCGCAGCCGTGACTGCGACATCGTGCTCGACGATGCGGGCGTATCGCGCCGCCACGCCGAGCTGCGGCCGCTCGACTCGTCCGTGTGGACGATCGAAGACCTCGGCTCCACCAACGGCGTGCGCGTCAACGGGCAGACGATCGCGGGCGCGCACGAGCTGCGCACCGGCGACAGCATCGGCATGGGCTCCACCGAGATGGTGTTCGAGCTCGCGCCATGAACAGCCTCGAGCCCGTATCGGTCATGTTGAAGTTCGGCTTCCTGGCCGTGATGTACCTGTTCCTGCTGTGGGTGTCGCGTAGCGCGTTGCGCGATCTGCGTGGCGGCGCGGGAGCGTCCAGGGGCCGCGGCGCTCCGCCCGCGGCAGGCGTCGATCCGGCGGTGGCGGCGCCCGACGCCACCGGGCTGCACACGGCCTCGACGCTCGGGCCGACGGACATCGCCGGCCGCTCGCCCCGTTTGGTGGTCGAGCGCGCGCCCGGGCACGAGTCGGGGATGATCTACGACCTGGACGGCGCCGTGGTGCTTGGTCGTGGCGACACCGCTGAGATCCGGCTGGAGGACCCGTTTGCCTCCTCGCGCCATGCTCGCGTCTACGAACAGGGGCGGATACTGGTGATCGAGGATCTGGGCTCGACCAACGGCACCTACCTCAACGAGGAGCTGCTCGACGGTCCCCGCCCGCTGCATCCGGGCGACCGGGTCAGGATCGGCGACTCCGAATTCAGCTTCGAGGTCGATTAGGTGCTGCGTGTGGCCGAACACTGGTCGGGCACCGACACCGGGCTGCAGCGGCGTGCCAACGAGGATTCGCTGCTGGTGCGCTCGCCGCTGTTCATCGTCGCCGACGGCATGGGCGGCGCCCAGGCCGGTGAGGTCGCCTCGAGCGTGGCCGTCGAGACGTTCAGCTCCGGGCTGGGAGACAGCTCCGATCCGCAGGCGAGCCTTACACGCCAGGTCGGCGAGGCCAATGCACGCATCAACGAGCTCTCCCATCAGCGCGCCGAGCACGCCGGCATGGGGACGACCATCACCGCCGTGTACGTCGGCGAGCAGGACGTTTCGATCGCCCATGTCGGCGACTCGCGGGCGTACTGCCTGCGCGACGGCGAACTGCTGCGCCTCACCGACGATCATTCGCTTGTCGACGAGTTGATCAAGCAGGGCAGGCTCACCCCCGAGGAAGCCGAGGAGCACCCGCAACGCTCGGTGATCACCCGAGCGCTCGGGCCCGAGCCCACCGTCGAGGTGGACGTGCGCTCGTTCAGGGCGCGCTCGGACGACGTGTATCTGATCTGCAGCGACGGGTTGACGACGATGCTCGGCGAGCAGGAGCTAAGCGAGTTGCTTGGCTCCAATGTCCGGCTGCGCGACGCCGGCGAGGCGCTGATCGACGCCGCCAACGCGGCGGGGGGGAAGGACAACATCACCGTCGTCCTGTTGCGGCTGGAGGAGGTCCAGGCCGGCTCTCAGCTCGCCGACCGCGACGGCCACGCCACGCTGACCGAGCTGAGTCCGCCGACGGGCGCCGACGCGCCTGTCGAGGGCGCCGGCTCGGCGACGGGGAGCGATGCGGCCGTGACTACCGGCACGGCAGTCACGCCGCGGACGCCGCGCCGTCCCATGCCGGCCCTTGCCCCCTCGCGCGGGGCCCGTATGCGTCGCCGTGCCCGCCGGCTACGCGCACCGCTGGTCGTTCTGATCGTGCTCGCCGCCGTGCTCGCCGGCGCCTACCTGGCCTTGCAGTCGGTCTACTTCATCGGCACCAACCAACGCGGCCTGGTGACGGTCTTCCGTGGCGTCCCCTACGAACTGCCCGGTGCCGTCAAGCTCTACAGCAGCGACTACGTCTCCGGTGTCAGCGCCGCCACGCTCTCGCCGCAGCGCCGCGACGCGCTGCTCGACCACTCCTGGCGCTCCGAAGGCGACGCCGTCACGCTCGTACGCCAGCTGGAACTGGGACAGCTGAGCGGCAGATGAGCTCGCATAGGACCGCCGGCGCCCTCCCCGCGAATACGAAGGCACGAGTTTGAACCGCCCGATCGTCCGGCTGTACGGGCTCGTGTTCGTGCTGTTCGCCGTGCTCGTGGCATTCACCTCTCGCTGGAGCGTGTTCGAAGCCTCGTCGCTGCGGGCGAGCGCGCTCAACAAGCGCTCCGTGCTCGAGCAGCAGCGAATCGATCGCGGCGAGATCCTCGCCGCCGACGGCACCGTGCTTGCGCGCAGCGTGCGCGCCGCCCAGGGAACCTATCGGCGTGTCTATCCGACCGGATCGCGGTTCACGCACGCCGTCGGCTACTCGTTCATCGATCTCAGTCAGGCCGGGATCGAGCGCTACCGCAGTGCCGCTCTGAACGGGCAGAACCGCGGCAGCGTGCAGAGTGTCCTCGACCAGCTGCAGGGGCGCAAGCCAAAGGGCGACAGCGTGCAGACGGCGCTGCGACCCTCAGCGCAGCAGACAGCGATTGCAGCGCTCGGCGAACACGAAGGGGCCGTCGTCGCGCTGCAACCAAAGACCGGAGCGGTCGAGGTGATGGCCTCCAGCCCCAGCTACAACGCCAACACGCTGCACACCCCCAGCGCTTACGAACGCCTGACCCAAGACTCCAATTCGCCGCTGGTCAACCGCGCCACCCAGTTCGGGTACGCACCCGGCTCGACCTTCAAGGTGCTGACCGCGGTCGCCGCCATCGATTCCGGTCGCTTCACGCCCGAATCGACCGTCAGCGGGCGTAACGAAGTGCCCATCTCAGGCGTGCCGCTGAAAAACGACAACAACGAGAGCTTTGGGCAGATAACGCTCACTGAAGGGCTCGTCCACTCCGTCAACACGGTCTACGCGCAGGTGGCCGAGCAGCTCGGCAAGCAGACGATGGCTCGCTACATGGCCCGCTTTGGTTTTGACCACAAGCCCCATCTCGACTACCCGACCGACCAGATGTCCTCCAGCGGCGAGTACCGCAATGGAAGGCTGCTCGCGCCAACCAGCGAATACGTCGATGTGGGACGTATGGGGATCGGCCAGGACAAGCTGCAGGTGACGCCGCTGCAGATGGCGGAGGTGGTGGCGGCCGTGGCCAACAAAGGCGTGCTGATGACCCCGCACCTGGCAACTGCGATCGTGGAACCGGACGGGCGCGTGGCGCAGCGGGTCTCGCCGAAAGTCCAGTCGGTCGTAATGCGACCCTCGACCGCCGCCTCGGTCACAAGGATGATGGAAGCGGTCGTAAACGAAGGCACAGGCGTCAGCGCTCAGATCCCGGGTGTGCAGGTGGCCGGCAAGACCGGGACGGCCGAGACGCAGATCGGGGCGGCGATCAACAACGTCTGGTTCATCGCCTTCGCTCCGGCTCAAAACCCGACGGTGGCGGTGGCCGTGACGCTCAAGGGCGTGCCGGGACAGGGGGCCGCCTTCGCCGCGCCCGTGGCCAAGCAAGTGATCGAAGCGCTGCTTCATGGTTGAGTCCGGCACGGTCGTCGACGGCCGCTATCGCGTCATCTCACGACTCGGCTCGGGCGGGATGGCCGACGTCTACCTGGCCCAGGACACGCTGCTGGGCCGGCAGGTGGCGATGAAGCTGCTTCACCACCGCTTCTCCCAGGACCAGGAGTTCGTCGAGCGGTTCCGCCGTGAGGCCTCGAGCGCCGCCGGGCTCTCGCATCCCAACGTCGTCTCGGTGTTCGACCGCGGCGAGTGGGACGACACCTACTACATCGCGATGGAGTATCTGCCCGGCCGTTCGCTGAAGGCGGTGCTGCGCGAACACGGGTCGCTCTCCCCTGACGACGCGATCGACATCACGATCCAGATCCTGCTGGCGCTGCGCTTTGCGCACAAGCGCGGGATCATCCACCGAGACATCAAGCCCCACAACGTGATCCTCGACGAGGAGGGGCGGGCCAAGGTGACAGATTTCGGCATCGCCCGCGCCGGCGCCTCGGACATGACGATGACCGGCTCGATCATGGGGACCGCGCAGTACCTCTCTCCCGAGCAGGCCCAGGGGTATGCCGTCAGCGAGGCCTCCGATATCTACGCGGTCGGGGTGGTCCTGTACGAGCTGTTGACCGGCGGCGTACCCTTCGAGGGGGAGTCGGCGGTGACGATCGCGCTCAAGCAGGTCTCTGTCGAGCCGACGCCGCCGAGCCAGCGTAATCCGCAAGTGAGTCCAGCGCTCGACGCGGTCGTAATGCGCGCGATGGCCAAGGACCCGGCGGCGCGCTTTGCCAGCGCGGACGAGCTGATCGCCGCGCTGCAGCAGGCGCGCGCCGGGATCGCGCCGGCGCCGGCGCCGGCGTCTGCGGGCAACGGCGCTCCGCCAACCGTTGCGGCGCTGGTCGTGCCGCCGCTGCCCGCCGGCAACGGTGGACAGCTGGGCGAGCAGGACGGAGCGGTCGCGGCGCGCGAACGTCGTCGGCGAGCGCGCTGGATCGCGGCTGGTGTCGCCGCGCTCGCAATCATCGCCGCGGTCCTGCTGCTGCTCCTGCTGCCGAGCAAATCTTCCAGCGTCACCGTGCCTGACGTGACCGGCCAGACGCAGTCGGCCGCCGTCGCCACCCTGAAGCGAAAAGGGCTCTTGCCGGTCGTCTCGGTTATCGCTAACGCCCACGTCGCCAGCGGACTGGTGATCGGCACCACGCCGCCGCGCGGCACGATCGTGAACAAGGGCGCGCGAGTGAGTGTGTTCGTCTCCTCCGGGGCTGAAAGCGTCGCCGTTCCAAACGTGGTCCACAAGCCGAGCGCGGAAGCGGTCAAGCTCCTCACGCAGAAGGGCCTGCAGCCGAGCGTTAAGAGCGAGCCCAGCGAAACGGTGACGAAGGGGCTGGTCGTATCGACCGACCCCACAGCCGGAGTCGGCGTGCAGGTCGGCAGCCCGGTCACCGTGTTCGTCTCCTCCGGGCCGCGCGAGACCAGCGTTCCGGAAGTCAGCGGCGAAACGCAGGCCAACGCTACGGCCACCCTGTCCGCGGCTGGGCTGAAGGTGAGCACCGTCAAGCGCGAAGTCGCCGAACCGGCGGCCGGCACCGTGATCTCACAGTCGCCCGCGGCCGGCGCTCAGGTGAAAGCCGGGTCCACCGTCACCATCGTCGTCGCGCAGGCGCCCGCCAAGACGGCCGTCCCGAACGTGGTCGGGCAAAGCGAAGTGCAGGCGATCGCAGCGCTTGAAGCCGCGGGCTTCCAAGCCACCACCGTTACCCGCACCGTCACCGCGGAAGCAAAGGTCGGGACCGTGCTCCAGCAGAGCCCGGCGGCGGGCGCCAAGTTGGTCAAGGGTCAGGTGGTGACGCTCGCGATCGGCAAGTTGGGGCAGCAGACCACCTCCACGGAAACCACCCCGACCCCCCAACCGCCCGGCGCCGCACCCTCGGCCGGGGCGCCCTCTGCCAGCGGGTAGCGAGCGGCCGCACGCGCCCTCGGCGTGCGTTCGTAGCCGTGCTCGAGACGCGGCTCGCCCCGCCGGCCGGTCTTCCCTACCGGAACAGCGTCGCCTCGGAGAGCTCAGCCGTCTGCTGTGCCGGCGGCAGGTGGGTGATCCAGATCAGGTAGTAGCGGTAGACCGTGCCGGAGGAGTTGATCGCGATCGTCGTGCGGGTGTAAATCGTGCGCGGGCTCGCCAATCGGGTCCAGCCCAACGATGCGAGGTCAGTGGCGCTCGCGCCGACGCGGGCGGGCTGCGGGTGCGATGAGGCGTAGATCGCGGCGGTGAATCCCGGCATCGGGGTCTGCAGCTCGATCGCCCGCGCCGCCACGCCGGGCGCGGCATCCACCGACACGCCCAAGCCGGGCTTGTCCAGCGTTCCCGCGACGTAGTGCTCGGTGCTCCAAGTCGTGTTCAGGTCGCCGTCGATGACGCTGGCGACGTCTTCGGCGTGTTCGGGGCCGGTGCCGAACGGGTTGTAGGAGCCGGCGGCTTTGGCGGCGAGCACGACTGGGGTCTTGCCGCTCGAGGAGTGAACGTCGGGGGCCACGCCGGTGCCGCTGTGGGTGTTCCCGAGCGCCAACACCAACACCAGTGCGACAATCGCCGCCAGCAGGGCCAGCGAGACCAACCACCGCCCCGGATGGCGCAGGCGCCATGGCAGCAGCCGCCGCGCCGGCGCCGGCAACGTTCGCAGCACGGCGGTCGCCTCGCCGGTGGCCTGGCCGGCGCGAGCCGTCTCGATCGCCAAAGCCTCCTCCAGGTCGACCAGCATCGCCGTCATGTCCGGATAGCGATCGGAAGTCTCGCGAGCGGTCGCATGTTCGACCGCCGCAGCGGTGGCCGCCGAGACATCAGGGCGCGCCAACTGCACGTCGGGGACCTCCTCACGCACGTGCATCATCGCCACCGCCACCGGCGAGTCGCCCTTGAAGGGGACCGAGCCGGTCAGCATCTCGTAGAGTACGACCCCGAGCGAGTAGACGTCCGATTGGCCGGTCACGGGCTGGCCGAGCGCCTGCTCGGGTGAAACGTAGTCGGTCGTGCCGAGCACGCGCCCGTCCATCGTCAGACCTTCCTCGGTCAACGTGCGCGCGATCCCGAAGTCGGTGATCTTGGCTCCGCTCTCGCCACTGAGCAGGACGTTCTGCGGCTTGACGTCACGGTGGACGATCTCCTGAGCGTGAGCGGCGCCGAGCGCCCGCGCCAGCTCGATCGCATAGGCCAGCGCGGTCGGCGCCGGCAGCGGCGCGTCGCGGCGGATCAGGTCCTTCAGCGTCTCGCCGGCGACGTGCTCGAGCACTATGTACGGCGTCGCCGTATCGCTCCCGTCCGACCCGTCCTGCTCGTCGCCAGCCTCCCACTCGCCCGCGTCGATCACGGTGACGATGTGCGCGTGGTTGAGCTGCGCCACCGCCCGCGCCTCGCGCCGGAAGCGCTCCAGGTGATCGGAGTCCGAGGCGATCTCGCGGTGCATCAGCTTGATCGCCACCTGGCGTTCGAGCACCGTGTCGAACGCGCGGTAGACGGTGCTCATGCCGCCGCGTCCGATGCGCGCGTCCAGGCGGTAACGTCCGCCGAGGGTGGTGCCGAGGATGGCGTCGCTCACGGTTTGCACCTGTAGCGTCTGAGTATGCCCTGGTTCGTGGATGTCTCGTGTGGAGTTCTTATTTGGATTTGTCGGGCGCGCCGGCGGCGCAAGCGCGTACGCGTCGAGTCACGAGGGCTGCGATCGCCGCGCGGTAGCCGATGGTGGCGGGGAGCAGGCGCATGCGTCGCTCCGGTGTGAGCAGCCGAACGCTCAGATGGGTTGAGAGCAGGGCGGCGGCGGCCCCGCCGGCGAGCGCGCAACGCTGGTCCGCCGCGATGCCGGCCCTGGCTTGGCGAGCACCCTGAAGAAGCGCCGCGCCGGCGATCACGGGCAGGCCGACCTGCCAGGAGAGGCGGTCGGCGTCGAGGCGTCCGAAGCCGCGCAGCCGTGCCGCGGCGGTCGTGACCCCGCTGCGCGAGAGGCCGGGCATCAGCGCCAGCGCCTGGGCGGCGCCGAGCGCAAGGCCGTCGGCCGGTCTGGCGTCGTGCGCCGGGCGCGAGTCGCCGCCACGCAGCTCCGCGCCCGCCATCGCCAGCGCGCCCGCGAACAGCCCTGCCGCGATCGTTCGCGGGGTCCCGAGCCGTTGCTCGATCGTCTCGCCCAGCACGAAGCCGGCGCCAGCCGGCGGCCCGATCGCGCCCGCAAGCGTGGCGACATTTGCGGCGAGCCCCTGTCGTGACGCGGGCACCCCCAACCATGCGCGCCCCAGCGCGCATCCCCCTCCATCCTCCGCCCCCGTGCGCCATGGCCGCCGCGTCAGCAGGCCGAGCGCGGTGCCCGCGTGCAGCGCCACCTCAAATGACTTGCGCACCGCTGGATCGAGCTCGTCGTAGCGCCAGCCGAGCAGCCACGGCGCCAGCGTCGTGTGCGCCGAGGAGGAGATTGGCAGCAGCTCGCTCGGGCCGTGCAGCAGGCCAAGTGCGACAGCCTGCCGCAGCGAGAGCGCGCTCGCGGGCGGACGGCTCATGCCGGCTCAGCCGACGTCGGCGGTGCGCGCGGGCTGCTCGCTCCCGGCGCCTGACGGCGGGCCTTCACCGCCGGCCCGCCGGCGCCGGACGCCGTAGACGATCGCGACCGCCGCCAGCGCGAGGATCGCGTAGTCGACGTACTCGAAGGCCTTGCGCACGCTCTTCCAGTCGCCGCCGAGCGCGTGGCCGGCAAAGGCAAGCGCCACAATCCAGGGGATCGTGCCGAGCAGCGAGAAGACGGTGAAGCGGATGATCGGCATCTTCGCGATCCCCGCGGGCAGCGAGACGAACGCGCGCACCAGCGGGATCATGCGGCCGAACAGCACCGTCGGCTCTCCCCAACGCTGGAAGAAGCGATCGGCGCGGTCGAACTGCGCGGGGCCCATGTGAAACTTTGCGCCGTGGCGTTCGACCAGCTCCAACCGCCCGCCACGCCCGACGCCATAGGCGATCCATGAGCCGAACATCGTGCCGAGCAGCCCGGCCAGGACGATCCCCGTCATCGTCATGTGATGGCTGGCCCCGCTCTGGGAAGGGTCGGCGACGGCGAAGCCGGCGAACAGCATCACCACCTCGGAGGGGATCGGGATGCAGGCGCTGGAGAGCGCCATCAACACGAAGATCCCCGGCAGCCCCGCTTCGCTGACGAAGTTCGACGTTTCGTTGACTATCGACTCGGAGATCGACGCGAGCACGAACAGGTGCGCCATGGGCCGGCAACGATACCGTCCACGCCGTCATGCGCGTGTGGATCGACCTCACCAACAGCCCGCACGTGCTCGTGCTGCGGCCGGTGATCGACGTCCTGCGCGCCGATGGGCACGAGGTGCGAGTCACTGCGCGCGACTTCGCCCAGACGCTGCAGCTACTCGATCGCTTCGAGATCGAGCACACGGCGATCGGTCGCCACCGCGGCGGCCGGCTGGGCGCCAAGGCGTTCGGACTGGCCGGGCGCTCGACGGCGCTCGTGCGCTGGGCGCGCCGCGTAGGTCCGTTCGACGTCGCGCTCGGGCACGGCTCCAACGACGTCAGCGTCGCCGCGCGGCTGCTGCGGGCCCCGTGCTCGACGATGTTCGACTACGAGTGGGCGGCCGTGCAGCACCATGTCAACTGTCGCCTGTGCCAGGCGGTGGTCGTCCCTGACGCGATCCCGCCAGGGCGGTTGGCGCGCTACGGGGCCAACGGCAAGATCCAGGCGTATGCGGGCCTGAAGGAGGAGTACTACCTGGCCGACTTCGAGCCCGAGGAGCGCGTGCTGGGAGAGCTGGGCCTCGACGCTGA
>Ga0105240_10007217_pt1 | contig 16181 bp, 10 predicted proteins | sample KBSC54metaG_FD_80426 | JGI IMG/M metagenome (GOLD analysis project Ga0105240, IMG submission 80426) | Corn rhizosphere microbial communities from Kellogg Biological Station, Michigan, USA - KBS C5-4 metaG | ecosystem: Host-associated > Plants > Roots > Rhizosphere > Soil | place: Michigan, USA... | reverse complement strand
GAATCTCGCGGTTGTAGCGGTTGAATTCAAGCGCTATGTCGGCCAGGGTTTGCTTGCGGAATACCAAGCGCCGCTGCCGCCAGGCTGTCGCCTCCGTGATATCGACCGGTGCAGGCCGAGTAACCCTGCCACTAGAAATGATGCTCGCGGTCTCTCCTGCGGTCAAAGTCGCTACGCCTGCATCTTGCGTTGTAGTAGCAGCCGATTCGATTTTGTCTGGTGCGGAAATTCTAACCTTGCCTTCAATGACCGCCACGTCGGTTTGATCCGCGAGACGATGCACGTCGAACTGTGTGCCGACGGCTTGAATGAAAGCGCTATCGACGCGCACCCTGAACGGCCGCGAGGCTTCATGTTTGACTCTAAAAATCGCCTCGCCACCGAGCAGGTACACATCGCGAGTGTCCCGAGAAAACACTACCTTCACCCGGGAGTGGGCGCTCAAGTAGATCATTGAACCGTCTTCCAGCTCAAAGTTACGCTGTTCCCCAATCGCGGTAGCGTAAGTGTGACCCAAGATGCCGATGCAGACCCAAGTTCCAAAAGACACCAATATAGCCGCCGCTGCAAGCCCGGCGAAACGGCGGTAGCGTCGTGCCGTTGAAGGGCTCGAGCTCTTAGCACGCTCTTGTGGAGCAGAACGCGTGCTGCGGGGGGAAGAGCCGCTGTTCAGAGCCACGACATCCTTGGAACCACGGACGGAAAGCTCATCGATGTCCAAGCGATGCTCACGATCTATCGCATTGAGCACCCGGTCCCAGGTCGTGGCCAGTAAAATTTCCCGCACATGCCGTGGCGATTCCTTTAGCCATGCCACAAACGCCGCACACTCTTGCGGATTAGCGGTCTCCAGACGACGTAACCAGTCGGCCGCGCGCTCGGCCATCAGCAGTTCCTCCTCGCGATGCGCGTTCATCGGTTCCATGACAACGTCCTGAGTTTGGCCTTAGCCTGAGTAAGATATTTCTCAACAGTATTGACGCTCAACTTCAACCTTTTAGCGACCTCTGCGTAGGAAAATCCGTCACGCTTATGCGCCAGCAGTACTGCTGCCTGCGTGGGCGGCAATTGCTTGAGTGCCCATTCCAAGTGCTGTTCCAGCGCCACTCGCTCAGCGAGCGCATCCGGTAAGACATCCAGAGGATGTTCCGACCATTGCTGGATAGCGTCTTCATCGAAGGTTAGGTGCTCCTCCTGTGTGCTCGTCTGCAACCTGAAATCCGCGACGACATGCGCGGCCACACCGTAGAGAAAGGCCAGAGGCTTTTGTATGCATTTGGATTCATCCAAGCGCAAAAGCCGTAAGTACACCTCCTGGGCCAAATCTTCCACGTCTTGGGGTTTGCGCAAACGGCGCAACAGATAACGGTGCAGCTCGCGGGCGTAGCGCTGCGCGGCAGTGCTCGTCAGAGACGCCGGAGTCTGCTGGTTGTCCTTCCCTTCGCTCATGGCCTGTATCGTGTCTCCCCTACTGTATATGTCGGCTTTGTGACAAGAAAGTCGGTAGTGCCCGCCGAAATTATTTTTTGAAAAGGTATACCGACTTTCTCCGTGAGAACCGGACAAGGAAAGTATAGGAAGACATAAAGCGGCGCCAAGAAGGGTATGCAGAAAGAGCTGCTTTAAAAAGTAAGGAATTTCTCAGGCTAATCATACTGATGTACTCATGAAGGGTTGGCACATGGTCTCGATTCGGCGGGTAGCTTTCGCAGTGGGGTTGTTCTTGGTGGTGGCAGTCGCGTGTGCTGGGGACGCGCTAGCCGCAGTCAGGCTGGATATCAAAGCGCAGCCCATGGCAGATGCGCTAAACCAATGGGCTCAGGCTACGGGATACCAGGTGATCTTTCCCGAAGAGTCGGCGACTGCGAAGTTGATGTCACCGGCGGTACGCGGAAACTATACGCCGACAGTCGCCTTGGCAAAGTTGCTCGCGAATTCGGGCCTACGGTACGAATATTTGAACGAGCGCACTGTGGCCGTGAAGGCGGTAGCACACCCAGACACAGATCCTCAAAGCATGGATGGTGCGAAGGAGGGCAAGAAAAGCGACAGCTTTCGGTTGGCTCAGGCGACTCAAGGATCGGCTCAAGGCACTGCTACCGTAGCTGCGAATGCGGCAGCCGAATCGGGCGGTCGAGCCGACCTGGAAGAGGTCATTGTCACGGCACAGAAGAAATTTGAACGCCTCCAGGAGGTGCCCGTACCCATAACCGTACTGAACGGCGATTCCCTCGCGCAGAGTAATCAGTCGCGCATTCAAGATTATTTCACCAAAGTCCCTGGCTTAAATGTCACACCCCTGGGCGAGAGCCAGGTCGTCTCGATTCGCGGTATCACGACTGGCGACTATACCAATCCGCGGGTCGCCGTGGCGGTTGATGACGTTCCTTTCGGTCCTTCGCAATTCTTGAGTGGGGGACTGTTATTCCCGGATATCGATCCTAGTGATCTCAACAGAATTGAGGTGTTGCGCGGCCCGCAAGGAACGCTTTACGGTGCTACAAGCTTGGGCGGGCTCATCAAATTCGTGACGGTCGATCCTGCCACCGACCGCATCAGCGCTCGCATCCAGGCAGGCTTAAGCGGCATCTACAACGGGGCCCAAGTTGGCTACAACGTGCGCGGGGCCGTGAACGTGCCACTTAGCGATGCGTTGGCAATTAGAGTCAGCGCGTTTACGCACGAAGATCCCGGCTACATCGACAATCCAGTCCTAAACATCAACGGTGTCAACAAGACGCAGGCCGAAGGCGGTCGCTTGGCCGCGCTGTGGAAACTAGCGAACGCCGTTTCGTTGAAAGTTAGCGCGTTGTACCAGGAGAGCAGGCGCAACGGGTCAAACGATGTCAACCTCGCTCCGGGCTTAGGGGATCTGCAACAGAACTACATGCCAGGCGCCGGGCCCACCCTGCAAAAACTTCAGGCCTACAGCGCGACCCTACGGGTTGAACTCGGTAATGCAGAGCTCGTCGCGCTGACGGGTTACAACCGAGCGGTGACTCATATTTCGTATGACGACACAGATTTCTTAGCCTCCGTATGGAACCCCCAACGATTCGGGGTCCCCGGCGTATTCGAGTCCGATGACATCACCGCTCACAAGCTATCGCAAGAGGTGCGGTTGACAACACCGCTCGGACCGAACTTCGATTGGCTTGCGGGTGTGTACTACTCGCACCAGTCTTCCCGTTACGAGGATCATTACTCGGCTGCAAATCCTGCGACGGGCCAGGCCGCAGGTCTTTTGGATCACTTTCTCGCCCCGACCACCTACGATGAATATGCGGGCTTTACTGATTTGACCTACAAGATCACGGAGCGATTCAACGTGCAGGCCGGAGCGCGCGAAAGCAGCTACAAGGAGGCGACCGGAGAATTCCTCGCAGGCGCGCTATTTAGTGCGCCCGAACTTCTTCCAACGGCGCACCTGAACCAAAACGCGTTCACGTATCTCCTCACGCCACAATACAAGGTGTCGCCTGACCTCATGGTGTATGCGCGAGTGGCTTCCGGATTCGGTCCCGGCGGATCGAATTTAGTGGCTGGCGCCTCCGGGCAACTCCCCAACTTCGGGCCGGACAAGACCCGCGATTATGAGATCGGCTTCAAGGGCAATGCGCTGAACCATCAGCTTTCTTTCGACGCATCGGTCTACTATATAACTTGGAAGGACATGCAGCTTACTGTCGTGGATCCAACGACACATTTTATTGAAACTGCGAATGCCGGCGCCGCCAAAAGCCAGGGTGTGGAGCTTTCGCTGGAAGCGAGACCACTCGATGGTCTCACAGTCGCTACGTGGGTGAGCTATGACAATGCCGCGTTGACCCAGGATCTCCCGCTCGCGGCGGTGAATGCCGGCACCTCCGGAGTGGCGGGCGATCGATTGCCCGACAGCAGCAAATGGTCAGGTAACCTGTCGTTGGAGCAAAGCTTTCCGCTATCTGGTGCGGCCATGGGAGTCGTCGGGGGGGACTTAGCGTTTGTGGGCGAGCGGCTCGGTGTCTTTCAACCTTTGGGCCTGGCGCGAGCGCAACTTCCAGCCTACTGGAAGGGCGATGTGCACGCCGGCCTAAGATATGGACCCTGGGCTGCCAATCTGTTTATCAATAATATTGCGGATAAGCGCGGCGTAGTCGCTCCGCTTGGCTACTTCAATGCCGACGCGATCGTCTACATACAGCCGCGCACGATCGGAGTGAATTTGGCCCGGACACTCTAGTATGACCGAACGACGCCCGCTCTCCATAAGCAGACTGCTGTTATTTGTTTTTGCATGCTTCTCACTCGCAGGCGCTCATGCATTCAAGCCGGCTTGGAGTGCCCAGCCTTTCGAACTCGCCGCTGTCTCTAGCCGCCCCGACATGGTCAGTGGCAGCGACATCTTGGTTCGGCTCAATGCTCCCGCAGGTTCTGGTTGGAGCGTGTGGCTGGGTGGGCGCGATGTCACTAAGTCGTTCAAGCCGGCCGAAGGTTCAAGCGTGTTGCGCGCACTGTTAACCGGCCTCAAGGACGGCAAAAACACCATCGAAATTCGGATCCGTGGGCAAGTCAAATCCCGCTTGGAAGTCTTGAACCATCTGCTATCCGGTCCGATTTTTTCCGGTCCCCACCGGGAACCCTTTTTTTGTCAAACCGAAGCGAACGGTCTCGGTCCGGCAACGGACTCGGACTGCAGCGCCCCGACGGTTGTCCAATACTATTATAAGTCCACACAGCCGGTTAGGGTGGACTATAAGGCGCCGCAGTTGCCCGACGGGAGTCTGACTCCTGGCTTCAAACCCTACGATCTTTCCGTGCCACCTTCCGATGTCGCCCAGACAACGACCTCCGATGGGCATACAGTGCCTTATATAATCCGCCGGGAAATCGGTGTCATTAACCGTGGTGTCTACGACATCCAATTCCTGCACCAACCTGGACAGCCGCTGCCGACACCCTGGACTCATCCGACTCCGGGGTGGAACGGACGTCTGGTGTACACCATTTTGGGCGGCAGCTGCGGAGCTGGGTACCATCAGGGCATCTTATTGGGCAGTATCGGTTCGACAAAAGAACCGTTGCTATCGCAGGGATACGCGATCGCAACATCCACCCTAAACAACTTCGACAACGACTGCCGAGACCACATCTCCTCCGAGACCTTATCCATGGTGAAGGAACACTTCATCAAAGAACATGGCGTGCCCGTCCATACCATCGGCTGGGGTGGCTCCGGCGGTGCGATGTATCTTTACCTCGCAGCTCAAAACTACCCGGGTCTTCTCGACGGCATCCTTCCCTTTGTTTCCTTCCCAGACCAGATGACCAACGCGCCGTGGGTAACCGATTGCACCCTACTTGATCATGCCTTCCAGACCTCAAGTGCGCATTGGAGTGATGAGCAGAAGGCGGCGGTTTCGGGTCTCGCATCCTGGCGGGCTTGCTCTCAACCCTATGTAAGCTGGGAAATAGCCAACGCAACCCGCTTATGCGACAAGACTATCCCGAAAGATCTCATTTACGAACCGACTACCCGGCCGAAAGGGATACGGTGCGATTTCTATGACGACCAGACTGCGGTGCTGGGCCGGAATCCCAAAACCGGCTTTGCCTATCGCACACTCGACAATGTGGGTGTTCAGTACGGGCTGCTCGCGTTCAACCGCGGCCAGATCGACTCGGAGCAGTTTGTCGAGCTGAACGAACGGATTGGCGGTTTCGATGCCGATGGCGCCGTGACGGCCGCGCGCACGGTAGCTGACTTGCAGGGGCTAAGAAATGCTTATGAGCGGGGTCTTTTGATGACCGGGGGCGGTGGCCTGAGCGAAATACCGATCATCGACTGGCGCCCCTACACCGATGACATGGCCGACAATCATGCCCTGTTCATGTCGTTTATAGCGCGGGCACGCCTGATCGCGGCGAACGGCAGCGCGGCCAATCAGGTGATTCTCACGTATCCAAGGTACTCCAGCCTTGACATTTGGAGCTTAACAAAACAGCAGTGGACGAACTTTGAGTCCGTCTATCCGGAGCGCGCGCAATACCTGGTTAGGGAAATGGATCAGTGGCTGAACAATATTGCTGCGGATGGGACAGAAGGATCCCTAACAGCCAAAGTGGCGCGCAACAAACCTTCCGATCTTGCGGATAGCTGCTGGGCCGCGAATGGCGAGCACATTGTTGAACGCGCCACTTATGACGGTCCCGGGCGATGCAATCAACTCTATCCGGCCCACGCAGATCCGCGTATCGCCGCGGGTGGTCCTTTGGCTGATGACGTACTCAAATGTCAGCTCAAGCCTCTAAATCCGGCTGACTACGTCCATCCCCTGACTGCCATCCAACTCCAGCGCCTTGAAGCTGTCTTCCCAGCCGGCGTCTGCGATTACACCAAGCCTGGCGTAGGGCAGGAAGTCACGAAAGTCACTTGGCAGCGGTTTTGACACGGGCGCTGCGGGTCATGCGCGCCCTCAAGACTGGGAGACCCAAGGATGACTCTGCTTGGGGCCGAGGGCGAAAACCCCTTTAACTTTAGATAGACGAACGACGGCCTTCCATCCCCCAAAAATTCCGAAAAAAAAGTTTCAAACGGGGAAATCGGCGCGTGGCAAGCCCTTGATATTGCGCCAAGTCTTGGTCTCGGCGTAATGTGCTTGAGTGGACGACGATCTGAACGAGTGGTTCATTCGTAACATTCTGGCGCACGAGTCCGGACTCGTACGCTTTTTTTCGCGAGTGTGGCCGGACCGCTCCGAAGTCCAGGATTTGTGCCATGAAACTTACCTGCGCATCTATGAATCGGCGCAACGATCTCGTCCCACTTCTCCGCGCGGCTTTCTATTCGCCACAGCACGGCACCTGGTGTTAGATCGGCTGCGGCACGGAAAGGTTGTCTCAATCGAATTGCAGGGGGATTTGGCGTTTCTGAACGTCCTAATAGATGATCTCTCTCCCGAACGGTGGGTCGGTGCCAGGCAAGAACTTTGGCAACTGGCGCGGGCATTTCAGGCGTTGCCGCCGAAATATAAGGAGATCATGTGGATGGTTAGAGTCGAGGAACGGACTCAGAACGACATCGCCGAACGTCTAAAGCTCACGCGCAAAGCTGTTGAGCGGCGTCTGGCCTATGGGATGCGCCTGCTGCAGGAGATTTATTTAAATAATGGGTTCCTCTGCCCGCTGCAAGAGGACGACACGGACGGCGAGCAGGAAATAACGGATCATGGATAGTCTTGCAAAGATCAGAGAAGACGCCGCGCAATGGATGGCGAGACGCATCAGTCAAGACTGGACGGCGCAGCAGCAGGCCGAGCTGGAGCAGTGGTTGAACGCTTCGACCAGTCACCGAGTGGAATTCCTACGCCTCGAGTCGCTCTGGCGAAAATCAGATCGTCTGAAGATATTGGGAGTCGGTGCCCAACGCGGGACAGTTCCAACTCTGGACGATTGGAGTACTTCTCCTTTCTTTAAGCATATGCCGAAGGGGGAGCTCCACAGCGTGGGCCAGGCATCGACGGTAGACCGCTTGGCGCGACGACGAAGGAGAACGCGCTACGCCATCGCGGCCGGCGTTTTGGTGGCCGCAGCGGCTTTGCCAGGTTTCTGGATGGTGAAATTGCTCCACGCCGGCGCGGAGTACTCCACTGCGGTTGGAGTAACGGCCGCGATCCCGCTCTCCGATGGCTCGAAAGTAATGTTGAATACGGCGAGCGAGATTCGCGCCGTGGTGACCGCGGAGGAGCGTCGCATTCATCTTGAGGCTGGCGAGGCATTCTTCGACGTGGCTAGGGATGCTGCTAGGCCTTTCACAGTCGTGGCGGGCAAGAAGCAGATTATAGCCCTCGGAACACAATTTTCTGTTCGCAGGCAGGGCGATGATGTCCGCGTAATCGTTACGCAAGGTAAGGTGCGAGTGGAGTCAGCGGAGTCGACTTGGGCCCAGCTGACGCAAGCCATGCGGGTCGCGAAATCAGAGCGTCCGCAGCCTGCAGCCGTTGATGGAGTCATTCTTACCGCAGGAGATATCGCCAGCACACATGAAGATCAGACTGCATTACTGGCGAAGCCACTGGACCAAGCGCAAGAGTTTTTAAGCTGGCGCTCCGGATACCTGGTATTCCATGAGACGACTTTAACGGACGCTGTTGAAGAGTTTAATCGTTATAACACCCGCAAGTTTATTGTCCGAGATCCCGAGTTGTCCGGTCTGCATGTCAGCGGGAATTTCCGTTCCACTAACGTAGACTCCTTCGCCCGGCTGCTCGAGCGGGGATTCCCTATCAGGGCAACGCGCAGCGGTAATAGCATTGTCCTGACCCGGCGATAACCTCCCGCACCGAACAAACCGGTCCGTCTTCGGGGGATTGAGAATCCCGATCCGTCTTTCTTAGTAGCGCACTTAAGAAATGACCGATTCGGGGAGGCTCGCGATGTTGAGAAAGATTCTGTTGTACGCTGCTTCAGTCGCCGTGGTTTTGGGCGCAGTGGCTGCATTCGGGTCCGAGGTTCGAGAGTTCAATATACCTCCAGGAGAACTGGCGCCGGCATTGGAGTCTCTGGCGAAGGAAACCGGCTTAGAGGTGATTTTTGAGCCGGAGAAACTCAAAGGGATCCAAACGCATGGAGTCACGGGAAAGCTATCGCCTCAGGAGGCCGTGGAACGGTTGGTAGACGGAACGGGCCTCAGAGTGAAAATCGACGTGGCTGGCGCAATCTTGATTTCTAGAAATTCTGCGGAGGATGAGGCAGGAACTGGAGTTAGGTTGGCTCAGGCTACGGCGACAACGGACACAAGTGAAGGGGCGAACGCCTACGGAGTTAATCCGCAAAGTGCATCTCAAGGAACTCGGGACGAACTCCAAGAGGTTGTGGTAACGGCGCAGAAGCGCGAGGAGCGCCTGCAAGACGTGCCTGTACCGGTAACGGTGCTCGATGCGCAGCATCTCGCGGAAACGGGCCAAGCGCTTCTGAGAGATTATTACACCAGCGTGCCCGGATTCAGTGTTTCGCCCAATATCGAAAATGCCCAGATGTTGTCAATCCGCGGAGTTTCAACAGGCGGGTTCTCGAATCCAACCGTGGGCGTAATGATCGACGGTGTTCCGTTTGGAAGTTCCATACAAGGAGGACACGAAATCCCCGACATTGATCCAAGTGATCTAGCCCGAATTGAGGTCTTACGTGGACCTCAGGGTAGCCTATATGGCGCCAGCAGCATGGGCGGCCTCCTAAATTTTGTCACGGTGGACCCGTCCGCTGACACACTGACCGGTCGCATTGAGGCTGGAACGAGCACCGTCTTCAACGGCGCGGAGCCGGGATATAACGTCCGCGCGGCCCTTAACATCCCTGTGACCAGTACACTCGCGGTGCGCATCAGCGGCTTCGACCGACAAGATCCGGGTTATATCGATAACCCGTTACTGAATCTTGCAGGAGTGAATGAGTCTGAGACGCAGGGCGGCCGGCTGTCGAGCCTATGGACGCCGGCGGACTGGGTGAGCTTGAAACTGAGCGCTTTGTACCAACACGTCAAGGGTAACGGCCTATCCGAGGTTAATAAGGGCCCAGGACTGGGGGATCTGCAACAAAACTATGTATCCGGAGCAGGGCGATATGAGACGACCGTGCAAGCCTATAGCGCGGTACTGAACATCAAGATGGGTGGCGCCACGTTGACGTCAGTAACAGGCTACAACGTAAACAAACACTTCGCGAACTTTGATTTTACGCCGTTCTTCGGCACCAATACACAATCCGGCATTCCAGGAACGGGCTTCAACGGATACGGAGTCAAAGGCACGATCCTCCAAGCCGGCGACAATACATCAAACTTTACGCAGGAGCTGCGGCTCGCCATGGCTTTGGGCCAACGATTCGACTGGCTCCTCGGCGGTTTCCTTACACACGAGAATATCCCCAGCAGCGACACCGTCATCGCAACTGACCCATCCACCGGACAGTACTTCGGAACCACGTACGACGACCACTTCCCGGCGACGTACGACGAGGTTGCGGCATTTACCGATATTACCTACCACGCAACGGATCAGTTCGACATACAAGTTGGAGGACGGCAGAGTCATCTGAAGTCGACCTACGCGCTCACATGCACTGGAGTATTCTGTAATCTCCTGAACGGTGCGCCATCGCCCGAAGTCATCCCGACAGCCGGGGCGACTGCCAACGCGTTTACTTATCTCGTGACGCCGAAGTACAAGCTCACTCCGGACATGATGGTTTATGCACGGTTTGCCTCGGGATATCGGCCCGGAGGGCCGAATTCCGGCGCTCCAGGGGCGCCCCCAACGTACTCGCCTGACAAAACCGAAAATTACGAGGTGGGCTTCAAGGGGGATTTTCTCGATCACCGAATTTCGCTCGATGCCTCAGCCTATTACATTGACTGGAAGAACCTTCAGTTACAACTGTTCCTGCCGACCGGTTACTCGTATTTTGCAAACGGAAGCGCGGCAAAGAGTCAAGGTCTAGAGCTCGCGGGAAACTTCATACCCGCTGACGGGTTGAGCGTGTCGGCGTGGGTCGCTTACGACGAGGCTGAACTTACTCAAGCATTTCCTGCGGCCAGCACAGCCTATGGTCAGCGTGGCGACAACCTTCCGAACGCTCCTCGATTTTCCGGGAATGTCTCCGTCACAGAGGAGTTCCCATTGTGGGGGGGCGTAACCGGATTTGTCGGGGGCACGGCAGCCGTGGTCGGTGGGCGCTACAGCGTATTCACTAACACCGCCGACCGGCAGTATTTCCCTTCTTATACAAAGACGGACTTACGAGCCGGCACCAAGTTCGACTCGTGGACGGTCACTGCATATGTCAACAACTTGACGAATAATCGAGCATTGATCAATGGTGGTGTGGGCTACATCGCGCCGGACGCCTATGTCTACATAACGCCGCGCACTATCGGTCTGACTCTTTCCAAGAGCTTCCGTTAGATCCAACGCAGCGGCGTCGGATCGAGGTAGCAGCGCAAGAAACAGCCGTTGATTTCCAAAATTACTGCACTGGAAAAGGGCTGGCTGCTGCTCGGCTCGGCAATGGGCGATAATCGGGGTGCCGCTTCGCAGGCAGCAAGCGGGACCCCGTTTATTGACACAGACGGTACGGCTCGCAATATTCGCCTCCTTGTCCGCGAAAACGGTCAGTTTTCTGCTCGCCGCCGAATCACCCATTCATCGGCTCGCTGTTCGACAGACAGCGACGGTTGTTTTTGCGCAAACTGTACCAACACGATCGGTCGATCAGCGTCGAAGGCACCGGTCACATCCATGCCCCCGTTGGGGACTTCGACGCGAATCTTCGTCCGGTTGTAACGATTAAACTCAGCCGCGACTTCAGCCAGAGAAGCTTCGCGGAACACCAGCCGGCGCTGTCGCCACGAGAGCGCGTCAGCGACACGAGTCTGCGCTGCCTTGCTGATATGGCGACTGTCGACCCGCGCCTCCTCACCGGCGGCTAAACGCACACTCGATAGCTGCTCAGATGCAGAATACTCCTCGTTTGCAGACCTGACAGAGCCCGCCGCACCGGGCGCTGGTGAGTCCGGCGCGGCCGTGTCCGACACCTGTACAACACCCTCGACCACAGTGACTTGCGTGGCGCCCTCGATCTGCCGCACGTTGAATTGAGTGCCGACAGCCCAAATTTTGGCGTCGCTGGTGCTAACAATAAAGGGACGTGCCGGATTGTACTCAACGACGAAAAGCGCTTCCCCTCGCAAAAGCTCAAGATGGCGTTCGGTACGAGAGAATTCTACTTTCAGCCGGGAGTCTGTATTCAGATAGACGAAGCTGCCATCTTCGAGTTTGAAGGTGCGTTGTTCCCCGATTCCGGTGGTGTAATCCGGCGCGCCACTATGTCGCACTGAGACGAGCCCAGCCACGGTTAGCGCAACTACCGTGGCGGCCGTCGCCACTGCGGCTGCTGCCCGGATGGGTAGGCGCCACCGAGCGGCGTGTTCAGACTGGCTCGCAGCCGGTCCGAAGAGAGGAATGACATCGGGGTTGCGTTCAGCCAGGAGCGCGCCGATATCGACATGGTTCGCCGCCGAGGTTGAGAGTCCAAGTTGGTGATGGATCTCACGCGTTTGCAGGAAAATGCTCAGGTGTTGCGGCGAGCGTAGTACCCACTCCAGAAAAGCCGCGTTCCTGGCAGCCGGGTCCATGTGCGGGTCATCAGTTTGCGGATCGGAGTCTTCCAGGCGAACGAGCCAATCGGCTGCTTCTTCGCCGAGTTGTGCGTCGTTGAGGGGCGGCAGAGCCTTCTTAGATGACATATGAGTGTCTTGCGGCGCTCAGCGGACAACCGTGATCGTCCGCACCCCCCATGACGCCGTATTGTGACTGCCGCCTTCTACGGGAAAAGCAATTTCTGGAAAAAATTGGCTCCGCAGTCGTCTTAACTAAATGGCCACTCTTGGCTGGACACCGAAAGGCTGCAAGTCGGAACGGGCAAGCCTTGCGAGCACGCGCAGAATGAGGGTAGCCTAGCGCCGAAATCCCGTGGATCCGCCGCAATGGGAGATGTCTCCAAAGCAAAAGTGGTCGAGGCGACTTGGCGGCGCCAAGACACGGCGCCGGTGCGTGATGAGGATCGCCATCGCGACCTTCCGGCTGATTTGAAATCGCTTTATCGGAGGCATTGGAAGGAGCTGAATCGCTACGTCGCGCATACCTTCGGCAGCGGACCACCAGAACCCGAAGACGTCGTTCAGATAGCCTTCACTCGTTATGCCGCGCTCGAAAACCCCGAGCGCGTGCAGAATGCGCGTGCTTTTCTTTTCACGATGGTTCGCAACATAGTGTTGGACTATCGTAGATCGGAAGACCGTGCGGATCGATATGTGCAAGATGCCCTGGTGCGCGCAGGTGAAGAGGCGCTGGATGAAATCTCGCCGGAACGCGTATTGATGGAGAGGCAGCGCTTCGACACGCTGAATGTGGCGATGAAGAAGCTGCCGGTCAAGCAACAGCAGATATTGGCGATGAGCCGTTATCACGGCATGACCTACGAGGAAATTGCGAGCCGAACCGGTTGGTCACTCGCGGACATCAGCCGGCAGATCGTACGAGCGCTCGCCGCCCTGGATGAGGCGCTGCAAGCCATGGAGAAGCGGTGATGGGCTCCGCCGAGCGCAAGCCAACCGATGTGGATGGACTCAAGTTGACGGACGAGCAGGCTCGGCAATGGATGACGAAGTTGCATGGTGGCGGCATAACGGCGTTGGATCGGGAGCGCTTCGAGGCGTGGTTGAAAGCGGCGCCAGAACACCCGTCTGCGTATCGGCGCGCGGAGCAGATTTGGCGAGATCTGAGCTTGCTAGATACGCTGGCCAACGTTGACATAGAAAGGCGAACCTTCCTCCAGCGTTGGCGCTCCCACCCACTGTTGGCCTCGGCAGCAAGTCTACTAATTGCAGTCGCGGCTGGGATCCTATGCCAGCATTCCCTGGAAAAGCGTTACGAGACTCGTGTTGCCGAAGTCCGCGAGCTCACCCTACCAGATGGTACTCGTGTCTCACTGGGGGGTCACTCAGCGCTCCGCGTTAACTTCAACTCCGCGAGCCGTAATGTTGTGTTGAAGTCCGGAGAGGCTTTCTTCTCAGTCACGAAAGATCCTTCACGTCCTTTCTATGTCTCCGCCGGTGACACGAAGGTCCGGGTACTCGGCACCCAGTTTGACGTGCACAAGGGCACGCGTGAAATCCGAGTCGCAGTAACGGAAGGTACAGTGGAAGTGGCTGAGGATCTCTCGCCTTCTTCGAAGGGAGCGACTGTCGAGAAGCACTTACTGACGGCAGGCCAGGAGCTTGTGGAAAGTAAGACGGCCGACGACGACAGTCCGACTCTGATCCGCGGCATCAAACCGGATCAACCGGGCGCCTGGCGGCGCGGCCGTCTAAGCTACGAGAACGCAAGTCTTAGCGAGATCATCGACGATGTAAACCGTTACAGCCAGCACCAGATCGTTTTAGCGGACCCAAGCCTGCGCGAACTGCGGGTGACCATGGCGTTCCGTACCGACCAGATCGACGAAATGCTATCGGGCCTCGCGGCTACTCACCCCATCGTCATCGATAGCGGCCGCGACGGCCGGATGGTGCTGCGCTCCCGGCACTGAAAAAAAATCGGACCCTCGGCGTCATAGAGAGGTCAGACATATTTACCGGGGATTCCATGTCAATTCGAGGCCTGCTCATTGCACTCGGCTGGGCTTTAGCGTCGGCACTGTCCTACGCCGGCACTGAACTGAAGGTCTTCAACATCGAGGCGCAGCCGCTGGCGAAAGCGCTCCTGGCTTTCTCCGAGCAATCCAACATTGTCGTTATTGCACCTGCCTCGCTGGTAGAAGGTAAGAGTGCACCGGCCGTCGATGGCAAGATGTCCTCGGAAGAAGCCCTGGAGAAGCTGCTGCACGACTCAGGTCTGTCGTCCCGAGTCGATCGAAAGGGCGCAGTGCTCATCGTAGCAACAGAGCTTCCCCATGCTCAGGCTGCTAACTCGCGTGAAGAGTTGCGACTGGCGCAGGCTGATGCGTCTCCAGCGGGGTCCGACACGTCGGTATCCGGGCAAGGCAGGCAAGAAAGGAGAATCTCTCCGGACACCGAGACGGGTCCGAGTGAGCCGGTGAAGCTTGAGGAAGTCATTGTTACCGCCGAGAAGCGTGAGGAGCGTCTGCTAGATGTTCCGGTTCCTCTAAGTGTCATCAACACGCAGGATCTTCAGGACAGCAATCAGAATACCCTGCAGGACTACTACAACACGATTCCGTCACTGAGCATTGGCCCGGACGGCTCCGAAGGCTATAGGCTTTTGATTATTCGCGGTGTGACCACCGGTGGCGGATTCGATGCCACTGTAGGTGTAACGATCGACGACGTGCCTTTTGGACCGGCCCTGAACGAGTCATTTGGCAACAGCCTGCCCGATATTGACCCCGGTGACCTCGCACGGATCGAAGTCCTGCGCGGACCGGAGGGTACGCTCTACGGCTCCAGCGCCATGGGCGGCCTCATCCGGTATGTGACCAAGGACCCCTCGACCGAGCGGCTGAGTGGCAGTGTCACGGCGGGAACGCTCGGGATCAAAAATGGTGCCGAGGCCGGCTACAACTTCCGCGCCTCCGTCAACCTGCCGTTGGGCGAGACTCTCGCCGTCCGAGCGAGCGCGTTCACCCGCGAGGATCCCGGATACATCGACAATCCCTTCCTCAGCGTGAGGGGACTTAACGAGGATCATGTCAGCGGTGGTCGACTGGCAGCCAAGTGGGCGCCCTCGGATGCCTTCTCGCTTAAACTTAGCGCGTTATACCAGCACCTGAAGGCCGATGGGTCTTCGGACGTCGGTATCGGTCTAGGCGATCTGCAGCAAAACTTTCCTCCAGGAATAGGCGGAATCGAGACTTCCGTTCAGCTTTACAGCGCGGTGCTGAACGCAAAACTCAGCGGCATCGATCTGACATCCGTCACCGGATATCAAACACTCTCGAACCACTACTCTTTCGACTACACCGATACTTTCGGCTCGACCGCGACATCAATGTACGCTGGCGCGCTATATGCCCCCGTCTTCGGCGGGAGCGTTGATCGCAGCTTTACCGAGGAGCTGCGCTTCTCGGGCTCGCTGACTGAGGTGGTCGACTGGCGCCTGGGTGGCTTCTATACCTACCAGAACGGTAACAATTACGCCTCGTTCGATGCCCAGTATCCCTCGGGCGCTGTGGCTGGGCTTATCTACTACTTCGACCTGCCGCGCATCTATAAGGAATATGCCGGGTTTGCCGATCTGACAGTTCACGTAACACAACAATTCGACATCCAAATCGGCGGCCGTGAAAGCCACATCTATCACTCCGGCCCCGAATACCAACAGGGGTTCGGCGCGCCGTTCTACACGCCGGCCCCCGACTTCAAGAACAATGTCTTCACCTACTTAGTCACACCCGAATTCAAGCTATCACCCGATCTGATGGTCTATGCAAGAGTCGCGACAGGCTACCGGCCGGGTGGGCATAACGGCAGCTATCCGGGCGCACCCGACCAATACCCCCAGCAGTACGATTCCGACAAGACCACAAACTATGAGCTCGGTCTAAAAAGCGATTTCGCCGACCACAAGCTGTCGCTCGACACCTCGATCTACTATATCGACTGGAAAGACATCCAGATTATCATCCAG
>Ga0105240_10007214_pt1 | contig 16186 bp, 12 predicted proteins | sample KBSC54metaG_FD_80426 | JGI IMG/M metagenome (GOLD analysis project Ga0105240, IMG submission 80426) | Corn rhizosphere microbial communities from Kellogg Biological Station, Michigan, USA - KBS C5-4 metaG | ecosystem: Host-associated > Plants > Roots > Rhizosphere > Soil | place: Michigan, USA... | reverse complement strand
TGCGGACTGTCTGTGCCTGCCGAAGGCCATCGGCCTCTGGCCGATGGCGGCCCGGCGCTCGGCCCGCCCTTCGAACTTCAGTCTCCAGTGAATCGCTGAGCTTGCAAGCGCGCCTCGTCGATCGTGTCCGCTTTCGCCTGCTCGCGGCGCTGGTGGTGCTGCTCGCGGCGGCGATCGCGTTGGTGCTGCTCGGCTGGTTCGGCATGGGCAGCGCGCAGCGGGCCTTGGCCGGCTTCGAAGGCGAGGTGCTGCCGAACGTGACCCAGGCGCTCGAGCTGGCCGAGCGCACCGCCAAGCTGGCCGCGATCGCGCCGACGGTGGGCGAGTCGCGCACGCCCGAGGTGCTGCAACTGAACCAGCAGTCGATCGACCTGCTGCTGCGCGAGATTCGCGGCCGGGTTGAGGCGCTGCCCGGCGACAGCGCGCTGCTGCCGGTGCTGCGCGAGCGGCTCGCCAATGTCGACCGCGACCTGAAGCAGCTGCTCGACGTCACGCGCGAACGCCAGGCGAGCCAGATCGCGCTGCAGCAGCAGCTGACCGAGATCGACCGCATCGCAGGCGCCTTGCCCGAGGCGACCCGCTCGGCGCTCTTCGGCCAGCCGCGCTTCGCCGCGATCTGGAGCGACCTCGTGGTCGGCGCCGGCAGCGACGATCCGGCCACGCTCGGCCGGCTCGAGGCCGATGTCGAGGCGCTGTGGGTCGCGGCGCGGCGCGACGGGCAGGTCGCCGATCCGCCGACCTCGTTCCTCGAATCGCTGTCGGCGATGTCGCAAGGGCCGGGCAACGTGCTGGCACTGCGCGGCCGCCAACTGGAGCTCGACCGCCGCACCGCCTACCTCGTGGTGCTGACCCGCGGCAACGCCGATCAGCTGAGCGACGAAGTCGGCCAGTACGTCGGCAGCCTGCGCGAACAGGCGGCGAAGCGCCGTGCCGAGGTGCAGCAGGCGATCAGCTCGCGCGAGACCGGCATGCTGCTGCTGGCCGCCGGCTGCGTGCTGATCGCGGCGCTCGCGACGCGCTACGTGCAGCGCTTCGTCGGCGAGATCGAGACCATCACCGCGGAGATGACCCGGCTCGCGCGCGGCGACACCGCCGAGGCGACGCTGGCGCACGGCCCGGCGGCGCAGCGGCGCGACGAGCTCGGCGCGCTGGCGCGCAGCTTCGGCGTCTTCCGCGACGCACTGCTGGCCAAGCAGTCGCTGCTCGGCAACCTGCGCACCCAGGGCGAGCTCGTCGCCGCGGTGAACGACAACATGACCGATGCACTCGCGGTGTTCGACGCGCAGGGCGCGCTGCTGCTGTGGAACCCGCGCTTCGTCGACCTGTTCGGCCCGCACGGCGTGACGCCGCGCGCCGGGCTCGCCGCGCGCCAGTTCCTGCTCGGCCTGCCGCCGGCGACGAGCTGGCTCGCGCCGGGCCAGACCGGCCGCCAGCCGCTGGCCGTGCTCGACGTGGCCGACGACGGCTCCCATGCGGCCGATGCCTTCGGCTTCGACCTCGCGCGCTTCGGCCAGATCGAGCTGCACCTGCCCGACGGCGCGGTCTACGACCTGCGCAGCCGCCGCATGCCCGACGGCGGCAGCGTGACCCTGGCGACCGACCTGACCGCGCGCCGCGCGATCGAATCGCAGGCGCAGCAGGCGCAGCGGCTCGACGTGCTCGGCCAGCTGACCGGCGGCGTCGCCCACGATTTCAACAACCACCTCGGCACGATCATCGGCAACCTCGGCCTGGTGGCGGAGGAGGCCGATCTTGCCGACGACGCGCGCACCCGGCTGCAGCGGGCGCGCCGCGCCGCCGCGAGCGCCGCGGCGCTGACGCGGCGCCTGCTCGCGTTCGCGCGCAGCCAGCCGCTGGATGCCGAGCGGGTCGACATCGACGCGATGATCGAGGAGATGCAGGACCTGATCGAGTACAGCGCCGGGCCGCAGACGGTGGTCGGGCTGCAACTGGCGGGCGAGGACGCGCACGTGCTGGTCGATCGCGGCCACCTCGAAAACGCGTTGCTGAACCTGGTGCTCAACAGCGCCGCGGCGATGCCGGTCGAGGGCCGGCTGACGATCTCCACGCGCACGCTGGGGGGCGCGCGGCCGATGCTCGAGATCGCGGTGGCCGACAACGGCGCCGGCATTCCCGAGCCGCTGCGCGACCGTGTCTTCGAACCCTTCTTCACCACCAAGCCGGCCGGCAAGGGCAACGGCCTGGGACTCAGCGGCGTCTACGGCTTCGTCAAGCAGTCGGGCGGCGACATCGCGCTGGCGAGCCAGGTCGGGCAGGGCACGACGATCACGCTGAGCCTGCCGATCGTCGGCGGCGAAGGCGCCGATGCGCCGCGCGCCGCGATCGCCGCGGCCGGCGCGGCGGGAGGCTTGGCCGGCCGGCGTGTGCTGGTGGTCGACGACGATGAAGCCTTCCGCGCGACCGTGACCGACATGCTCCAGGCCGCCGGGGTGCAGGTCATTGCCGCCGCCGATGCCGAAGAGGCGCTGGCCTTGTTCGAGCGCGAGGCGGCGTTCGATGCCGCGCTGACGGATGTCGGCCTGGGGACGGGACCCGACGGCCTCGCGCTCGCGCGTGCGATGCGGCTGCGGCAGCCGGGGTTGCCGATCTGCCTGATGTCCGGCCTGCCTTTCGAGCCGCTGCTGCAAAGGCCGGAATGGCAGGCCGGACTCGGCTTGCTGAACAAGCCCTTCGATGCCGCGGCGCTCGCTGCGCAGTTGCGCGGTGCCTGACCTGTCGGACGGCAGTCGCGCCAAAGCGACGCCGTCCGCGGTTTGGCGACGATTCCCTACATCCTGAAACAATCGAAATGAGCAATTCACTGCTCTGCGGTCTGATCTTCGACCAACAAGCTCGCTGTTCCCGGCGAGGCGAGAGACCGTAGCCGCGATGCCGGCCGCAGCCCTTGGAGTCAGTCCTTTGTTCAGGTCAAGCCGCTTCGTCCTGCAGATGCTGTTGCTGTCGGCGCTGTGCTGGGCCGCGGCGGCGCAGGCGACGTTGCTGCGCATTTCCTGCGGCTCGGTCGGACAGGAGCTGGAGATGTGCAAGCAGTCCGCGGAAACCTGGGCCGCACGCACCGGCAACGAGGTGCAGGTGGTCGCGCCGCCGAGCGATTCGAACGATCGGCTCGCGCTGTACCAGCTGATCCTCGGCTCGCAGTCCGACAAGGTCGATGTCTACCAGATCGATGTGGTCTGGCCCGGCATCCTCGCGAACCAGCTGCTCGATCTGAAACCGTTCACGCACGGCGTCGAAGGCCAGCACTTCGCCGGCATCGTCGGGAACAACAGCGTCGGCGGCCGGCTCGTCGCGATGCCCTGGTTCACCGATGCCGGGCTGCTGTTCTATCGCAAGGATCTGCTCGCCAAGTACGGCCAGAAGCTGCCGACGACCTGGGACGAACTCGCCGCGGTCGCGCGGCGCGTGCAGGAGGCGGAGCGCCTCTCGGGCAACGACCGCATGTGGGGTTACGTCTGGCAGGGGCGTGCCTACGAGGGGCTGACCTGCGATGCGCTGGAGTGGTTCGCCAGCAGCGGAGCGGGCACGATCGTCGACGCGGGCGGCAAGGTCAGCGTCAACAACCCGCGGGCGCGGGGTGCGCTGGAGCGGGCGCGCTCGTGGATCGGCGGCATCTCGCCGGCGGCGGTGCTGAACTTCGGCGAAGAGGAATCGCGCGGCGTGTTCCAGGCCGGCAATGCGGTCTTCATGCGCAACTGGCCTTATGCCTGGTCGCTGACGCAGGCCGGGCAGAGCCTGGTGCAGGGCAAGGTCGGCGTCGCGGTGCTGCCGCGCGACGGGGCCGATGACCGCAGCGCGGCGACGCTCGGCGGCCAGCAGCTCGCGGTCTCGCGCTACAGCCGGCACCCGGCGCTGGCGGCCGACTTCGTGATGTACATGACCAGCGCCGCGGTGCAGAAGCAGCGCGCGGTCAAGGGCTCGTTCTACCCGACTGTCGCGGCGCTCTATCACGACAAGGAGGTGCTCGCCGCCAATCCCTTCATGGGCGAGCTCTACGGCGTGCTTGCCAGCGCGGTGTTGCGCCCGACCAGCGTGACCGGCGCGCGCTACAACGAAGTCAGCCAGGCGATCTGGAACAACGTGCACGCGGTGATCGCGGGCCGGTGGTCGGCCGCCGCGGGCCTGGCACGACTCGAAGAAGACCTGGACCGATTGGGCCGAGGGGGGAAGTGGAACTGAGCATCACGCTCTGGGGGATCGAGCAGCAGCAACAGACGACCCCGCCGTTGGGAGGCCGTACTCAGGGAGACCTGCCAGCGGCCGAGGGGCTCGCGAACCAGTAGAGAGACAGACACACAGCGTATGCCGCGCGGGCGAGGGCGGGGTCGGGGGACTCCGCCCTCCGTTCAGCACGGCGATCAAGTCACGAGATCGATCACAACTCTGTCGCCAGGCCGACGGCGGAAGGCCGCTGCGTGCCTGCGCGACGCATCACGGGGAACCCAGCTTTTTCATCATGCAACAGCAACACGAATGGTGGCGCGGCGGCGCGCTGTACCAGGTCTATCCGCGCAGCTTCCAGGACAGCAACGGCGACGGCGTCGGCGACTTGCCGGGCATCACCGAGCGGCTCGAGTACATCGCCTCGCTCGGCGTCGAGGGCCTGTGGATCTCGCCCTTCTTCAAGTCGCCGATGCGCGACTTCGGCTACGACATCAGCGACTACTGCGACGTCGATCCGATGTTCGGCACCCTGGCCGATTTCGACGCGCTGATCCACCGCGCGCACGAGCTCGGCCTGCGCGTGCTGATCGACCTGGTGCTGAGCCACACCTCGTCCGACCACCCCTGGTTCAAGGAAAGCCGCACCGGCAAGTCGAACCCGAAGGCCGACTGGTATGTCTGGGCCGATGCCCAAGCCGACGGCACGCCGCCGAACAACTGGCTCTCGCTGTTCGGCGGCACCGCCTGGCAGTGGGACACGCGGCGCATGCAGTACTACCTGCACAACTTCCTGACGACGCAGCCCGACCTCAACTTCCACAACCCCGAGGTGCAGCAGGCGGCGCTCGACGTGGCCGAGTTCTGGCTCAAGCGCGGCGTCGACGGCTTTCGCCTCGATGTCGTCAACTTCTATTTCCACGACAAGCACCTGCGCTCGAACCCGCCGAACGCGCCCGGCATCTGGGCCGCGGCGGTGCCGCACAGCAATCCGTATGCGCGGCAAAGCCATCTGTTCGACAAGACGCAGCCCGAGAACCTGGTCTTCCTGGAGCGCTTCCGCCGACTGATGGACCAGTACCCGGGCACGACGACGATCGGCGAGATCGGCGACGACAAGCAGTACGAGACCTTGGGCGAATACACGCGCAGCCACCGGCTGCACATGGCCTACACCTTCAACCTGCTCGGCCATCCGTGTTCGCCGGCCTACATCCACGGCGCGCTGGAGGAGTTCGTCGAGAAGACGCGCGGCGCCTGGGCCTGCTGGAGCCTGAACAACCACGACGTGGACCGCGTCGTGACGCGCTGGGGCCAGCTCGGCGAGCCGCACCAGATCGCTCCGGTGCTGATCGCGATGCTCGGCTCGCTGCGCGGCTCGCCCTGCCTTTATCAAGGCGAGGAGCTCGGACTGACGCAGGCGGTGCTGCCCTTCGATGCGATCCAGGACCCGTACGGCAAGGAGCTGTGGCCGGAATTCCCGGGCCGCGACGGCTGCCGCACGCCGATGCCCTGGCGGCCGGATCTCGAACATGCCGGCTTCACCTCGGGCACGCCGTGGCTGCCGGTCTCTTCGGAGCATGTCACGCGCTCGGTCTCGCTGCAGGAGAAGGACGAGGCCTCGATCCTCAACGTCTACCGCAGCTTCCTGCGCTGGCGCGCGCAGCAGCCCCTGCTGCGCAACGGCGACATGACGATGCTGCCGGCGCACGAGCAGGTGGTGGCCTTCGTGCGCAGCGGCCCGCAGGGCGAGGCGGGCGACCGCCTGATCTGCGTCTTCAACCTGCTGCCGCTGCCGGCGCGCTACGAGTTCAAGGGCACGCTGCTGCCGCTGCCCGGCCACGGCTTCACCGGCACGCACGACGGCGAGGTGATCGAGCTCGCGCCGCATCAGGCATTCTTCGGGGTTCTGCCGCCGCTCGCGGCGACCTGAACCCGAAGGAGAAGAGCATGAGCCTGCCCGGCCGCCCGAAAGGCGAATACCGGAGTGCCCCGCACGAAGGTCCTGCAGTGATCGCGATACCCCTGATGCGCATCGGCGAAGGCTGGGACGTGCATGCGCTGGTCGAGGGCCGGCCGCTGATCCTCGGCGGCGTCGTGGTGCCGCATGCGCTGGGCCTGCTCGGCCACTCGGATGCCGATGCGCTGGCGCATGCGATCACCGATGCGCTGTTCGGTGCCGCGGCGCTGGGCGACATCGGCCGCCACTTCCCCGATACCGATGCGCAGTTCAAAGGCGCCGATTCGATCAGCCTGCTGGCCGAGGCGGCGCGCCGCGTGCGCGCCGCCGGCTTCGAGATCGGCAACGTCGACAGCACCATCGTCGCGCAGGCGCCGAAGATGGCGCCGCACATCCCGGCGATGCGCGCCCGCCTGGCGCATGCGCTGGGCCTGCCGCTGGAGCAGGTCAACGTGAAGGCGAAGACGGCGGAGAAGATGGGCCCGGTCGGCGAGGGCCGGGCGATCGAGGCGCGGGCGATCTGCCTGCTGACGGCAGCGCCGGCGGCCTGATCTTCAGGGTCTTACAGCGTCAGGATATCGATCACCGGCGGCACGCCGATGCGCAGCGGCAGGTGGTCGGTGCCGATGCCGGTGGTGACGAAGAGCTTGGTCGAACCCAGCTGATAGGCGCCGCCGACCCACGGGCCGGCGAATCGATGCAGGATCGGCCGCGTCAGCCAGCGGATGTCGATCTGACCGCCGTGCGTGTGGCCGACCAGCACCGCATCGGCAAAGCCCTTCGGCACCACGGCCAGCGTCTCCGGCTCGTGTGCCAGCAGCACGCGCGGCACACGCCGTGGCGCATGGCCTCGGTCGAGCAGCATCAAGCGCCCGATGTCGCGCCGCGCCGAGCCGGCGAGATAGTCGCCGGCACCGTCCAGCTCGCAGCGCCCGAACGGGACGCGCTGGCCGTCGATCAGCTTCACGCCGAGCGAGCCCAGCGCCTCGCGCAAGGGCTCGGTGATCTCGGGCGAGCCGGAGACCCCTTCGTCGTGGTTGCCGAGCACCGCATACGGCCGCAGCCGCAGCCCGGCGATCGGCGCGAAGGCGCCGCGCAGATCGCGCTGCGGCTGGTAGGTCCAGTCGCCGGCGATCAGGATCGCGTCGACGTCCAGCCGGTTCAGGCGCTGCACCAGCTCGTCGAGCTGGCCGGTACGCATGAAGAGGCCGACGTGCAGGTCGGACACCAGCGCGACGCGCATGCCGCAGCCCACCGACATGTTCGTCTCCTGCACGCGCAGCTGGTAGGGCTCGACGAAGCGGCCCCAGATCAGCCCCAGGCAGACGGCCAAGCCGAGAGACGACCTCAGCACGCGCCACGGGCGCCGCTTGATGAGGTGGCGCACGGCATGCAAGGCGAGCAGCAGGCTGCCCGGAAAAAGCAGCCAGCTGCCCCAGTAGAGCATCAGCTCGGCCACCGCCGCGGCGCGACCTGACGGGCCGATCCAGAGTTCGCGGGACTGTTGCAGCGCGACGCCGAAGACGAGCAGCCAGGCCAGCAGCCAGGCGCGCCAGTCGGCGATCGTGCGCAGCGCGCCGGTCAGCCAGCGGCTCAAGGCGCGCGCTTCAGGCGGATGTGCGCGACGAAGCCGCCGTCGGCCGCGTTGGCGATCTCGAAGCCGCCGCCCATCCGGGCCAGCGCCTTCTCGACGATCGCGAGGCCGAGCCCGGCGCCGGTGGCCGCGGTGCGCGCGGTGTCGCCGCGGAAGAAGGGCGTGGTCACCTGGCCGAGCTTTTCGGGCGCGACGCCGGGGCCGAAGTCGCGCACGCTGAGCACCACCCAGGGGCCGCTGCGCGAGTAGTTGACCTGCACCCGCGCGATGCCGGTATCGGCGCTGCGCCCGTAGCGGCGCGCGTTCTCGAACAGGTTGCCGAGCACGCGGCCCAGCTCGATGTCGTCGGCCATCACCTTGGTGTCGATCGCGACCCGCGAGCTGATGACGATCTGCGTCGGGTCGCGGAAGGCGGCCATCTCGCGGTCGACGATGCTGCTCAGGTGCACCGGCACCAGCTTGGTCTCGCCGGGGCGGGCGTAGTCCATGAACTTGTCGATGATCGCGTCGAGCTGGGCGATGTCGAGCGCCATGTTCTGCTTGGCCTCTTCGTCCTGCACGCTCATCTCGGCCTCCAGCCGCAGCCGCGCGAGCGGGGTGCGCAGGTCATGCGAGATGCCGGCGAGCATCACCGCGCGGTCGTCCTCCACCTTGGCCAGCTCCCGCGCCATGCGGTTGAAGCCCATGTTCACCTCGCGGATCTCGCTGGTCAGCGTGTTTTCGTCCAGTTGCGATTCGAACTCGCCGTCACGAATGCGGCTCGCCGCGAAGGACAGGTCCTTCAGCGGCTGGTTGATCAGCCGCGCGATGCCGGCCGAGCCGACCAGCGTCGCCAGCACCGCGATGCTGACCGAGATGAACCAGGTGCTGCTCGCGACGAGCTGCACGCGTTGCGGGTCGGCCTGCAGCCAGTACGGGTCCTTCTGGATCGGGAAGCCGACCCACAGGCCGGGCACGCCGTTGACCGAGCTGGCGACCAGCGTATCCGGCCCGAGGCGGTTGCGCAGCTCGGCGCCGATGCGGCGCGAAAAGCGGTCGACCTCGAACGGCTCCCATTTGTCGGCCGGCTCGCGCGGCAGCACGCGCACCGCTTCCTGGTCGGTCATCGCCTTCATCACGGTGACCCGGTTGATGCCGTCGGAATACTGGAAGGCCGCACGCGACAGGTTCACCAGGCTCGCGATCTGCTGCGCGGCCTGCACCGCGCGCGGCTCGAACTCGAGTGCGCGAAAGGTCTGCACCCAGGCGAAGACACCTCCGCCGAGCAGCAATGCCAGCAGGAAGAAGGTGCGCCAGAAAAGGCTCAATGCGATGGTCTGCCGCGGCATGCCGCCTGGCCGGGTCTCTTAGGCCGTGCCATCCGGCACGAACACATAACCGACGCCCCAGACCGTCTGGATATAGCGCGGCTGGGTCGGGTCGGGCTCGATCATCTTGCGCAGCCGGCTGATCTGCACATCGAGGCTGCGGTCGAAGGGCTCGAACTCGCGGCCGCGCGCGAGCTGGGCCAGCTTGTCGCGCGACAGCGGCTGGCGCGGATGCCGCACCAGCGCCTTCAGCATCGAGAACTCGCCGGTGGTCAGCGCCATCTGCTCGCCGTCCTTCGTCAGCCGGCGCAGCGCGAGGTCGAACTCGAACGGGCCGAAGCTCACCGTCTGCGCTTCCTTCGCCGGCGCGCCGGGCGCTTCGAGCGCGGGGCGGCGGCGCAGCACCGCGTGGATGCGCGCCAGCAGCTCGCGCGGGTTGAAGGGCTTGGACAGATAGTCGTCCGCACCGACCTCGAGGCCGACGATGCGGTCCACGTCTTCCACCTTCGCGGTCAGCATGATGATCGGCGTCGAATCGTTGGCCGAGCGCAGGCGGCGGCAGATCGACAGGCCGTCTTCGCCGGGCAGCATCAGGTCAAGCACGATCAGGTCGACGGTCTCGCGTGTCAGCACCCGGTTCAGCGCCTTCGAGTCTTCGGCCAGCAGGACTTCGAAACCTTCCTGCGTCAGATAGCGCCGCAATAGATCGCGGATGCGCGCATCGTCGTCGACGACCACGATGCGGTCGGCGCGTGGGTTCGGGGTGTTGCTCATACTGCCTCTCCAATTTGTAACAGGAGGGATTCTGGGCGGATTTCGACGCGATTCGAGACCATCTGAACATCTGTTACAAATTGGGCCCGACCAAATTGCAAGCTGCTGCTACCGCCCAGCGCACAGCTGTTGCAAACGGCTGTGTCAACGGCGGGGCGTCCCGCTGCGCTGAGGGCTGGCGTCATCATCGGCGCATCGCCACCCACCAGGATCTCTCTCATGAACCTTCGCCTGCAAGCCATCACCGTCTGTTCCGCCGCGCTGTCGTGCCTTGCCCTGCCCGGGGTGAAGGCGGCCGAGGCGGCGCCGCCGGCCGGGGTGCTGAGCCTGAGCGCCAGCGCCAGCGTCGAGGTGACGAAGGACGTGCTCAGCGTGACCCTCGGCACCACCCGCGAAGGCTCCGATTCGGCGGGCGTGCAGAGCGCGCTGAAGCAGGCCCTCGATGCCGCGCTGGCCGAGGCGCGCAAGGCCGCGCGGCCGGGGCAGCTCGAAGTCTCGACCGGCAACTTCTCGCTCTATCCGCGCTATACGAACAAGGGCCAGATGAGCGGCTGGCAGGGCTCGGCCGAGCTGATCGTCGAGGGCAAGGACATGCCGGCGATCGCCCAGCTGACCGGCCGCATCACGACGCTGACGATCTCGCGTGTCGCCTATGGCCTGTCGAAGGAGCAGCGGCAGAAGGTCGAGTCCGACGTGACGGCGCAGGCGATCCAGCAGTTCCAGGCGCGCGCCGCGGAGTACGCGAAGCAGTTCGGCTACGGCGCGGCGAGCATCCGCGAGGTCAACGTCTCGAGCAACGAGCCGCCGGTCTACGCGGCGCCGATGGCGCGCAAGGCGATGGCCTCGATGAGCGCCGACGAGGCCTTGCCGGTCGAGCCGGGAAAAGGGACGGTCTCGGCCACGGTGAACGGCTCGGTGCAGATGAAGTAGCCTTCGCCATCCTCATCCTTCAGGCTCGTCAACCCATGGAACAACCGCGACTGAACCACGTGCAATGCCTCGGCCTGGATCGCCGTCTGCACCGCATGGCCTATTGGGAATGGGGCGACGCGGCGAACCCGCGCGTGCTGGTCTGCGTGCATGGGCTGACGCGCCAGGGGCGGGACTTCGACGAGCTGGCGCAGGCCATGGCGGGCGAGTACCGCGTGGTCTGCCCGGACGTGATGGGTCGCGGCGAATCCGACCGGCTCAGCGATCCGATGGGCTATGCGATCCCGGCCTACGTGGCCGACATGGTGACCTTGCTGGCGCGCCTCAACGCCGAGACGCTGCATTGGGTCGGCACCTCGATGGGCGGGCTGATCGGGCTCGGCCTCTCGGCGCTGCCCGGCTCGCCGGTGCAGAAACTGGTGTTGAACGACGTCGGCCCGGTGATCGAGGCCGCTTCGCTGCAGCGCATCGGCAGCTACCTCGGCCAGAACATGGACTTCACGAGCTTCGAGGAAGGCGCCGATTACCTGAAGACGATCTCGGCCGGCTTCGGCACGCATTCGCGCGAGCGCTGGCATGCCTTGTCGCGGCCGATGTTCCGGCAGGCGGGCGGCGGCTTCAGGCTGCACTACGACCCGCAGCTCGCGGTCTCGCTGCGCGGCATCACGGCCGATCAGGCGAGCGCCGGCGAGGCCGCGCTCTGGTACGCGTACGACTCGCTGAAGATCCCGACCCTGCTGCTGCGCGGTGCCGATTCCGACCTGCTCTCGCCGGCGACCGCGAAGGCGATGACCGAGCGCGGCCCGAAGGCCAGGCTGCAGGAGTTCGCCGACGTCGGCCATGCGCCGATGCTGGTGGACCCCGAGCAGATCAGCGTGGTGCGGGAGTTCCTGCTCGGCCCATGAAGACGGCGCGGGGCGAGCGCCGCAGCGAGGCGCCGGCCATCGTCAGCCTGCTGGGCGAAGGCCTGGCCAGCCCGGGGCCTGACGGTGAAGTCTCGGCGGTGCAGCGTGCCCGCGCCTTCGCCGAGCCGCTGCTCGCCGGCCAGCCGCTGCACACCGGCGAGGAAGCGCTGGCGCATGCGGACGGCGTGGCCAGTCTGCTCGAGGGGATCGGTGCCGCGCCGTCGATGCGCGCCGCGGTCTACCTGGTCTATGCCAGCGATTACCTGAGCAAGCCGGAGGAAGTCGTCGCCAAGGCCTTCGGCGAGAGCTATGCGAGCCTCGTGACCAACACGCGCAAGCTGGTGCAGATCCAGCGTGCGGCGCGCGAATCGAAGGGCGGCGGCGACCTGCATGCGAAGCAGACCGAGCGCGTGCGCAAGATGCTGCTGGCGTTCTCGCGCGACCTGCGCGTGGTGCTGCTGCGCCTCGCCTCGCGGCTGCAGACCTTGCGCTGGTTCGCCGCGACCAAGACGCCGTGCCCGGAGGACGTGGCGCGCGAATCGCTGCAGGTCTTCGCGCCGCTCGCGAACCGGCTCGGCATCTGGCAGATCAAGTGGGAGATCGAGGACCTCGCGTTCCGCTTCCTCGAGCCCGAGCACTACCAGGCGGTGGCGCGGCTGCTCGACGAAAAGCGCCTCGACCGCGAGCAGCGCGTCGAAGCCACGCGCGAGCGCCTCGCCGCGGACCTGAAGGCGCAGGGCATCACCGCCGAGGTGCAAGGCCGCCCGAAGCACATCTACAGCATCTGGAAAAAGATGCAGGGCAAGCAGCTCGGCTTCGAGCGGGTATTCGACGTGCGTGCGCTGCGCGTGATCGTGGCCGACGTGCGCGACTGTTATGCGGTGCTCTCGCGCGTGCACGAAATCTACCGGCCGGTAGCAGGCGAGTACGACGACTACATCGCGAGGCCGAAGGGCAACGGCTACCAGTCGCTGCACACCGTGGTGCTGGACGACAACGGCCAGCCGGTGGAGGTGCAGATCCGCACGCGCGAGATGCACGAACACGCCGAGCATGGCGTGGCCGCGCACTGGGCCTACAAGGAGGCGGGCGCCAAGGGTTATGCCGGCGTGAGCGCGGCCGGCGGCTTCGAGGAGCAGGTCGCGCTGGCGCGCAAGGCAGTGCTGCGCCAGCTGCTGGCCTGGGAGCGCGACTTCGCGGAAGAGGGCGCTGCCGCACCGGCCGAGGGTGGCGTGCAGGCGCCGCGCTTCGACGACCGCATCTACGTCTTCACGCCGCAGGCGACGATCGTCGAGCTGCCGGCCGGCGCCACGCCGATCGACTTCGCCTACATGCTGCACACCGACCTCGGCCACCGCTGCCGCGGCGCCAAGGTCGACGGCCAGATGGTGCCGCTGAACACGCGGCTGCAGAGCGGGCAGACGGTGGAGATCATTGCGGCGAAGGAGGGCGGGCCGTCGCTCGACTGGGTCAATCCCGAGCTCGGCTATCTGCAAGGCCAGCGCGCCAAGGCCAAGGTGCGCGCCTGGTTCAACGCGCAGGTGCAGGCGCAGACGATCGCGAAGGGCCGCGAGCTGGTCGAGAAGCTGCTGCAACGCGAGGGCAAGACGGCGATCAAGCTGGAGGACCTGGCGGCGCAGCTTGGTTTCCGCACTGCCGATGCCTTGTTCGAAGTGATCGGCAAGGACGAGTTCTCGCTGCGCAACATCGAGGTCTTGCTGCGTCCGGCGGAGCCGGCGCCGACCGCCGACGAAGTCATCGCCTTCAAGCGCACGCGCAGCGATGGCGAAGCGCCGAAGGGCGGGGTGCTGGTGGTCGGCGTGGAGTCGCTGATGACGAGCCTCGCGCGCTGCTGCCGGCCCGCGCCGCCGGACCGCATCGGCGGCTACGTGACACGCGGCAAGGGCGTGGCGATCCATCGTGCCGACTGCAGCAACTTCCGCGAGATGTCGAGCCGCGCGCCCGAGCGTGTGATCGCCGTGGCCTGGGGCGCGCCGCGCAGCGAGAAGGCGGCCGTCTATCCGGTCGACGTGATCGTCGAGGCGAACGACCGGCAAGGGCTGTTGCGCGACATTTCCGAAGTCTTCGCGAAGGAGAAGATGAACGTCATCGGCGTGAAGACGCAGAGCGTGCGCGATGCCGGCGGCGGCACGGCCTGGATGACGTTCACGGTGGAGGTGGCGGACTCGGCGCGGCTCGGGCATGTGCTCGGGCTGGTCGGCCGAGTCGGCGGCGTGCGCAGTGCGCGGCGGCGCTGAGCCGGAGTTGGCTGTGCTGAATCGTGGGCCCCGATTTAGCCTTTGTGAAGCCGTGCTATAGTGTTGGGCTTCGCAGGCGCGTAGCTCAGCTGGTTAGAGCACCACCTTGACATGGTGGGGGTCGTTGGTTCGAGTCCAATCGCGCCTACCAAATTCGGTAGGGAAATCAAGCACTTAGCAGAAATGCTAGGTGCTTTTTTTCTTGGCGGTATGAAAAAAGTATGAAAAAGCGGTGTGGCTAGGCGCACGCGCTTGTGCGGCTTCGCTTAGCTTGCGAACACCTCCAAGGCTCTGCGAGGAGGGCCGCCGCTGAGACAGCTAGCGATGAAGCGGGCACGCCACTTGCCCACCGTCGCTTTGCTGATCTGCAGTCGCTCGGCTATGGCGCTGTTGTCTTGACCATCACTGCTGCTGAGGATGATGCGTACCCGCGCAGTCAGCGATGTCGGCAGCGACCGGCTGCGCGCATACGACGTCAACTGCGCCCGCTCGTCATCGCTGAGTACCAGTTCAGCCTTCGGCCTGCCTCTCGCCATTGCGGTATCTCCGGTTCAAAGATACCGCTTTAGCATGCAATATTTATACCATCAACTTACGGGACAGCACACTAGCGGGCCGGCGCAGGCCCAGACGAACCGGACGGAGCGGCGACACTGGGAACAAGCAGGTCGTTCCGCCATCGCCCTGGCAATAGCGCATGCCTGGGCGACGTTCCCTTGTTGCGGTAGCGGGAACAGCAACGGGAACTTGGGGGTGACGCGGGAACAATTTCGAAGCGACTGACCAACTGCTTTGAAGCCTGTTCGTGACCGTGGCGTCCCCCCAGTAGGTACTTCTAGGCCTTGACGCCATGCGGGTAATTGCACCCGCGCGCGACGGCCAGTGGGTGGAAGTTTGGATAGGTCAACGCTGTTGTGGGAAATGGCGGCAGGCAATGAGGAGTTCGTCCTCTGCTTTGGAGCGCCGGTGTCTGAGCGCGATCGCATGAAGCCGGGCACGGCGCATCCTGCAAATGGTTGTCGCCGCACGGACCGGCGACGTGAGTACTGATCCTCAGCGCGAGCCAAGTGCTAAACACGCCAGATCGGCGACCACCGCATTTGTGTGTCCACCCGGCAGGCCGCCCGGTCCGAACGGCGATACCTTGAGGCGCGGCGCCGACATGGGGAGACTACCGCGGACGGTTGAAGCGGCGCTCGTCAGCGGCGCGCCCCTGGTTGCTGCTGGGCGCCGTTTGTTTGCTAGCCGCTGCGATCGGCTGCTGCAATCTCAAGGCGTCCCGACGCGACTTCAACCTGGTGACCCCCCTGTTCATCGCAGCGACGGTTCAGCGGCAACTCTCATGCGGTACCGGCCCTGAGAAGACATGCTGGGTTCGGATCGCGACGCCTCGAAGCTGCCGGTTGGAAGGCACCGGCGTACCCATTCGAGCCCATGCGGCGGGAGGGCACAAATCGGCAGGCAGCGTTCGGAGCGATCGAAAACGAGGAGCACAGCTTGGGACCTTGTGGCCTACCCCCTTCGACTCCCTCCTCGGCAGTCACATCGCGCGCTTCTACGCCGGAAAGGCTTTCAAGGGCTCTCCTGTCGCGCTGGCCATCGCGGGCGTGCGCGCAACGTTCATCAACCAGTTGACCATCGTGAAGTAGCCAATGAGCGTGGTGAGCTCGACCACGCCCTGTTCGCCGAACGTGGCGAGCAGGGCGGCGTAGGTGGGGTCGCTCACGCCGTGCGTGCGGAGCAGTTCGTGGGTAAAGTCGAGCGCCATCTCTTCGTCGGTTCGCAGCCCTTTGGGGCGAGCTCCCAGGCGCAAGGACTCGACCGCGTCGGGGCTGACGCCCGCCTGCACCGCCAACGGCGCGTGCATCATCCACTCGAACTGGTTTCCCTCATGCCGTGCCGTCGCGCAGGTGACGAGCTCGCGCACGCGCGCATCAATCGTGGTGCCAAAGCGAAGGAACTCGCCGACCTTCGCGACGCGCTCCAGCAAATCGGGACTGCGCAGCAGCGGCAGGAAGGGGCCGTAGACGCCTTTGCGCGGGCCGTCGATGAGGGCCTGTGCCGCGGCGCGCTGCGCGTCATTCATCGCGTCGGTGGTGGGCATGCGCAAGCGCTCGCGTGCGTGCGCGGCGAAACCTTGTTCAGTTGGCATTGCAATCTCCGTTGTCAAGCGGGAAACTCATGGGCAAGCTGAAGCTGACAGTCAACGAGGAGAAGACACGAGTCTGTAAAGTCCCGGAAGGCGAATTCGATTTCCTGGGTTATACGTTCGGGCGGAT
>Ga0105240_10007212_pt1 | contig 16187 bp, 16 predicted proteins | sample KBSC54metaG_FD_80426 | JGI IMG/M metagenome (GOLD analysis project Ga0105240, IMG submission 80426) | Corn rhizosphere microbial communities from Kellogg Biological Station, Michigan, USA - KBS C5-4 metaG | ecosystem: Host-associated > Plants > Roots > Rhizosphere > Soil | place: Michigan, USA... | reverse complement strand
TAATTCGGGAATGAAGCTAAGATTGGGGTAATCAGGTGCGGATGTTTCGAATTGCCCTAGCAAACCTCCGGTTCCCGGCTACTCCAGAAGAGTCGGTCGCGCTGGCAGAACAAGCCATCGCTCAGGCATCCGTTGAGGGCGCCGGGCTCATTTGCTTTCCCGAATGCTTCATTCCCGGCTACCGCGGCCTGGGGAAGGTGGTGCCACCCCCCGATGCGGCGTTCCTCGAACGCGCCTGGTCCATCATTGCAGGAGCAGCCGCGAAAGCAAATCTCGCGGTTGTTCATCGCCGGCTTCCAGGACAAAGTTCAACTCGACCCCACTGAGGACACTATCTATTCGCCCGGTTCCGGAAGGCGCGTTTTTCAATCCGGTCCGCTGACTTTTGGTGTCGCCACTGCCACGAGGGCTGGCGTTATCCGGAAACGGTCCGCTGGGCCGTACAGCATGGTGCGCACATCGTATTCCACCCTCATTTGCACGAAGCCGAGCCGGGTGGTTACGCGCCCTCGAGTTTCGCCGATCCTGCCAACTCATTCCATGAGAAAGCAGCCTTGTGCCGCGCCGCCGAGAACACCTGCTACTTCGCAAGTGTAAACTGTGCGAGCGCTGGATCGCAGACTACTTCGGCAGTGGTGCGGCCCGACGGAACGCTGCTCTGTTACCAGCCCTATGGCGAAGAAGGCTTGCTCATCGCGGATATCGACATTGCCGCGGCCACTGGCCTCCTTGCCGCGCGCTGTAAGACTATCTAGACGTTAGCGCCACCCAGAGTCAAGGGTCGACCGCCCACCGATCGCCGGTACTCCCCAGGTGCAATTCCCAGGACACGTTTGAAAGCCTTGTGGAAGGCCCCGTCGGAGTCGTAGCCGACCGCTTGGGCCACGTCCGCGAGCTTGCGGTCGCTTTCGCGCAATAGGTCACGGCCTCGGTACATCCGCCAGCGCGTCAGATACTCGAGCGGGGATTCGCTCACAAGCTCTTTGAAGCGCTGCGCAAAAGCCGAGCGCGACATACCGGCTTCCAAAGCCAGGCTGGCCACCGTCCAGGGATGTTCGATGCGCTTATGCATCGAATTGAGCGCAGCGCCGATATGCGGATCCGCGAGCGCGTGCAGCAAACCGCTGCGTTGTTCCGGCACGGTCTCGGTGTGAGAGCGGAGCGCCTGTATCAATAGCAGATTCGCTAAATGCTGCACGGCCATCTCGGAGCCTTGGGTGGAGGCGTCCACTTCTGACACCAACAATTCCAGCGTCTTCTTGAGTGGAAGCATCTGTGGCTGGCCTCCGCGGATCAATATCAACGGTGGAAACCAGTCAATCAGGGGTCTGCCGTGCCCAACGTCGAAACTGAACCGGCCGGCGACGACCGAGGTGAGAGCGCCTCCGATTTCTGGGGAGACTACGAATTCTCTGCCGGGAGCCAATACGAAAAAATCCCCACTCAACAGTTGGATCGGCGTGCGGTCAGACGCCTTAAGCCAAGCCTGACCGCATGTAATCAACCCGAATCGGGCATGCGACCCCGGTTCCCTCGGGGGGACCCAAGAGGCGTCTATGTGGATGCGCCCGTAGAACCCTCCCTGCACACGAACAGCGCTCAGCAGATCTGCGATGGGATCCATCTCGTTTTTGGACGATCGAACAGAATCTATGGACTAACGATCAGTGCCGGAAACCGCCCCTGTACATCCATAGCTGTGTAGATGCAAATGAGGGCCGGCGGGTTGCCGGCAAAGGAGAGAGCTCGCATATGTTCGCAAATAAAGGTGTTGTTGCACTCATGTTAGGAGCGTCGGTACTGGGGCTACCGGCCTTTGCGCAGAGTGAGGAGTTTAAGTCCGACGTGGCTGTGCAAGCGTTGGGCAGTTTCGTGAAAGATACAACCGACAACGGTGTAACCCATTCGGCCACTAACAGTGGCGGCGTTTTGGGTACTTATCGCTACTACTTCGGTCGGCATAACGGGGTGGAATTCAATTACGGCTACACGCTCAACTCGCAACAGTACGCGCTGGATGGAAACACCTCAAGCACCAAGGCGTATTCGTATGAAGCGACCGCGGCCTACGTCTGGCGCCTGCCACTTCATCGCGTAACTCCGTTTGCGCTGGCTGGAGCGGGCAGCCTGGTGTTCGATCCGAAAGACATCGGCGGCGATGTCCTGGCTCGTCCGACATTTGTGTATGGCGCTGGTGCGGATATCGATCTTGGCAACCGCTGGTTCGTGCGGGCGCAGTATCGCGGGCTGGTTTATAACAGTCCGACGCTGGCGGTATCCACATTAAGCGCGGAGATCCTGACGCATCGCGCCGAACCGTCAATCGGTTTCGGCTTGCGGTTCTAACAAGTCCGCCCAAGCCGCTCGCTGATGCTCGTCGTTCAGTGCGAGGCAGTTTGCACTGAATTGCGGGCGTCAGCGAGCTTTAGTAGCGTGAAGTCCGCCCATTGTTCCGTTCCCCCGTAATTTTCCTTCAGGAAATTTTCAATACCCGCCATTTGTAATCGCCGTGGATCGCTGCCGGGCCACATGCGCAAATATGCTTCCGGTGGAACGTGCGTATAGAAGACCCATCGCGGAGGATGCGTGCGCAACTCACTCAGTGCCTCTGCCTCATCGCTCTCGGAAAACATTCCGGGCTGCAGGAAAGAATATCGCGTGGGGTTGTGCGCTCCGGTGACGAAATAGAGCAGCGGCCGGTACGGAAAGACGAACAATGTGTCCGAAGGTTTGACGCGCGCCTGGATCATATCGAGAACATTGAGATCCGCCCGCTTGCCATGGACTGTTCCGATTCTGGTGACCCGTATGGCCTCATGGAGGCGCTGCTGAATGCTGACCATGAAGCACGAGCCCGCGACGATCAACGCGACCACCGCGACTGGTTTCTTAAATGACGTCCGAGCAATCAGCGCGGCCGTGAGCGCATAGAAAGGAGCCGAGATCCAAGTCAAATGATTCAGATCCCAACGAGGATACGTCGAGAGAATCAACGCGAGACCCGTTGCCAGCAATAGGACGACGCTCATCGAGCGACGCTTCCACAGCCAGATCGCGCTCAAGAACGGCAGCGTTGCGGGCAGGGTGAGAAAAGCCAGCAGCCCGATCGTCATCGCTGTATCGATAGCTGACGCTCCATGCAAAAGATTGGCGTAGCCGCCCGTCACTGAGCCATACCAGACCCGGTTGGCACCCGAATAATTGGAGGCGCTCCACAGGAGCGAATTGAACATCGATCGCAGTGCTCCCATGTAGGCGATCCAGATTAGTCCAGCGCCGAACGTGACGGCCACGCCACCTGCGTAGGCCACGACCAAGTGTCGCGTCGCACGATAGACAACCAGGCAAGTCCCAAGCGCGACGGCCGCCAAAGCCACAGGAGGCGTACACCATGCAGCGATGCTAATGGCGATTCCGGCCGCGAAGGTTGTTAGCTTTGACTTTTCGTCCGCAGCGATAATGAGTGTCACGGCCAATACGGCCCACGCGCTCGAATCCCACCGATGATTGGCGACTACCGCCGTGTCGCCGAGCGTAACCAACGCAAGAAATGTGAAAGACGCGAAGGCCGCGGTCAACTGGTCGCTTAATTTGGCCACGAGCCAGAAGAGGCACGCCGCCAGAATGGCAATGTCCCACACCACTGGCGTTCGTCCGGCCGCAAGGGTCGAGCCGAAAATACGCAGGCTTGCGGCTTCCAGCACAAACGTCCCAGGTCCCGTTAGTGCGAAGAAATCCTTGTAAAGAACTTGCCCCTGCAGAACGCGCAGGCCGCCGTCGAGGTAAATGCCCTCATCGTTCAAGGTGAGAACAAATCGCGAGGCCGCCTGCCATCCCAAGTACGCAAAGGCGCAGAGGAACACCAGGCCGGCACGCCGGGTCAGGGACATTCCTATCTATCGTTATAAAAAGCTAGTTTCCGTATAGCCGCCGAAAACGTCCTTCAACGCCGCGCAGACTTCCCCCAGCGTCGCATAGGCCCGAACGGCATCCAGGATGTACGGCATGGTGTTTTCGTTGCCCTCTGCCGCCCGGCGCAAGGCTCCTAAGGTATTCGCGACTCCGGCAGCGCTTCGCCGCTTTTTGAGGGCATCCAAGCGCTCGATTTGTTTTGTCTCCGCGGTGGCATCAATCCGCAATACGTCAATGGGCTGCTCTCCGTGCTCAGTGAACTTGTTCACGCCCACGATTACCTGTTCGCCCCGCTCGATTTCACGCTGGTATTCGTAGCTGGCCTGCGCGATCTCGGATTGCGGGAAGCCGCGCTCGATGGCCGGTATCATCCCGCCCATTTCGTCGATACGCCGGATGTAGTCGTTGGCAGCCGCTTCCACATCGAGGGTCAGGCGTTCGACGAAATAGCTTCCACCAAGAGGATCGGGTTCAGCTGTTACTCCGGTCTCGTAGGCGATTACCTGCTGCGTACGCAGCGCCAGAGTCACGGCGTCCTCGGACGGCAGCGCGTAAGCTTCATCGAGCGAGTTGGTGTGTAGCGACTGGCATCCGCCGAGCACTGCCGCCATCGCCTGGATCGCGGTCCGTACGATGTTGTTGCGCGGCTGCTGCCAGGTCAGCGAGCATCCCGCGGTCTGGGCATGGAAGCGTAGTTTCCAACTGGTTTCGTTCTTAGCGTGGAAGCGGTCGCGCATCACGTACGCCCAAATCTTCCGTGCCGCACGGTATTTAGCGATTTCCTCGAAGAAATCATTGTGCGCGTTGAAAAAGAAACTCAGGCGCGGCGCAAAAGAGTCCACCAGTAGCCCGCGAGCCAGTATATGTTCCACATATTCGATGCCGTCCCGCAGGGTGAAGGCCAACTCCTGAACCGCCGTCGATCCGGCTTCGCGAATGTGATAGCCGGAAATCGAGATCGGGTTGAATCGCGGCACGCGCTGGGTCGCAAACTCTATGGAATCCGTCACCAGCCGCATGGATGGACGCGGCGGATAGATGTATTCCTTTTGCGCGATGTATTCTTTGAGGATGTCGTTCTGGAGCGTCCCAGACAGCCGTGTCCAATCGACTCCTTGTTTTTCGGCCACGGCCAAGTACATTGCCCAAAGGACCGAGGCCGGCGAGTTGATCGTCATGGAGACGGTTACGTCGCCCAGCGGGATTCCTTCGAACAGCGTCTCCATATCGGCCAACGATGAAATCGCGACGCCGCACTTGCCGACTTCGCCCAGCGCCGTAGGATGATCGGCATCGACGCCCATCAGCGTCGGCAAATCGAACGCTACCGATAATCCCGTTTGGCCTTGTTCGAGCAGATAGCGAAAACGCGCGTTGGTCTCCTCAGCGGTTGCGAAACCCGCGAACTGACGCATAGTCCAGACCCTTCCGCGGTACATCGATTCGTGAATGCCGCGGGTATAGGGAAACTGGCCGGGCGCACTTAGATCGCGCGCGGGATCGAATCCTTCCAGACTTTTCGGCGTGTAGACCGGATCCAGAGGCAATCCGCTCAAAGTGCGGAACGGCGTCTTGGCAGTGGGGGGAGCCGCCACGTCTCCATTGTAGGTCGTTGAGACTACATGACGTAACGCTTTTGGCCGCAGAAGCATCTCCCCAAACTCAGTTACCGTAGTAGGATTGTTAGAGCAGTTCAAAGAAGGAGGCGCCCCGAAGATGTGGAATCGGCGCAAAGAAGACGAACAACAACCACCACCCAAGCCAGTTGCGGCTCAGCCGCCCGTGACGCAACCCGTGAAGCCGCTACCCGCCAAGGAGACAAGTCCAATGTCGAGTGTTCCCAATCGCCCCACTGAATCCTTTGAAGCGACTCGCACCGGTAATGCCGTGCTCGGAAAGTCGGCCGTCGTGAAAGGGCAGATCCTTAGCCGCGAAGATTTGACCATCGACGGCGAGGTAGAAGGCACTATCGAGATGCAGGAACACCGTCTGACGGTCGGACCGAGCGGTAAAGTCCGAGCCAGCGTCAAGGCGCGCGAAGTCATTGTGCTGGGCACCTTGCACGGAAACGTGGAGACCGGCGACCGGATTGATATCCGCAAGGAAGCCAAGCTGGTGGGCGATATCCGCACCGCGCGCATCGTGATCGAAGACGGCGCATATTTCAAGGGCAACGTGGATATCGTTCGCGCCGAGGTCCCGAAGTCCGCGAGCGCAACTCCCGCTGCCGCGTCTCCCCGACCGGCGACTACTTCAGCGTCTCCCACAACGGCCAGTCCTGCGATGGCTGCGGGCGCCGGCGAAATCAAGCGCTAAGCATGTTGGATTAGATCAGGTTGGAAACCCGCAACAGCAGCGGTCTGGATCAATTCTGCTCTTTGCTGGTCGAGCGGCCCGGACTAACTCTTTTAGATCTGGCGGGCGCCAACCAGAGCACCATGGCGTTCCTGACCAACCTGGGACATCGAGTTTATTCCGACGATTTCCTGTTGCAGATGGACCGCTGTTTCGGGGATGGCGATTTCTACGAAAACCAGGCAGATCCGCAAAAGGCAGCCCAGTTCCTGGATGCCGCGCTGGACTATCCCGCACAGCATTTCGATGGCGCGCTCGTCTGGGACACGCTGGAATTCTTGAGCGGGCCGCTACTCGAAACTGTGGTCCAGCGGCTGGGCACCATGCTTCGTCCGGGCAGTTACATGCTGGCGCTATTCCATGCCGAGGAGCGCGCCGAGACCATCCCTACATATTCCTATCGGATTCAGGACCGTAAGACCATCACACTCGCTCCCCGCGGGAGACGCCGGCCAGCGCAATTTTTCAATAACCGCAGCCTGGAAAAACTGTTTAGCGATTTTGATTCTGTGAAGTTCTTTCTAACGCGTGACCACTTGCGGGAAGTGATCGTGCGCCGGTAGCCGTAGGTCACTTCGGACGCAGTCCTTTATACTCCATCTAAGGAGTTTCATTCTTGTCCCTGGAAGACGATCTGTTCGCTCAGCGCCTGCGCCGCACTGCAGAAATCGAGGCGTTGGGCTTCCGCGCTTACGGCCAGCGGTTCGATTCGAGTCATTCAATTCCGCAGATTTTGGCGGACTATGCGTCGAAGACGGCCGATGAGCAAGCGAAGGCGTTGGAGACCCAGCCGCGAGTTCTCATCGCCGGCAGGATTCTAACCATCCGCCGCATGGGGAAGGCCGGCTTCATGCACTTGATGCAATCGGGCGAACGGCTGCAGGTTTACGTGCGCAAGGACGCGGTGCCGGAGGCCGACTACTCGTTGTACGAGGGACTCGATTTGGGCGATATCGTCGGCGTGGAGGGCTACCTCTTCCGAACCCGTACAGGAGAGCTTTCGGTGCACGCCGAAAAACTCACGTTTCTCTCTAAGATCCTTCTCGCTATGCCTGAAAAATGGCACGGTCTGGAAGACGTCGAGATCCGCTACCGCCAGCGTTACCTGGATCTCATCGCGAATCCGGAATCGCAGAAGATTTTCGTCACACGCGCGAAGATCATTTCTTCCCTGCGGCGACAACTTGAGGAGCGCGGCTTTGTGGAAGTGGAAACTCCCATGATGCAGCCGGTTTACGGCGGCGCGACCGCGCGCCCGTTCGTGACCCACCACAACACACTGGACCTGGATCTGTACCTGCGCATCGCACCGGAGCTGTACCTCAAGCGGTTAATTGTCGGCGGCCTGGAACGCGTGTACGAGATCAATCGCAATTTCCGCAATGAAGGAATCTCGACGCAGCACAATCCGGAGTTCACCATGCTCGAGTTCTATCAGGCTTACACCGATTACCAGGGCTTGATGGATTTCACGGTGGACCTGCTAAAGCAAACCGCTGTCGACGCCACCGGATCAACCGTTGTCGAATACCAGGGAACCAAACTCGACTTTGGCAACATCCGGCGACTCTCCATGCAGGAAGCGGTAGGCAATTCTTCGCTACGGGGACACGCGTTGGTGGAGGCGTTCGAGCGGCAGGTAGAGCCCACTCTGGTCGAGCCAACTATCATCTACGACTATCCGGTGGAAGTCTCGCCGCTTTCCAAGCACAAGCGCGACGACCCGGCCTTTGTCGAACGCTTCGAAATCTATGCCGCCGGCATGGAGATCGGGAATGCCTATACCGAGTTGAACGATCCCAAGGAGCAATGCCGTCGCTTCGAAATGCAACTGGAGCTGAAAGCGGCCGGCGACGAAGAGGCGCATCAGATGGACGAGGATTATCTGCGCGCCATGTCTTACGGGATGCCGCCGACGGGAGGCGAAGGCATCGGCATCGACCGGCTGACCATGATCCTCACGAATTCGAAATCCATCCGCGATGTGATTCTGTTCCCGCTGCTGCGACCGGAGGGTGAAATCGGAATCGCGGAGAAGCTGCGCGGCGATGTTTGAACTGTTCATCGCGAAGCGCTACCTGCGGGCGAAGCGCAAGCAGGTGGTGATTTCCGTGATCACGGTGATCTCGATCATCGGCGTAGCTGCGGGCGTCATGGCGCTGGTAATCGGACTGGCGATTAACACAGGATTTCGGAGCACCTTGGAACGGAATCTCCTGGGTCTGACCGCCCACGTTTCCATCCTTGAAAAAGAAGCCGGCGTTGGTATCGAGGGCTGGGAGCAGCTCTCTTCGCGACTCGCCCGGCTGCCTCACGTGAAGAGCGTCTCGCCGGCGCTCTACGAAGTCGGCTTTCTTATGGGACCCCTCAGCGGCGATGGCATCTCGATCAAAGGCATCTCCATCGCGAAAGGGGCACGCGTTCCCGAAGCCCTTCTGCATCTTAAAGCCGGCTCGATTGACGCGTTACGCAACGAAGAAGGCGAGCGGCCGGGAATTATTTTGGGCTATCGTCTGGCGGAGCGGATCGGGGCAGTTGTCGGGAAGCAGGTCACGCTGACCATCGCCAATGGCCACATCACTCCTTACGGTACGCGTCCCAGCAATGTATCGATGCGCGTAGCCGGTGTGTTTGAATCCGGCTTCTTCGAGTTTGACAATTCGTTCGGCTTCATGGATCTCGCCCCCATGCAGAAGGTTTTCGACGTAGGGGACGTTCTAAACAGCATTGAGCTGTACCTGGACGACGTCGACGCCGCCCCGCAAGTGGCCGCTGCAGCCATGCCGTTGATTGGGCCCAAACTCGCCGCTTCTACCTGGCAGGAACAGAATCGCCAGCTGCTGAACGCCTTAAAGATGGAGCGCGTGGTCACCGTGGTCAGCATCGGGCTTATTCAGGTGGTCGCGGCGCTGAACATCCTGATTGCGCTCGTGATGATGGTGATGGAAAAGCACCGCGATATCGCGATCCTGATGTCGATGGGCGCGCGTGCCCAGCAGATTCGCAGGATCTTCGTCTGGGAAGGCGCGATGATTGGCGCCGTCGGCACGGTGATCGGTCTGACGGTCGGGTATACCATCTGCTATTTTGCCGATAAATATCAGTGGCTGCGTCTGGACGAGCAGGTTTACTCGATTTCGTTTGTGCCTTTTACAACGCGCTGGGTGGATGGCGTGTGGATCGCGGCGGCGGCCATGGCGGTCAGCCTTATCGCGACGATTTACCCGGCTCGCAGCGCCACAAAGATCGCGCCAGTTGAATCCCTCCGCTACGAGTAAACGGGCGCACGAGGTGATATCCTCGATCTGATTATGCGATCACTCTTCGTATCCGCGTGTCTGTTTTTCACCGCGCTCGCGCCCGGCCAGACTCAACCCAATGCCATCAAGTTGACCAAGTACATCCTGGGGGTCGCCGATCTGGATAAGAGTTACGCTTTCTACCACGCGCTCGGTTTGGACCTGCAGAACAATGCCCCTTCGCTTACCGCCAAACCCAACACGCTGAACGACGCGCTTCGAGGCCTAGTGGATGTGCCGGCCGGCACCAAGTTCCGCAACATGATGCTCAAGATCCCCGGCGCGGAATTGCCGATAGAGGTCACCGAGTTCACCAACATGGATGTGCATCCGGCGAAGCCGCGCATTCAGGATCCTGGCGCGTCGCTGCTGGTACTGGACGTAGATAACGTGGACGACGCGCTGGCCACCGCTAAAAAGAACGGCGGCGAAGTGGTTACCGCGGGCGGTTCACCCGTCAAGCGCTCCAGCGGACCGGGCCGCGTCGTCACAGTGAAAGATCCCGATGGTTATTATGTCGAACTGGCGCAAACCACCGCCACGGGATCGGGCAGCGGCAAAGTGATCGGCGCCACGTTTGGCTTCATGGTGGTGGCCAGCTCTGAAAAGGCGGCCGCGTTCTATCGGGATCATTTCGGCTTCGCCGTCAAGACGAATGCCTGGACTTCGAATTACGACGGCAACCTCGGAACTCCGGGCGCCCAAGTCCAAACGGCGGAGGTGACGATTCCCGGTACAACTCTCTCTTGGCGATTCGTGGAATTCAAGGGTGTGGACCGCAAGCCTTACGCCCCTCGGATTCCCGACCCCGGCGCGCCCGCGATCGGCATGCAGGTTCGCGATATCGATGCGGCCATCGCCGCAGTGAAGGCAGCCGGTGGCTCTTCGGTTACCCAAGGTGGAAACGTCAAGCTGGGCAACGGCAAGGTCGGCTTCGTGCGCGACCCTAACGGCATTCTGGTAGAACTCGCACAGAACTGATATATTCACCGGAAAGGAGCGAGCCATGGACCAAGCCAGACCCAAACTGCCCAAAGAGGCTATCCAACTCTACAACCTATTTATCCACGGCCAGATCACCCGCCGAGCTTTCATGGAAGGCGTACAGAAATTTGCAATCGGCGGCCTCACGGCGGCGACCATCGTCGAGGCGCTGATGCCGAACTACGCTCTTGGTCAGCAGGTGTCCAAGACCGATGACCGCATCAAGGCCACTTACGAGACCGTCCCGTCGCCGCAGGGGAACGGAAGTATCAAGGGATATTTCGTCCGGCCGGTAAGCGCCGATACGCGGTCCCAAACGCCGTCGAAATTGCCCGGTATTATCGTGGTCCACGAAAATCGCGGCTTGAATCCTCATATCGAGGACATCGCGCGGCGGTTCGCCCTGGCTAACTTCATGGCGTTTGCGCCGGACGGGCTCACTTCTGTGGGCGGCTTTCCCGGCGACGATTATCAAGGCGGCCAGTTGTTCAACAAGGTCAACGGCCCGAAGATGTTGGAGGACATGATCGCCGCAGCCAGATGGCTGAAGGCGCGCCCGGATTGCACCGGCAAGATCGGCGCCACCGGTTTCTGTTACGGCGGCGGCGTCGCCAACACCCTAGCGGTAAGGCTGGGAGCCGATATTGCGGCTGCGGCGCCCTTCTACGGTGCCGTTCCGGGCAACGACGACATTTCAAAAATCAAGGCTGCGATTCTGGTCCATCACGGCGAGCTCGACACACGGTTGGCAGCGACTTGGCCGGCGTACGACGCGGCCTTGAAGACAATCGGGGTTCCACACGAGGGCTATATCTACCCCGGTGCGGTTCACGGCTTCAATTGCGATGCGACGCCCGAGCGCTACAACAAAGCTGCAGCCGATCTTGCCTGGCAGCGTACGATTGACTGGTTCAATAAATACGTGCGTGTGTAATTTTGCCAATTCGTTATTTGTGTGCTGGACACTGGATGGCTATGCGCCGCGCAACGACACACCGACACCCTCTGGGGGTTCGCGATCTGCAACCGGGGGTACGGAACGTCGGCAGCCGGGCTGAAATAGAACGGGGAGCGACATGATCCGAACATTCAAAACTGCGGCGATAATGCTCACCATCACCACGGTGGCAAGCGCGCAATGGGACCCCTATCCGTGGAAAAGAGTCCCGCGCACGGCCGATGGCAAGGTCGATTTGAATGCGCCCGCTCAGCGCACATCTTACGGAAAAATCGATCTGTCTGGCTTCTGGATGCCGGAAAATCCAACCAAGCACCTGCTGAACCTCGCCGCCGACATGAAGCCGGAAGAAGTACCGCTCAAGCCATGGGCGCTGGATCTCTACAATCAGCGCATCGCGAACAACGGCAAGGATCATCCCGGCGTTTCCTGTTTGCCCTCCGGCATCCCGGAAAAGGACAACATCCCCGACGGCCTCAAGTTGGTCCAGACCGAAGACCTGACCTTGCTTCTGCACGAATCCCGGACCATCTACCGGCAGATCTTCACCGACGGCCGGCCCCTCCCCAAGAATCCGGAACCGACCTGGATGGGGTATTCGATCGGCCATTGGGACAAAGACACGTTCGTCGTGGAGACGATCGGACAAAACGGCAAGACCTGGCTGGACATGCGAGGATTACCAGGGACCGAAGCCCTGCGCATTACGGAACGTTTCTCCCGGCCGAAGATCGGCCATATGGACATCCAGGTCACTATCGACGACCCCGAAGCGTATACCAAGCCGTGGACTGTCAATCTGGCATGGCGTCTGATACCGGATACGGATCTCATCGAGAGCATCTGCGAAGAGAACAACCGGGACCCGAAGCACATGGTCGGAAAGTGACCAGCCCGCTACACTATCTCCATGCCTGAACTGATATCAGCACCCCACCTGATTCCCGTCCCCGGGAACAAGATCATCGAGGAATACGTCGGTCGAGTGAACAATCGCGAATCGCAGGTCAGCGTCGCCCGTATGCGGAGTCCGGCCGGTTGGTCCGAGCCCGGCCAGTGTCCCGATTTCGATGAATTCACGGTGGTACTAAACGGCTCCTTGCACGTCCAACACGACAAAGGCGTGTTGGAGATTCAAGCCGGCCAGGCGGTGATCGCACGGAAGGGCGAGTGGGTTCGTTACAGCACTCCACAAGGCGCTGAATACGTGGCCATCTGCGTTCCGGCTTTCGCGCCGGACACGGTCCATCGGGACGCATAGAACCCCTTACGGGTGAATAACATCCCAAACAGGCCGGATTGACAGTTCAGGCCGTCTCCCTCTATGATATGGAGGGTCTTAGGGCCATCTCCACTCGTTCTGAGTTAATTCTTATGATCAAAGTCGAAGGGCTTACCAAGCGATACGCCCGAAACGTCGCGGTCGATCACATTTCTTTTGCAGTAGAAAAAGGCCAGATCGTGGGATTCCTGGGGCCCAATGGCGCCGGAAAAACCACCACGATGCGCATGCTCACCTGCTTCATGCCGCCCACCGAGGGTTCGGCGGAAGTCGCCGGGTTCGATGTTCGCGAGAACCCCATGGAAGTGAAGCGGCGCATCGGTTACCTTCCGGAGACGCCTCCGGTCTACCCCGAAATGGAGGTCATCGAATACCTTGAGTTCGTGGGGCGAATTAAAGGCGTACCCAAGGCCAACCTGCGCAGCAGGATCGATGAGGTGATGCAGAAAACCGCCATCACCGACGTCCGCAACAAAGAGATAGGCAAGCTCTCCAAAGGCTACCGCCAGCGCGTGGGGCTGGCCCAGGCGATCGTACACAATCCCGATGTTTTGATCCTGGACGAACCGACGTCCGGTCTCGACCCGCACCAGATCATCGAAACGCGCGATCTGATCAAGGGGCTGGCCGGCGATCACACCATCATTCTTTCCACTCACATCCTGCCCGAAGTGGAGGCGACCTGCCAGCGTGTCATGATCATCAACCGCGGCAAGCTGGTGGCCCAAGACACGATGGAGAATCTGAGCAGCCGCCTGCATGGCGCTGAAACCGTGGCGGTGGAAGTGCTTCCACGCGATGGATCGGCTTCTCCCGAGTGGGTGCGGAGCGTTCACGAGAGGCTGGAGAAGGTTGCTGGTGTGAGCCGCGTGATCGCGAAGGACGCCAAGGATGCTCGGGCTCGCTTTACGGTGGAAAGCCAGCAAGGCAGCCATGTGCGGCCAGAGTTGGCACGAGCTGTAATCGAGGCCGGCTGGCAGCTAAATGAGCTGCACGGCATGGGCCTCAGCCTCGAAGAGATCTTCCTGGAGTTGACCGCTTCGAAATCAGATGCGATATCGGAGTCTGGGCCGCAAGTCGCGGCGGAGGAGGCAAAATGAATACGTTTACTATTGCCCGCAAGGAACTAAGCAGCTATTTTCGCTCGCCAATCGCATACGGCGTGATGTGTTTCTTCACATTAATCGTCGGCTTCTTCTTCTTTTCAGCGGTTCAGTTTTTCCTGCGCCAGAGCCTGCAAGCGACCATGATGGGCCAGTCGGTTCCTCTCAGCGTGAATGAATGGGTGGTTCGCAACGTTCTCTCCAATATGAGTGTGGTGGGGCTGTTCATCATTCCCATGATCACAATGCGCCTGTTCGCTGAGGAAAAACGCACCGGCACCATCGAACTGCTGGTGACCTCGCCCCTGCGCGATTACGAGATCATTCTCGGCAAGTGGCTGGCGGCTTTTGTCCTGTACCTGGCGATTCTGGCCGTTGCCGGACTGAACATGCTGGTGCTGTTCGCGTATGGAAATCCGGACTGGCGGCCGATGGCCGTCGGTTATCTCGGCCTGATCCTGCAAGGCGGATGTCTGCTATCGATCGGGACGTTCATTTCCGCAACCACGCGCAATCAGATTGTCGCCGGTGTGGCGACGTTCGGCGTGTGCCTGCTGCTGTGGGTGCTGGATTGGGTATCGCAGTTTGATTCGTCCAGACTTTACTCGGTGATCAGCTATCTTTCCGTGACCTCGCACTTCGAGTCTTTCATGCGCGGCGTGCTCGACTCTAAGGACGCGATCTACTACTTAAGTGTGATCGTGTTCGGCCTATTTATGACATCGCGGGCTATGGAATCGATCCGGTGGAGGGCATAATGGCAAATACCAAGACTCATCGCGCCGCGAACTTCGCCCAGGCGGCCGTCTACACCGTGATCATCATCGCGATTCTGGGAGTCGTCAATTTCCTGGCGCAGCGCTACAACAAGAGCTTCGATTCGACGGCCAATAAAAAATACACACTTTCCGATCAGACCGCCAAAGTCATCAAGAATCTGCAGGGGGACCTGGCGATCACGTATTGGGATCGCCCCACCGGCTTCGATAACGCCAAGGATCTGTTCGATCGCTACAAGGGACTGTCGCCGAAAGTCAAGGTGGAATATCAGGACGTGGACAAGAAACGCACCGAGGCAATCGCCGCCGGGGTGAAAAGCGTTCCGACCATCTTGGTCACCGTCGGCAATAAGACTGAAACTGCCAAGAGTTTAACCGAAGAAGAAGTCACCGGTGCGATGGTCCGCGCGCTCAAGGGCGGCGATCGCACGGTGTGCTTTACCAGTGGGTTCGGTGAAGCCGCTACTACCGATACCACCGGCAGCGACGGATTCGGAAACGCCAAGGATCTAACGGAAAAGAACAACTACAAGACCAAGGTGGTCCCGCTGATCCCCAAACCGGAAATTCCCACCGACTGCACCATCCTGGTAGTGGCCGGCCCCAAACGGAATTACCTCCAGCCGGCGGTGGACGCGATCAAAGCCTACGTCGAGAACGGCGGCCGGGCACTGATCATGCTGGATCCCCCGCTAAAATTCAAATCCGAAATCGATGAGAACCCCGGCCTGGTTGCGGTGCTGGATAGCTGGGGCGTCAAGATGGACAATAACCTGGTGCTGGATTTGAGCGGCGTGGGGCAACTGTTCAACCTGGGGCCCGAGTTCCCGATCGTGACCAAGTACGGCGATCACGCCATTGTGCGCGACATGAAAGAACTGCCGACGGGTTTCCCGATCACGCGCTCCCTCGAAGTGACCAAGGGCGACAAAACGATGGTCTCGCCCCTGTTTTCGACCACCGATGACGCCGTGGCAACGGAAGATCTGAAGAATCCGCGGGTCGACGTGAAATCCGCGAAGCCTGGCGCACGCGTTCTGGCGGCTGCCGGAACTTATACCACCGGTAAGGAAAACGGCAACGGCCGTTTCGTGGTGGTCGGCACGTCACGCTGGATCAGCAATGGATTTCTCGCTTTCAACGGAAACCGCGATCTTTATATGAACATGCTCAACTGGCTGAGCTCGGATGAGGATCTGATCTCCATCCGGCCCAAGGATCCCGAGGATCGGCGGCTCAATATGAATCCGCGCCAGGCGACGATGCTGTTCTACGGTAGCGTGGTTCTGCTCCCGCTGGCGATCATCATCGCGGGTGTCGGCGTGTGGTGGAAGCGCAGATAGGATCTCAAGGATACTGTCATGAAGTTCGCGCGTTTGTTGATCGCAGCCGCGGTTCTGGCCGGACTCGGCGGGCTGGCGTACTGGTCGAATCGCTCGGAAGCAGCCAAGGCGGCCAAAGGCGACCCCAAAGCTGCGCCGAAAATCCTGGATCTCAAGGAAAACGAGATCAAGC